>ERZ772971.428-NODE-428-length-26871-cov-18.474567_pt1 | contig 26871 bp, 15 predicted proteins | sample MGYA00511943_ERZ772971 | MGnify/ENA primary metagenome ERZ772971 (study PRJEB29015, sample SAMEA2737929) | human oral metagenome | biome: human oral; feature: human-associated habitat; material: dental | place: China | collected 2144 ... | reverse complement strand
CGCGGTTGCCGCCGCCATCGAGGCCGGCATCGAGGAGGTCGTGTGCCGCTCGGTGTTGACCTGCGACTCCGCCGTCGGCACCTGCGCGGCCTGCTACGGCCGCTCGCTGGCCACCGGTAAGCGCGTCGACATCGGCGAGGCCGTCGGCATCATCGCCGCCCAGTCCATCGGCGAGCCCGGTACGCAGTTGACAATGCGCACCTTCCACACCGGCGGGGCCGCCGGCGCGGCCGACATCACCCAGGGTCTGCCCCGCGTCCAGGAGCTCTTCGAGGCCCGCACGCCCAAGGGTGAGGCCGCCGTGGCGGAGGCCGCCGGCACTCTCGCGATCGATGACGACGCCGACGGCAAGCGCCTGGTCATCCGCCGCGCCGACGGCGAGGAGGACCTTGTCGTCCCCGTCTCGCGCCGCCAGCGTCTGCTGGTCGTCGACGGCGACCGCGTCGAGCCCGGTGACGCCCTGACCGAAGGGCCGGTCGACCCCAAGAAGGTCCTGCGCCTGCGCTCGGTGAGCTCGACCCAGCGTCATCTGGTGGACGAGGTTCAGGAGGTCTACCGCTCTCAGGGCGTGGACATTCACTCCAAGCACATCGAGGTCATCGTGCGTCAGATGCTGCGTCGCGTCACGGTGCTCGAGGCCGGCGACACGGCGCTGCTCCAGGGCGACCTGGTCGACGTCATGCACTTCCGCGCCGAGAACCGCCGCGTGGTGGCCGAGGGCGGCAAGCCCGCCTCCGGGCGCACCGAGCTCATGGGCATCACCAAGGCCTCCCTGGCGACGGACTCGTGGCTGAGCGCCGCGTCCTTCCAGGAGACCACTCGCGTGCTCACCGAGGCCGCCATGAACGGCAAGTCGGACCCGCTGCTGGGCCTGAAGGAGAACGTCATCCTCGGAAAGCTCATCCCCGCCGGTACGGGGCTGGCCCGTTACTCGGACATCGAGGTCGAGCCGACCGAGGAGGTCAAGGCGGAGGTCTTCTCCCACTCCAGCTTCGGCGACGACGTGTTCGGCGTCGGCGAGTCCGTGGCTCTGGACGACTTCTCCTTCGGGGGCGGGTTCAGTGCGGACTTCTCCGACGATTTCCGCACCGGTTTCTCCTCCAGCGAGGACTACCAGTTCTGAGGCGCCTCGGCGCGAGACCGACATCGCGGGCCGGGACCGACGACGCTGTCGTCGGTCCCGGCCCGCGGCGCCGGTTCGGGCGGGTCCGAAGCGACCAGAGGGGCTCGGGGCGGGTCGGGGAACCGTGGTGCGGGGAGGGGGAGGGCACGACGTGACGCACGTCGGTGACGTCCACAGGCGGAGGGCGTAGCCTCGTCCAGACAGTCCGACAGCCGTCCGCGTCTTACGGGAGCGCTCTTGTCCACCTCCACACCGCCCGAACCCCGTTCGTACGACCCCGCGTCCGGGACGCCGCGTCCCGCCGAACGCACCAGCATCCTGGGCCGCACCGGATCCTCCGAGCCGGTCGACTCGGAGGCGACCCAGGCCCTGCCCGCCGACTGGGCCGCGGGGCAGCCCGCCACCTCGGTCATGCCCGCCGGTGCGGACGGGTCGGCCGGCGAGCAGCCCGCCACCTCGGTCATGCCCGCCGGTGCGGGCGAGTGGTCCGGTCAGCCTCCCGCCGCCTACGCCCCGGCGCCGGCGGTTCAGGCCCCTGCGGCCTCCCAATGGAACCAGCCGATGCCTCAGGCTCAACCGATGGTTCAGGCTCAACCGATGGTTCAGCCCCAGCCGGCGGTCCAGCCCCAGCCTGAGGCGCTGCCGCGGCGAGGCGGATCCCGCAGGCGGCGCACGATGGCCACTCCGATCGGGACCGTTCTGATGCTGGCCTCGGTGGTGCTGCTGGGGTGGGGCGTCTACACGCTGCTGACCTCGTTCCACGTCTTCGACGTCGTCCTTAACGGCGCCGAACCCGTCGACCAGACCGCCCTCAAGGCCATCGGCGCGGGAGCGCTCCTGGCCTTCGTCGCCGTCATCACGGCGATCGTTGCCTGCACCCGGGCCCGCCCCAAGACGGCGGCCACCCTGCTGCTGATCGGTTGTCTCGTCCTCCCGTTGGTCGCCACCGGCGTGGGCGCCTACTACGGCGGCACTCAGCTGAAGGACCAGACCGTCGCCGAGGCCAAGGAGCGGGGGAGCATGCTCGACACCTCGCAGATCGCGGCCGCCCTCGACCAGGTCAAGGTTGCGGGCGTCAATGTGACGGGGCCCTGGCGCGACGAGTTGACGCGGATCATCCAGAACGGTGGCGATATCGGCAATATCGGCGACCACAACGGCAACGGGAGCGGCGGCGGCAACGGCAATAACGGCGGCGCCGGCGACCACAACGGCAACGGAAGTGGCGGCGGCAACGGCAATAACGGCGGCGCCGGCGACCACAACGGCAACAACGGCAACAACGGCTCCGGCGATCACGGCGGCGGTCACGGGAACAACGCCGGTGAGGGGGGTCAGGGAGACACCCAGGGGTGAGGCGCGACATGGTCTCAGTCCCCCGTCGCAGCGCGCCTCTGGTGGACGCGGATGATGACTGCGCGGATGCCGGGAACGATACGACGCGCTGGAACCAGTGCAACGGTCACGACTTCGTCGTCGCGCGGCCGGCCTATTCGACCTTCTGATGTCCGCCGCACCCGGTACCGTTGCGCGTGGACGGCGGTGACCGCCGCCTCATTCCGCAGTCCCGTCAACCTCGGCCCCGCCCTCCGAAGGAGCCCGCTTCGATGTCCGCTCTCCCGTCGCCCGACCCCAGCGCCGATCTCGACGGCGACCCCGGTGCCGTCGGTCGGCCGACCCTCGGCGGTGCCGGGGCGCCCGAAGCGGATGCCACAGGACCCGGGCGGCCCATGCAGTTCGCGGATGCGCCCCCGATGGGGTGGGGTGTCGAGGACGTCGTCGAGCCGCGGGCGCCCAGCAGGAGAGCGCGCCGGCCCCGCATATCGAGGGCGCTGCCGGTCGGCGTCGTGATCGGCCTCCTGGGGACGGGGGTGCTGACGTGGGGGTGCTACGACCTGCTCGCCTCCGTCGACGTCTTCGACGTCGCACTCGACGGTGCGCCGCTGATCAACCGGGTCGACGCGGTGATGATCGTCCTCGGACCGCTGCTGCTCCTGATCGCCTTCATCACCGCGATCGTGGCTCTCGTGCGCTCGGCGGTGCGATGGCCGGCGGCCCTGCTGGTGATCGCGCTGCTGCTGGCGCCCCTGCCCCTGGCCGGGGCCGGGCTGGTCCAGGGGACGCGCACGTTTAAGGAGGAGACGATGGCCAGCGCGAACGCCTACGCCGGGCGGGTCGACCCTCAGACGGTGGACGCGGCATTCGACCGTCTCAGGGACAGGGGCGTATCCGTCCCGGGGCGCGACAAGATCATGGAGATCCTGCGGAGCGGCGAATGATGACGACGTTTTTGAAGGGAGACCGGGCGGCTGAGGAGGGGCAACGATGACCTCGAGACCGAACATCCCGTCCGCGGGCGCCTGGGACGCCTCGCCCGCGTCCGGTGGGGAGGACCGGCGGGCCGGCTCGCCGAACGCGCCGGCCGGGGATCCGATCGACGGCCCCTCGACCTCCGGGGCCGGCATCGGGAGTCGTGCCGACGTCATATCCCCGGACGACTCGCCCTTCGGTGGCGAATCCTTCGGCGGTCAGCCGCAGACGCTCCGCCCGGTCTCAGCGCCGGTGGCCTACTTGTACGCCTCGATGCTGGCCGTCCTGGTCTCACTCGTCCTGACGGCTCTGGCGGGTTCTCTCCTCCTGTCCGCGGCCGCCTGGCTCCTGTCCGTGACTCTGGGACTGGGACTGGCCATGGTGTTCGTCGTCAGGGACACCGCTCGGCAGGCCAGTCCCTGGTACGACCATCAGCCTCTTCCGGCGCTCCTGTACCGGGTGAGCATCGTCGTCGCCCTGGTCGGCATCGTCGCGGCCTGCGCGCGGATCGCCCTGTTCGTGGGAAGGATGTGATCGGCCCATGACGCGGCCCGCGATGACGGCCTCGCCCATCCGCCGGGCGATCACGCTGGCGGCCGTCCTCCTGTGCGCCCTGTGCCTGACCCCGCCGACCCTCCCGGGTCCGACGCCCCCCGCCCGGGCTCTCCCGCAGCAGGCCGAACAGACCGACCGATCGGGACCGTCTGAGCCGGCCGAACCGTCCGACCAGCCCGCTGGCCAGCAGGGCGGTCTGTCCGAGTTCGGCTCGTGCCTGGCCGGTAGCGGCCAGGGGTCTGTGGTCATCCTCATGGACCAGTCCGGTTCCCTGCGCACCACCGACCCCGACCGGGCGAGGGTGAGGGCCGCCCAGTACCTGGCCGAGCGCCTGGCGTCCTTCTCGACGACGAACGGCATCACGTTGAACGTGCACGTCGCCGGCTTCGCCGCCTCCTACGCGGGCGCGGGCGATTGGACCGCGTTGACGCCGGACACGCTGGAAACGGTCAAGAGCCGGATCTCCGCCGTCGGCGATGACGTCCAGGATTACGACACGGACTACTGGAACGCCCTGGAGGGCGCCCGCCAGGATCTGGTCGACCACGACGCCTCCGGCTGCCGGGCGGTGGCGTGGCTCTCCGACGGCGAGTACGACCTGGACATGCGCGACTCCGGGGCCGGTCAGGACATCGGGACCGACAAGCCCTACGCCCCGGGCGTCCGGCTCGACTCCGAGGACGGGGTCGCTCAGGCGGAGCAGGCGGGGACGGCCGATATCTGCCGCCCCACCGGCGTCGCCGACCAGCTGCGCTCCTCGGGGGTGACCCTCCTGGGGCTCGGTTTGAGCGATGGGGGCGCCGACTTCACCTTCATGAGACGGATCGTTGGCGGCGGCGGGACGAATGCCGCCGCCAACGGCGTGGAGTCGTGCGGGGACGTATCCTCGCCCACCGGCTCGTTCTACCCCGTCTCCGACATCGACTCCCTGCTGATGGCCTTCGATTCCATCTCGGCCGCGGGAACGACGGTGCGCTCGGACTCGGTGAGCGTCTGCCAGGGCGGCGCCTGCGCCGAGGGGGAGTCGAGCTTCGTCGTCGACGGCTCCCTCCAGGACGTGCACGTGCTGGCCTCCTCCGACGTCGACGGCCTCGAGGCCCGCCTCTACCCGCCCGGGGCGAGCGACCCGATCGTCATGTCGCAGACCACCGGGCCTCAGACCGCCGACGGCGTGAGCTACGAGTGGCTGACCGGGCGCACCCTCCAGGTCGACCTCGCCGCCGACTCGGCCCCGACCTGGGACGGGCAGTGGCGCCTGTCCTTCATCGACGAGCAGTCCCGGACCGAGGGCGAGAAGGTCAACGTCAACCTCCACCTGTCCTCGCCGCTGACCCTGGCCTGGCAGGATCTGGCGACCACCGAGCTGCGCCAGGGCGAGACCGTCGACGACGTGCGACTCGCACTCCTCGACCACGCCGGCGGCCGGCCCGTGGACACCTCCCGTCTGACGGGCGCCCTCTCCGCCACCGTGACCCTGACCGACTCGAAGGGGACGAGTACGACCCTCTTCGAGTCCGACGACGTCGAGGATCTGAACCGGCCGGTCAACATCCCCGTCGGGCGGGATGTGGCCCTCGGCGAGGCGAGCGTGACGACATCGGTGACCGTCACCACTGCGCCCGCCACGGGCGCGGACGGCGGCCGGGTCGACGGGACGACCCTGGCGCCGACGCAGGCGACGACGACCGTCTCGATCAACCCGCCGCTGGACTTCCCGACCCTGGCCTCCCCGATCGACTTCGGCCGCCTGGAGGAGGACACGACGGCGCATGCGGCCCTGGCCGTCACCGGGCCCGGTTGCGTCTGGGTGCCCCCTGACGCCGTCACCCTGACGGGTGCGCCCGCGCAGGCGGGCGCGATCACGGTCGTCTCCGACGCCTCCTCGCAGGACTCCTGCGTCAGCGTTCCCGAGGGGCGGACCGCCGAGCTCGGACTGGACCTGTCGGCCGACTCCCACGCCAACGGCGCGGTCACGGGCAGCGCCTCGGTCATGGTGGCCCCGCTCGACGAGCCGGATCGCGCCCAGGCGGTCGACGTGCCCCTTCGGGCGGAGATGCGCCGGCCGCTCGACGTGGGGACGGCGTGGACCGCCTTCGCCATCGCGCTGGCCGCGGGCATCGGCGTCCCCGTCGGCCTGCTGTACTTGTTCACGTTCCTCGCCGCCCGCATCCCTCCGGGCACCATCGCCGTGGCGAGCACGGTCGTCGACGTGCCGGACGACGGCACGAGCGCCGTCATCGACGTCCCCTCCCGGGAGTGGACGTGGGTGTCCGTGCCCAGGGGCGCGCGCGAGGTGACGGTCGGCCCCTGCGTCCTGCGCACGCGGGTGGGCGTGTGGCCGACCCGCGTGCCCTACGCCGTCGTCGTCGCGCCGCGCGCGCCCTCGGTCTCCGGCGCCCCCGTCGGCCAGCGCGGGGGACGCGCCACCGTTCCCGTGAGTCTGAGGGGCAACTGGATCGCTATCCTCGACCAGCCCGACTCCCCCCGCCGCGTCACCCTCGTCATGGTGGCCCAGGGGACCGCCGAGGCCGCCAGGGACCGGCTCGTGGATAGGGCCGGCCGTGAGCTGGCCGCCCGCGTCGCCCGCCTCCGCCCGCAGGCGGGGGCCGGAGCCCGTCCGGACGACGCCGGCGGCGGCTCGACGGGGCTCGCGGACGACGCCGGAGGAGCGGCCGCCTCGACGACCTCATCCTCCGGGCTGCCGACGCTCAGCGAGGACGACCCGTTCGCCGGGTACACCTCCTCCCGATAGCGGGCCCTCCGGATAGTGAACAGCTGACCCGGCGGTGGGCGCCGGAGACAAGGAAACGAGAGAATGCACAAGGTGCTGGTCATCGGCTGCGGTGGTTCGGGCGCGAAGACGCTGTCCTACATGATGGATCAGCTGGACGCGGATCTGGCGGCCTACGGGATCGACGAGATCCCGGGCTGCTGGCAGTTCCTCAACGTCGACACGCCCTTGCAGGAGGAGGAGGGCGAGGCCGTCGGCTCGGTGAGCAAGCAGGGCGGGGCGTACGTGGCCTGCGGCGTGGCCGACGGCGGTTATCGCGCGGTGGACGAGGCGCTGACGGCGCGGGTGCGCTCCCGCGGCGGGGCCGGTCTGCGCCACCTGGCGACGTGGATGCCGCGGCGTCCGCAGGACGTGTCCTTCCCCGTGACCGTGGGCGCGGGGCAGTTCCGCGGGATCGGGCGGCTGCTCATCCTGCGCCGGCTCGGCCAGGTGCGCGGGGCGGTGGAGGCGGCTCTGGCGCGAATGGCCGGCCCCTCCTCCCGTGAGGCCGCCGAGCGGGTGGCGCGCGCAGTGCCGGGCGTGGGCGATGCTCCGGATCCGTCGGCGCCCCCGATGGTGCTGGTGGTCTCCTCCATGGCGGGCGGCTCGGGAGCCTCGATGACCCTGGACGTGTGCCGGCTCGTGGCCGGGGCCGCCGCGACCCCGGCGATCGACCCCCAGCTGATCTCGGTCTTCCTGTACACGGCGGAGGTGTTCGGCTCCGTGCCCGAGCACCTGCGGACGGGCATGCCGGGCAACACCCTGGCCATGCTGGGCGAGATCGTGGCCGCCCAGGCAGGCGCCGGGGGCGAGACGGCGCGCCTCGACGAGGAGCTGTACTCGCTGCTGGGGATGACGGTTCCGGCGGGACGCGCCTTCAAGCGGGTCACCCCCATCGGGCTCAAGGCCGCGGGGACCGGGGCCGTCTTCGGCGACGGGAGCACGGACGGGGTCTTCCGCGGCATGGGGCGCGGACTGGCTCGGTACATCTCTTCGCCCGCCTTCGAGCAGTACGTCAGCTACGACATCGCCAACGAGGTGACGGTGCCCAACCGCGACCTGGTGAGCTGGGACGTCGACCCGACGGATACGGCCTGGTCGTCCTTCGGGTACGCCTCCCTGAGTACGGGGCGCGACCGGTACGCGGAGTACGCGGCGCAGAGGCTCGCCCGGCGCACGGTCGATCACGCTCTGGACGGGTTCCGCGCCCCCGGGGGCGCGTCGAACGATTCCCAGCGCCTGTCCGACCTGTGGGAGCACCGCCGGTCCGACGAACTCGTCCATATGGGGCTGCCGGTCTCGGCGGGGACCACCATGATGGGCGCGACGGGCGCCGTCGACCGTGAGACCGTCGGCTGGCTGCTGTCGGACCGGCCCGGTTCGACGATCGGCAAGGCGCACCTGGCGGCCCGCGCCCGCGCCACCGCCGACGCCGTCATGGGCCGCCGTCCGCAAACGGAGGGCATGCCGGTGGCCGAGTGGGGCACCGCCATGACGAACTGGCTGCGCTCCCAGGAGAACCTGGTCGGCCAGGAGCTGGAGGGCGCGAGCCTCCAGCTCGCAGTGCAGCGGGCCCAGGAGCTCCTGGAGGGCATTGTCGGCCGGACGCGCCGCGACCTGGCGGACCTGGGGCTGCCGTACGCCATCCACGTCATGGGTGAGCTGGGGCAGGTCGGTGGCGTGCTCAAACCGTTGGCGGACCGGCTGGAGCAGGTGGGGATGCAGTGCCCGACCCATGCGCTGGCCGTCCCGGACTCCCTGTCGACGGCTATGCGGGGCATGGGCCGCACGCGGCTCGGCGAGGCCGGCAGCGAACAGCTGGTGGACCGGATGACGGCCGGGCTGGCGGAATCGGTGTTCCAGTGGCTGCTCGCCCGCACGGCGACCCACCTGGCGACGGCCCTGCGGGATCTGGCGGCCTCGGCGGTCAAGCCCCTGTCCGACGCGCTCGACGAGGCCCGCAAGGTCCTCGAGCGCGAGCGCAGGGACGACCACAACGCATTCGGGGTTGCGGACGTGGCGACCGACGTCTACCAGGCGTGGCCCGGCGAGCCACCGGCCGGGGCGGCGGACGGGGCCGCGGTGCCGCAGCGGTTCGCGACGGCGCACAACGAGGTGGTCCTCATGGGCGTCGAGCAGTACCCGGGGCGCTTCCTGGAGCACATCGTGGCCGCCGTGCCCGAGGAATCGGGCGGTGACCTGCACCGGGCCTACACCGAAGCCGTGCGTGAAGTCCTGACCGGATCGTGGGAGCAGGGCAGCGGCGACCGCCCTCCCGAAAACCTGCTGACGGTCGTGACGCGCTGGGTGCCGGCGGGCCTTCAGGGGGCGACCGGCAGTGCGCTGCCGACCGCTGCGAAGTACGAGGTGAAGCTGCGGTCGGCCGACGTGCTCGCCCGCGCACGGGCCTTCGTGGGACGGCGCGGGGAGGTCTTCGCGAGGTTCGCCTCGCAGTCGCTGCGCGGTTACTTGACCGACGAGTCGGCGGGGGATTTCGAGAAGTCGCAGCGCCGCGAGGAGGTGCTGGTGGGGCTCAAGCGGGTGCTGGACATGGCCCGTCCCCTGGTGGAGATCGACGAGCGGATCTACTCCAGGCTGCACGAGGGTGAGCACCCGCTGCTGTCCTTCACCTTCTCCTCGATCCCGTTCCGCGGACTGGAGACGGGGGTGGCAGGGGAGTTCCTCGAATACCTCAGAACCAACCCGTCGGTGGACCCGTCCATGGTGCAGGTCGTCGAGAAGAGCCTGGGGGACGAGGAGGTGCCGCGCGTCGACGTGTTCGGCTCCTATCCGCGCACTCTCCCCGTGGCCTATTCGGGCCTGCTCAGCTCGGTGTCGACGGCCTGGGACCGCGCGGCAGGCTCCGAAGGAGCGCGCGAGGCCTTCTGGACGTGGCGTCGGGCCCGCCCGCTGCCCGGCGGGGTGCCGGTGGGCGACGGGGAGCGCCGAGCGATGGTGAGCGGCTGGTGGGCCGCGACCCTGGCCGGCGGCCTGGACCGCCCGGCGTGGAAGGACAAGCGCGACGCCCGGCCGGTGCGGGTATGGGATCGCGAGGAGGCCCAGTGGGTGGACTTCCCGCAGCCCATGCTGACCCCGCGTTCGCGGATGATCGCGCCCAACGCGTGGCTGGCCTCGGTGCTGGAGTCCATGCTCCTGGCCCACCTGCAGGCGGGCAGGAGGGGTCTGGAGGCGTTTCGCCCCTGGAAGGTGCTGCGCCGCTGGGCGGAGGACGGGGAGAACCGCAAGGAGATCTCCATCGACGACGACGGCCCGTTGTGGGACGTGTTCGCCGAACTGCTCGGGAGAGGGCGGGTCGGCGACCTGCCGGTGCCCGGCCCCCTGGAGGGACTGGAGGCTCCCGAGGAGCGCCGTCGGGCACTCGTCGGGCAGTGCGACGTCATCGTGAAGGATCTGGACTCCAAGTACCTCCCCGGCGCCGGGAAGACCGACGACGCCAGGCATTTCACGAACTACACCAGGCGCTCCCAGGTGGCCACGACGCCGCTGTCGGTGGACATGGCCCGTGAGATGCGCGACGAGCTCGCGAAGGTGCGCTCCATCCTGACTCGGGTGAGCCCGCTGAGCGAGGACGCCCCCATCGAGGAGGACGAGATTGAGTACTGACGCGGCTCTCGCCTCCGCGCCGGGCGACGTGGAGGAGCGCAGCGCCGTGAGCGTCTTCATCGCCCCCGTCAGCCAGCGACCCCTGCTGGCGGCCCTGACGGACCTGTCCGGCGCAGGTCTGATCGCCCCGTTCCACTGGGTCGAGTCCGCCCCCGACGCCGGTGCCGACGCCGCCGGCCGCGCGGCCGACCCCGCGCTCGTCTCGGTGCGCGACGGGCGGGTCAGCGCCTCGCGCTACTCCCGCGTCGTCAACCGGCACGCTCTGAGAACCGTGCGACTCCTGATCGTCGTCCCGGTCGGCCACCCGGACCAGGATGCGCTGTCCTCGCAGACCGAGCTCTACTTCCATGGCCTGGGCATCACATCCACGGCCCGGCGCGAATGCACCCGCGTGCTCGTGCCCTGGTCGGCCCGGCCGCTGGCGGCCGAGCTCGGGCGGTCCGGGTGGAACAACGTCATGCTCTCGCCCGAGGCGACCGCCGATCCGGCCTACAGCCCGACCCCCTGGTGGGAGGAGCCGGAATGCATCCCGGGCGCCGCCGCCGTCGGGCTGGCGGTGCAGGCCGGCCTGTGCGGCGCCGTCGAGGACGCGCCCCACGACGGCCGGCGCACGACGTCGTCGACCTACATCGAGGTCACGCGCTCCTTCGTGCGCATGACCGACGCGCATGCCGCCGAAGATGAACTGCGCGGTCGGGTCATGCGCATGGACGGACGATTCCCCCGGCCCACCCGGGCGGAGACCGGGGTGTGGATCGCCCCCTATCCGGACCCGGCCGACCGCGCCACGACAGCCGCTCGGGCGTGGGGCCGACGCCACCGGTCGGCGCTGCGCCGCCCGATGGCGCCCGTGCCCGACGAAGAGCACGAGCAGATCGGGTTCCTCCAGGCCCTGACGATGTTCTTCTCCTTCATGGTCAGGGTGATCAGGGGGGCCCCCGGCGACTGGCTGCGCGGTCACTTGCGCTCCGCCAAGGCGAGTATCGCCGCCACGACCGGCACGATCGTCTTCGGGCGGGATTCACCGGTGCGCGTCGTCGTCGGCGGGGTGGATGCCGCCGGGAGGACCGCGGGCTGGCGCGATCTCGCCAGCGCCGCCAGGCGGGCCTGCGCCGTCATGCCCGAGGACTTCCCCCGCGCCGGCCGGCCCGTCCGCCGGGACTTCTCCGCCCTGTGGCAGGATCTCGTCTTCGGCGCCCGCGCTCTCGTCGACGGATCGGGGTGCGCGGAGCTGGGGCTGGCCGCCTACGAAGGGTACGTCTGCGAGCGCGACATCATTGCTCCTCCCCGGGACGGCGAGGGCTCCTTCACCGTCGCCGAGACCATTGGCGACATCCCCGCCGGCACCGTGATCCACGCCTGGGACCGCCTGGAGATCGACCGCGTCGGGGCCGCTCTGAGAAGGATCGCCGAAGCCGACGAGCCCCGTTCCCAGGCGGCGGCCCAGTATCTGGCGCGCATGGGGGCGTGGCGCGGCCGCGGCGATCTGCGCTTCCTCCCGCTCGTGGGCGCCCTCCTGGCCGACTCCTTCTCCAGGACCCGTAGGGACATCGCCGCTCTGGCCGCCCAGCTCGAGGAGCTCATCGACCAGGACCCGACCGCTCGGACTGAGCGCAGCCAGCGTCGGCTGGCCGGGATCCTCAGGGGTCTGCTCGCCGCGTTGGCGACCGTGCTCGCGGTGTGCACTCTCCTCGGGGCGATTCACGTGATCTCCTGGATGACCTTCGCGATCGTCTCGGCCCTCGTGCTCCTGGCGTGGCTCACCGGTTCGTTGATCACCTTCGTCCGGCGCCAGCGAGAGGTCTTCCGCCTCATCGCCGCGGCCAGGTCGCGGCGCACGCGGCTGCCGGTCATCAACGCCAATCTGCGCCTGGCCATCGAGGACCTCGCCGCCCAGGGGGAGGCCTACGCCCAGTTCGACCGCTGGGCGTCGGTTCTAACCTCCTTCCTGGCCGACCCGCTGGGCGAACGAGGCATCGGACGCACTGCGTGCGAGCACGCCGCCGAGCTGCCCGCCCCGATCCAGCGCGTGGTCGTCGAGGCCGACGACGACGCCCTGGCGGATACGGCGGCGGACCTGCGCTCGATGGTCTTCACCGTCGGCTGGGCCGGGCAGGCGTGGGAGGCGCTTCAGGCGCGGGTGAAGGACGACCTGACTCCCGACCAGCGCAGTCTGCTGCGCAGCAGGCAGCTCGAGCTGTTCTCCGAGCCCGGCGAGCGGGGCTCGGCCCTGAGCAACTGGGCTGAAGGGCTCGCCGTCAAAGGGGTGCGCTCCGACGCCGGCACCGAGCGCTGGGCGAGATGCATCGGGCTCTTGAGTGGGAGTGGCGGCCCCTCGCTGGAGCTCATGGCGCTCACCCCCGACGGGCGGCGCCGGATCACCGACTACCGCGAGGATCTCGCCGCCCGGCGCGGCAGGAACGCGGCCCTGGACGTCCTGGGCGCGAGTGCCCTGTCCGGGCAGGGCGGTTTCACCACCGACGCCGGCCACTGGTTCTCCGAGAGCCGCAACGGCCTGTCCGAGACGCTCGTCCTGGCCGATTCCACCGAGCCGCTGCCCGAGACGGCCTTCGTCTACCCCGCCGGACCCGGACCCGCGGACCCGGGCGAGGCCGGCGACGCGGGCGAAGAGGAGGATGATCCGCTCGAGTACTGATGCCCCAAGCCGTCTCCGTTTCAGGAGCGTCTTGCGACCGTCTCCGCCATTGCGCTGTCTCAGCTGTTCGATTGTGCGACAAGGATCCGACAATGCCCATCAACTTGCGTGAATTCACTCAGGCGATGAACGAGTGGATGCCGCAGGCGCCGCCCGAGGCGCGGGAGCATCTGCGCCCCTCGACCTGGAAGCAGCTCCTGCGCACCGGGGAGGACGTCGACGGCGGCACCCGATTCGCACCCCAGGAGATCGTGGAGCGAGTGCTCGAGGGGCGGGAGGATTTGTCCATGAGCGTGGCGCTGCCGGTCTCGCTCATGCTCAACAGCCGCTTCGGCCCTTCGCCGACTTCCGCGGATCAGAACGCTCGGGCCGTTCGGCCGGGCGCGCCGGCGGCTCCGCCCGAGTGGCGTCGGTCGAACGGCCCCGCACACCCGCGGCGAGAGGCCGCGGCGCCTCGGCCCCCGTGGGTGTTCCCCGCCTACGACTACTCCCGGGAGGACCTCGACTCCTTCGAGGAGTCGGGCAACCATGTCGGCGTCCAGGTCCAGCACGTCGAGGGTCGTCTTCACTACGCGTGGCCGGATGCGGGCGACGGCGAGGTCTACCGCGTCGTCGTCTCCGATCTGGAGGACCCCTACAGCCCGGACGACTTCACTGAGGTCGCCGTCACCGAGGGCACCGACTGCTGGGACGAAACCCCATTGACCTCCGCGGTGCGTTTCATCACCGTCTGGGGGTACTCCCGGCTGGGCGGCTCCTCCGATCCCAGGATCCTCGGGCAGTGCCGGCGGGTGGCCAGTCGGGTGATCGTCCATCAGCTGGCGGGCTGGACCCTGACGTTCGATGCTGAGTCCCGCTCGGTCGACGCCGCCTGGGAGCCCCCTCCGGCGCCTCCCGGCGTGCGCGTGAGCGTGCGCACCGCGCGTCTGCCCCTGGACCAGCCGGTGGGGCGGTTCCTGCGCGGCTCGTCATGGATGTCCGACGAGTACAGGATCCCCAACAACGGCGCCGGCTTCCAGGACCTCGACGTCGAGGGCGGCAAGACCCACAACTACGTCGCCGCCGTCGAGGTGGAGGCCGCTGGCAGGCGCTACACCTCGCCCCCCGCGCGCAGGCAGATCATTCCCGATGTCGTCGTCGAGGCGATCGACGATCTGAGCGTCGAGCGTCGCCGGGGCAACGGGGCGGACACGTCCCTGACCGTGCGCTGGACGCAGACGCCGTCGACCTCGGTCACCATCTACCGCACCAGCTCGCCGGTGGCCCCCGAGGCCCTCGAGCGCCGCACCGTGCCGGTCTCCCAGCTCGCCCAGGCCGGTTTGCCGGAGGACGCCGCCATCTCCGCGGCGGCCGGGATCGGCGAGTCGGACGCGCCCGGCCGTCAGCTGCGCACCCTGGAGAACGTCGTGTGGCCCGCGGGCGCCGACTGGGACACCGTTCATCTCACGCCGGTGACTGTGCACGCGGACGACCAGGCGACCATCGGGGCCCCTGTTCGGCTCAAGCGCGCGGGGGAGGTCGGGCATCTGACCCTGGCCCGGCGCCGGGAGTGGGACCTGGTGACCTTCACCTGGCCGGGTGAGGCCACGAGCGTCGAACTGCGGCTGACCGACGCCCGAGCTCCCGTCGACCCGGCCGCCGCGCCGATCGCCGTCGTAACGCAGGACGCCTACCGCCTGGAGGGCGGGGTCATCATTCCCGGCGGTCTGGCGTCGCGAGGCGGTCGCCTCCACGCGACCGCGGTGACCTATCTCGAAGGGGAGAAGATCCTGTCGGCTCCCACGAGCGTCGACGTGCCCGCCCAGTGGGAGTACCGGTACACCCTGTCGTGGCCCGGGGAGAGGATCGGCCGGGGCGGGTGGGTCCGTCGCGGTGCGGCCCTCTTCGGCCGGACCCTCGTCGAGGTGACGCTGACTGCGATTCACGGGGTGACGAGCGAGAACGACGTCATCGGAGTGGCCCTCATCCACAGGGGCGATCGGCTGCCGTTGCACGCCAACGACGGCCGGCGCATACCCGTCTACCTGGAGCGGCCCACCAAGGACGGCGGCCAGACGCCGGTGACGGCGGTGCGCGTGCCCCCGCAGGGGCGGGATCTGTCGCTGTGGTTCGACCACGCCCAGGCCGGTCCCGGCTACTTCCGTCTCATGGTCGACTCCTATCCCGGCTCGGCCATGGACGACGACCATCAGCATCAGGCCCTCGAACGCTACTGCCTCATCGACCCCGACCTCGGCCACCTGATCAAGATGAGATGATGACGCATTCAACGACGACGTCCACGGCGGGTCCCGCGCCGATCCCCGCAGCGACGGACGCGGACCGCGGGGCCGTGCGCCAGCTGCTGTACACGAACACCGACCGCGTCGTCGACGGCGCCAGGGCCGGTGGCTGGCAGATTCTCGCCCGGTCCCCGACCCTCGACGACGCGACGGCCTCGCGCCTGCTCGCCCTCGTCGAGCCTCGGCTGAACCCGGTCGCGCCCCTGTCCGGCTTCCCCACGCCGGAGGAGGTCGGCAGCGCGGCCCGCCGCCTGGCCCAGGTGCCGACAGCCGACGGGACGGTCCTGGTGCACACGGCACCGGCTGGCGCCGACGCCACCGGCCGTCCGAACACCATGACCCATATCGCCGTGCTGGCCGATGAGAAGCGGCCCGCGGTCTGCACCGCCGACCTGTGGCGCTCACCGGGCTGGCGCGTCCCGTTCGGCCCCGACGAGGTGCGCGCGACGAGGATGCCCGCCGCCGGCGAGATCATCCCCGGCCGGAACGTCTCGGACGATTCCGTCGCCGACTTCATGGCGGAATCGGGGCGCGCTGCGGTCCTGGTGGCGCTGGCCGACCTGCTCGGTGACGTGCTCGCCCGACGCGCCGACGCACCGGCGGACAAGACGACGACGGTGCTGCTCGGCACGGACTCGACCGACGAAGCGGCGCTGTGGGTGGGGGCGCTGCAGCGCACCTGCGCTCCATGCACCGGAAGGCGCTTGGGCTTCTCCACGTTGGAGAGAGTCGGCTCGGCCAGGGACATCGAGTCCCTGATGGCGTCGGGCGTCGACCTGGCGTGCGTCCCCCGCCGAGACCTGGAGGCGCTGAGCGCGCGCCGCGGCGTCGTCGTCGTCGACCCGCAGGCTCCGCCGACGCTCCCGCCGGCCACCGCGTGGGCGCGGCTCGTCGCCGGCATGACGACCGACCTGGGAGCCTGGGTGGCCGGAGTCGAGGTCGTGCGCGAGGTCCTCGATCGGCTGTCGGACCACCGGGACCTGACACCGGGATGGCCGCTGGCGATGGCCGAGGCCTGCGACCCGGGCGTCCTGACCGGTTCGGACCGGGGGGAGGGACCGGTGGACGAGGCCGCCGACCACGAACTCGTCGCCTGCCAGCCGAGGGCCGTCGCCGACGACGACTACCTGGTCGCCGTCGTCGGCGATCGGGTGCTCGGGTCGACGCGGACCGATCCGGCGTACTGGTACGACAAGCTGTCGGCGGTCCCCGAGCGCGCACCTGCGGAGGGCGTCGTCACGGGGCTGGCCCGCAAGTACGTGGAGACCGCGGTCCGCGCTCCGCGCTGGCTGCTGGAGGGAGCCCGCCGTTGCGACCGGCGCGCCGCGGACCGCCTGAGCTCGTGGAGCGGGAGCGAGGAGGGGAGACGGGCTCTGGGCCCTGCGCTGGAGACGGCCGTGGACACCGTCTCCCACGATCGGCGGGACACGGCGGTCCTCGTCGTGGTCGATCGGCTGACGCGCGACGGGGTGGTGCTGCCGCGGGCGAGGACGGATGAGCTTCTCCTTCCGGCGGCCCGGGCCCTCGCGGCCGATCAGGATCCCACAGGGCTGCGTGAACGGGTCGTCCGGCTCGACCTGGCTCGACGGTGCAGGGCGCGGCTGGCGCGGCTCGTCGAGCAGGTGCTCCGCGAGGAGCCCGCCCGGGACAGGGCGATCCCGTGGATGTCCCACGACGCGGTCGCCTGGCTCGGTCACGGCGCGATGCGGGAGGGACTGACCGGGCTGACGGCCCAGATCGCCCTAACCGACCTGGTCGACGACCCCGACGCGGCGAAGGCGGGGCGCGCCGTCGAGGCGCTGAACGGCGTGACCGGCAGCTTCGAGATCAGGGCCGATGCCGCCCGTGCGCTCGCGGCCCATGCCACCGTCGACCTGCTGCGGACCCGCCCGCAGGGGTGGCGCAATGCGTGGGACGTCCTGGCCCCCGCGCTGCTGGCGGACCCGCGGTCTCCGACGTCCGCCGGCATCTGCCGCGAGCTTCTGGCCGGGCGCGCTCACCCCGAGGCCTCGATGGGCCGGGCGGTCTACACTCGCTTCTCGGTTCCGACGGCGGTGTCGCTGGTCGTCCTGGTCCATCACGCCCCGCTCATGACGCGCGGCAGCGTGGACGTCGCGGTGACGTACGCGAGCAACGTCCTCGTCGCGGTCGGAGTGCTGGGCGCCGACGCGGCGCTGGCCGCCTCCCCGACGGTGGCGGCGGCGCGGAGCAAGGCCCTGGCGGTGCTGACCCTGGTGGTGTGGAACGGCCGGCCGGTGAGACTGCCGGGGCACGAGCGCACCTGGGGCGCGGCGGTGCAGGGGCTGGACGCCCACCTGGACCGGGACCCCGGCCTGCTCGCCGCTCCGGGGGAGACCGGTGCCGGCAGACTGCTGGCGCGAGCCGTGGACCGCCTGTACTGGTGCGATCACAATACGGAGATCCCCGAGGAGTTGTTCGCCTCGGTCCGCCGGGAGCTGAGCGAGGTGAGGGGGGCGGAGGAGCGCTCCAGCGCTGCGCTGGGCGGGCGCGACGAGACGGTGCGCGCCATCGTGCGCGCCTGGTACGTCTACCTGGGGCCGCAGTGGGGGCGGGCGCTGCGCGATGAGCTGGTGAGTGCGATGGCGCAAGCGCCGGACGCCGACCGCTGGTTGGACGGGTGCGTCCTGCCCGCCGACCCGGCCAGGGGGGCCTCCGGCCTGCGGCGCAGGCTCTTCGGCGGCCACCGGGCCGCAGGACGCGAAAGGAGTACATGATGCCCGACATCTTGGAAAGCGGACAGTGGCAGATGCTGTCGCTGGTCGACGACGGCGCCATCCGGATCAGTCTTGTCTCCGCCGTCGCGGCGAGGCTGGAGGTGACGGGGACGTCCGGCCCGCCCAAGTACCTCGGCCCGGCCCACGACGTCGTCGCCTTCCCCACCGGTGCGGTCGGCGACCGCGGGCCGGTGGGGGTGCGGGTCCGCAGCGCCGCGGGGGAGCCGTTCCCGGGCGACGGGACCATCGACCTGGCCGTGGATTCGACCGGAGGAGGGCACTCCTTCCTGCTCAAGCGGGTACCCGTCGCCGGTCGGATCAGCGCCCCGGTCCTCCAACTCTCCCGGCGCGAGGGCGGCATCATCGCCCGACCGGGGGAGGGCGGTGGCGCGACGACGGGACTGGGCGGCTGGTGCGCCAAGCGCAGGGCCGAGCAGGGGCGGCCCCTCAGACCCACGGTCACCGACGTGGTGATCGACACCTCCTCCTCCATGCGTCGTTTCGCCCCGCGGGTCGAGGCTCTCACGAGGTTCCTCAACGACCTGTACGTCACGGCCGAGGTCGCCGGGCCGACGATTCACCGCGCCGTCATCGCCGGCGCTCGTAACGATGGCGTCGGCTGCGTTGAGGCGGGGCCGGGCGGCGGGGCGGACGGCGGGCGCCGCATCGTCGTCACGGACCTGCCGCTGCCGCCCGGCCAAGGCGAGTGCCTGGTCGTCGGCGCCGCGGACCTGTCGACGGCGCTGCCCGGCGACGCCTACACGCCCCCGCCCGAGGTGTGGGAGGAGCTGGCCCGGACCGACGCGGCCTTCACCCGCGGAACCCTTGAGGCGCTCGCCCCCCTCCTGGACTGGCTCAGCCCGTCCTCGTCCCGGAATGGAGCCGACTGATGACCGTCGCCTGTCCGTACTGCTTCACGCCCCTGCCGGCCGACGAGATCGGCCTGCGATGCGTTGGCGCGTGCAGTGCCGAACCCGATTCCCAGGCGACCGCCTATGCCGGCCAGCCCTACCTGGTCCCGCCGGTGTACCGGATGGTGCGCAGCACGGAGACCAAGCAGCTGCCGTCGTACGTGCTGTGCCGGCGCTGCGGCATGCAGACCTCCCAGGAGATCTGCCTCGTCTGCCATCGGGATCTGCCCGCGGACTGGAGGCGGACGCCTGTGTTCACCATGACCGTCACCGGCGCGCGCGACACCGGCAAGTCCGTGTACATCGCCGTGGCCGTGCAGATGCTGCTGCGCTACGCCCAGCAGCGCGCCGTCATCCTGACGGCTCTGACCCAGGGGACCCAGGACGTCTACAACGACTTCTACTACGTGCCGCTCTACCGCAGGAACGTGGTCATGGAGGGAACTCCCCGCATGAGCGGCGGCGGGGCCTATCAGAAGGACCCGCTGATCTGGGAACTCGCCGGGGGCGACCTGGGTCGCCTCCACCTGGTCATGCGCGACATCGCCGGTGAGGATCTTCAGGACCTCAGCGGACGCGACCCCGCCTTCAGCTTCGTCGATCGCGCCGACCTCGTCATGTTCCTATTCGACCCGCTCATGCTGGATTCGATTCGCAAGATGCTCTCGGGGCTCATCCCCGAGGTGGACACCAGTCGCACGGGCGTGAAGCCCGGCGAGGTCCTGCCCAGGATCCTGTCGCAGATGAGCTCGGGTCATCCCAACCTCGCGCTGACCCTGTGCAAGTTCGACTCCCTGCAGCAGCTGCCGAGGGCCAATAGCCCTATGGCGCCGGCACTGGCCAACCCGGCCGCCCACTTCAACTGGGACGACACCATGATTCGCGCGAAGATGCCGTGCGCGCAGGCGGCGCGGGTGCTGGAGGCGGACTCCGCCTTCCTCGATGCCGAGGTGCGCTCGATCTTCGGGTACATGGGCGAGGACGCCGTCACCCTGCTGGCGGATCAGGCCGTCGGAGACGGCAAGATCGCGTCGATGCGCCATTTCGCCGTCTCCTCGCTGGGCGAGACGCCGCAGCACCGGGAGAGGCTCACCGAGCGCGGGATCTCCCCGTTCCGCGTCCTCGACCCCATCCTGTGGGGGTTCAGCCGCTCCGGCGTGGTGTTCTGAATCGGTGCGCTGGAGCGGCGGACCTGCCCGTTCGGCCGGCTCGGACGATTCGGACGGGGGCGCTTGCGCAGCAGGGAGGCGGTTGATCGCTCGACGGTCGGCGGATCACAATACAGCCACACTTTTTGTTCCAGGAAGGTCTCACCATGAGTGATGCGACCCCGCCGCCCGATCCCGAGGCGCCCCAGGCGTCGGGGGAGTCGCAGCCGGGCGGCTCCCCCTCCGACACCCCCGAGAACCCCGGCGCCCCGCAGTCGCCGGGGTCCCCGGGCTCCCCGCAGGCGCCGGCTCCGGCGGTCCCGGGCCCGGTTCCCCCGCCTCCTGCTCCGACGACGCCGGCGCCCGGAGCGGTGCCGCCGGGCGGTGGCGCGTATTCTGCCGCGCCCGCTCCGGACGCCGCGCCCGCTCCGGGAGCCGGCCCGCCCGGATTCGACACGTACCGGCCGGAGGCTCCCGGCGCATTCGGCCGCCCGGCGTCACCGGGCCCCGTGCAGCGGTCCCTGGCACCGCTGCTGACCTCCCCGGGCCTGACGTCGCTGGGCATCACGATCGCCGTCGTCATCGGGGCGGCCTTCATCTCGGCGGTGCTGCTGATCCTGGCCATCCAAGGCGTCGTTCCCAGCAGGGACCTGCAGGTGAGCTTCTCCCTGCTGCCGGTCCTCATGGGGGCGAGCCTGGGAGGCCGCCTGTCGATGAGCGTGTCGGCCGGCCTGGGCGGCGCGAACGTGTCGGTCTCGATGCCGGCCCTCGGCACGCTTCTGGCCGCTGGGGCGGGCGTCTACCTCGTAGCGAGGCGGCGCGCCGGTCTTGACGGGTCCGGCGCGCCTCTCGGCGGGCTGTGCGCCCGGGCCGCGGTGGAGGCCGCGGCGACCGCCCTCGCCGCCTGCGTACTCACCGCCACGTCCTCCTTCACCTCCGTGGACGGGGGTGAGATCGGCGACGTGCGCTCCAGCGCGCCGCTGACCCTCATCGTCGTCGCACTCGTCGTCTTCGTCGCGCTCGTGGCCGCGCGCGGCGGCGAGACGCTGGCGCTCATGATGCCGGCAGGGCTGCGGCAGGTCCTCTCCGAGCTCGCCGCGCTGACGACGGTGGCCGGTCTCGTCATGGGCGGTCTGGTCGTTCCCGGAACCGTGATCGGCGCCCTGAGCAACGGCGACGGGCCTCTGATCCTGGCGCTGCCGGTCTACCTGCCGAATCTAGCGCTGTACACGCTGAGCCTGGGCTGCCTCGGCGGGCTGACGGTGACCGGGGCTTCGTCCTCGGGGAGCTTGGCCGACGCGGGGATTCAGTCCCTGCTGCGCAACGTCGAGCCTGTCTACGCCTGGGATGTTCTCGGAGGCGTCTCGGTGCTGCTCTTCCTCGCCCTGCTCGTCGTCGTCCTCGCCGCGGCCGCGCGCGTGGGCGTGCGACGCGTGCGGCTCGTCCGGCCCGACCTGACGCGCACCTGGGCGCTGGGCGCCGCGGTCCTCGTGGTCGGTGTCGTCGTGCTCAATCTGCTCCTGCCGCTGCGCCTGAGCGGCGGCCTCCTCGGGCAACCGGTCTCCGGTGCCGCCGGAGCCACCTGGTCGGCGGGCCTGACGCTCGGCATCGTAGGCATGATCGTCTCTGTTCTGGCCGAGTACGTTCCGGCCTGGCTCTACACCAGCGCCACCGGGCTGTTGACCCTGTGCGCCGGCCGCAGCGCCGTGTCGGCCTGGCTGGCCGGATCCTCCGGGCAGAGGGCGAACAGGCCGCCCGGGCCGGCCCCGTCGACCGCGGCCGGTGCCGTTCCACCGCCCCCGTCGGCCCCGTCGGCGGTTTCGGCGGCGACGGGGGCCTTCCCCGTGGTCGGTTCGGCGCCGGCCCCGTCGGCTCCGTCGGCGGTTTCGGCGGCGACGGGGGCCTTCCCCGTGGTCGGTTCGGCGCCGGCCCCGTCGACCGCGGCCGGTGCCGTTCCACCCCCGCCCGCGCCGATGAGCCCGAAGACCCGCCGGCGGCTGCGCACGGGCGTCGGTGTTCTGAGCCTGGTCCTGGTCCTGGTCGTCGCCGCCGTCGTGGCTGTGCACGTTCTCAACTCCCGTCGCAGCCCGGACAAGGAGGTCGCGACTTACCTCAACCTCCTGGCGGACGGGCACGCGCAGGCCGCCAACGAGATGGTCGACCCCGGGGTGTCCAACGACAAGCGGCTTCTCCTGACCGATGAGGCGCTGGGCGCCGCGACCTCCCGCATCACGTCGATCCGCGTCAAGGACGCAGACGTCGACGGCGATCACGCCAGCGTCGATGCGACCTTCTCTTTGGACGGGCAGAAGTTCGATTACACCTTCTCGCTGACCAAGGGTGATTCGGAGTACGGGCTGCTCGATAACTGGGAGATCGACGACTCCCCGGCCTCCCCGGTGACGCTGACGTCGACGTCGTTCGACTCCCTGATCGTCGGGGGTCAGGAGGTGCCGCTGGAGAGGGAGGGCGGCTCCTCGTCCTCCTCGGCGTCCGCCCCCGCGACCTACAAGACGGTGCAGTACGCGTATTTCGGCGTCTACGACATAGCCGGCGGGTCGTCCCGCTCGACGTACCTTACGCCGGATACGACGTCGCTCGAGATCAAGCCGTCTGGTTCCACGTCCACGGCGAAGACCATGCCGTCGGCATCCGGTGAGACGGTCGAGGTCGGCGGGACCCCGACCCAGGCCCTCAAGGACCTCGTCCTGTCCTCGGTCAAGTCCAGGGCCAAGGCCTGCGTCACGGTGCCGACCAATATGGATCCCGTGTGCCCCTCCGCCACGCAGTCGAGCCATCTCGCCAGTCTCGAGGTGACCACCGACGCCACGAGCGTCACCATGGAATCGGGGACGCGTTTCACAAGCGATGTAATATCTATTACAACTACGCCCGATCCTCCTAAGGGCGGAGGTTCGGCCCCCAAACCGAACAGGACCCAGTTCAGGTTCTCCGGCGAGGTCACGTGGACTGATGGCCAGGAGGAGCCCACCGTGACGGTTAAGCGCACGGAGCCGGCGGGGTGAGGACGATCCGCCCGTCCGCGCGTATCGCGCCTATGCGGCGCGGGCGGGCGAGCCGTCTCGACGTGTCCAGGACCACTGAGGCCGACGCCCTGCTCGTCTGGCGGGGCGCCGACGCCCTCGGTATTCTCGCCGACGGTGCCCGCATGCGGGCTGCCGTTCTCCATTCCGTCCCCAGCGTCCCGACGATTCGGCCTGATGACTCAACGATCGGCGCCAGTCGGTTCAATCGGACCGGCTGATCCGGTCGATGGACGCCACGCGGGTCTGCCGCGGCGGGGACCGACGGGCCCCATCATGGGGCTCCGGACGCGAGTGCGTGGGTGATGCGCTGCAACCGGTCGTCCGCCGGCCGTTGCAGCCGCCCACCGGACGCGGGCCGGCCCGGCTCCGCGGAGGCACGCGCCCAACGCGGGGGAGCGGGGCCGGTGCGTGGGCAGCGAACCGTCCAGATGCATGTCAGCATGGAGATTGAGTAGTGCCTACAATTCAGCAGCTGGTCCGCAAGGGCCGCTCGACTAAGCGCTCGTCGTCGAAGACGCCGGCGCTCAAGTCCAGCCCGCAGCGGCGCGGCGTGTGCACCCGCGTGTACACCACCACGCCGAAGAAGCCGAACTCCGCCCTCCGCAAGGTCGCCCGTGTGCGCCTGTCGACCGGTATCGAGGTCACGGCCTACATTCCCGGCGAGGGACACAACCTTCAGGAGCATTCCATCGTGCTCGTCCGCGGCGGCCGTGTGAAGGACCTTCCCGGCGTCCGCTACCACATCGTGCGCGGCTCCCTCGACACCCAGGGTGTCAAGGGGCGTCAGCAGGCGCGCTCGAAGTACGGTGCCAAGAAGGAGAAGAAGTAATGCCTCGTAAGGGTCCCGCGCCCAAGCGTCAGCTCGCCGTCGATCCCGTCTACGGCTCGCCGGTCGTCACCCAGCTCGTCAATCGCGTTCTTCTGGACGGCAAGAAGTCCACGGCCGAGCGGATCGTCTACGGCGCTCTCGAAGGCGTGCGCTCCAAGACGGACCAGGACCCGGTCACCGTCCTCAAGCGCGCCCTGGACAACATTCGTCCCGCCCTGGAGGTCCGTTCCCGTCGCGTCGGCGGCGCGACCTATCAGGTTCCGGTCGAAGTCCGTCCGGGCCGCGCCACCACCCTCGCGCTGCGCTGGCTCGTGGATTTCTCTCGCCAGCGCCGCGAGAACACCATGACCGAGCGGCTCATGAACGAGATCCTCGACGCCTCCAACGGCCTGGGCGCCGCCGTCAAGCGCCGCGAGGACATGCACCGGATGGCCGAGTCCAACAGGGCTTTCGCGCACTACCGCTGGTAATAAGCCGCACGTCCGGCCGGGCCGCTCCCCGCTCGCCTCGGCCGGCGTCCCACTCCCAATCTCACGAACGAAGGACTTCACTAGTGGCACTCGACGTGCTGACAGACCTGACCAAGGTCCGCAACATCGGTATTATGGCCCATATCGATGCCGGCAAGACGACCGTGACCGAACGCATTCTGTTCTACACGGGCATCAACTACAAGATCGGTGAGACGCATGACGGCGCCTCGACGATGGACTGGATGGAGCAGGAGAAGGAGCGCGGTATCACCATCACCTCCGCGGCCGTCACCTGCTTCTGGAAGAACAACCAGATCAATATCATCGACACTCCCGGCCACGTGGACTTCACGGTCGAGGTCGAGCGCTCCCTGCGCGTGCTCGACGGCGCCGTCGCGGTCTTCGACGGCAAGGAGGGCGTTGAGCCCCAGTCCGAGACCGTGTGGCGCCAGGCCGACAAGTACAATGTTCCGCGCATCTGCTTCATCAACAAGATGGATAAGCTGGGAGCCGACTTCGAGTTCTCCGTCCAGACGATCCGTGATCGTCTTCATGCCAAGCCCATCGTGCTGAACTTCCCGATCGGTGCCGAGAGCGAGTTCTCCGGTCTGGTCGATATCCTGGAGATGCGCGCTGTTCGCTTCCCCGAGAAGGATGCGGCTGGCAAGGATACCCGCGGAGCCATTGTCGAGTACGAGGAGATCCCGTCCGAGCTGGTCGCCAAGGCCGAGGCCCTGCGCGGCGAGCTCCTCGAGGCGGTCGCCGAGGCCGACGACGAGCTCATGGAGAAGTATCTGGAGGGCGAGGAGCTCACCGTCGCCGAGATCAAGTCGGGAATCCGCAGGCTCACCATCGCCGGCGAGGCCTTTCCGGTCATGGCCGGTTCGGCCTTCAAGAACAAGGGCGTCCAGCCCATGCTCGACGCCGTTCTGGACTACCTCCCCTCCCCGCTGGACGTCCCCGACATCGAGGGCCACGCCGTCGGCAACGAGGAGGAGGTGCTCACCCGTCCGGCGGACGAGAAGGCTCCCTTCGCCGCCCTGGCCTCCAAGGTGGCCACCCACCCGTTCTACGGCAAGCTCGTCTACGTGCGCGTCTACTCCGGCAAGGTCTCCCAGGGCGACATGGTCCTCAACGCCACCAAGGGCAAGAAGGAGCGCATCGGCAAGCTCTTCCAGATGCACTCCAACAAGGAGAACCCGGTCGAGGAGGCCCATGCCGGCCACATCTACGCCCTCATCGGCCTCAAGGACGTCACCACCGGTGACACTCTGTGCGCCCAGAACGCGCCGATCATCCTGGAGTCCATGACATTCCCGGACCCGGTGATCCACGTGGCCATCGAGCCCAAGACCAAGAGCGACCAGGAGAAACTGAGCGTCGCCATCCAGAAGCTCTCCGAGGAGGACCCGACCTTCACCGTCAGGCTCGACGAGGAGACCGGCCAGACCGTCATCGGCGGTATGGGCGAGCTCCACCTGGACGTCTTCGTGGACCGCATGCGCCGCGAGTTCAAGGTCGAGGCGAATGTCGGCAATCCGATGGTCGCGTACCGCGAGACCATTCGCAGGAAGGTCGACAAGATCGAGTACACGCACAAGAAGCAGACCGGCGGCTCCGGCCAGTTCGCCCGAGTGCAGATGTCCTTCGAGCCTCTGGAGGAAGCCCCGGCGGCTGAGGATGGGGAGGAGAAGGCGCACTACGAGTTCGTCAACTCCGTCACGGGGGGCCGCGTGCCTCGCGAGTACATCCCCAGCGTCGACGCGGGCGTCCAGGACGCCATGCTCACGGGCGTGCTGGCCGGCTACCCGGTGGTGGACGTGAAGGCCACACTCCTCGACGGCGCCTACCACGAGGTGGACTCCTCGGAGATGGCCTTCAAGATCGCTGGGTCCATGGCCTTCAAAGAAGGCGCGCGAAGGGCCTCCCCGGCTCTCCTCGAGCCCGTCATGGCCGTTGAGGTCCGCACTCCCGAGGAGTACATGGGCGACGTCATCGGCGATCTGAACTCCCGTCGCGGCATAATCCAGTCCATGGAGGACGCCGTCGGCGTCAAGGTCATCAAGGCTGCCGTGCCGTTGAGCGAGATGTTCGGCTACGTCGGCGACTTGCGCTCCAAGACGCAGGGGCGTGCCGTGTACTCGATGGCCTTCGACTCCTATGCCGAAGTGCCCCGGAACATCGCTGACGAGATCATCGCCAGAGCCAAGGGCGAGTGACCCTCGCGGGGCTGACCGGGTCCGATCGCCCGGCTTCGCGCGCCCCGTGCGGGGTGCGCACTTCCAGTAAGATTTCCAACAATCCATCAGTAGAGACTCTCAGCGTCGTCACGGCTAGCATGTGCTTAGTCGAGTCCCGACGAAGAGAACTACCCGAGTCCCAGGAGGACACCAGTGGCCAAGGCCAAG
>ERZ772971.425-NODE-425-length-27072-cov-4.383573_pt1 | contig 27072 bp, 21 predicted proteins | sample MGYA00511943_ERZ772971 | MGnify/ENA primary metagenome ERZ772971 (study PRJEB29015, sample SAMEA2737929) | human oral metagenome | biome: human oral; feature: human-associated habitat; material: dental | place: China | collected 2144 ... | reverse complement strand
AGAAAGAATGGTAGAAACAGAAAAAAAACGAATTGGTAGAAGGGCTGGCATCACTTTTTAGGCGACTGCATAAGATTTCGCCTATGGCCTCTAAAATCTTAGCTACTCTAGTGTTGGAAGGGTATCCAGAAGGACTTACTTTTGAACAGTTGGTAACCTCTTTTCAAGCCAGTAAGAGTACTATCTCGTCTAATTTGAATACACTATTGGCATTGGAATTGATTTATTACGAAACCAAGGAAGGCAAACGCCGGAAGTACTTTAAATCTTTTCCTTTCACTAAACGCTTTACTGACTTTTTGGACAATGTGCAGTATGAAAAAGATTTTACTAACCGTTTTCTTCAGTATATGGAGACCGCTCCCCCTACTGAAGGACCGGAAGAATGGAGTAAAAAGACGCAAAATTTACAAATGTTACTTTCCTACTTATCTGAAATAGAAAACCTTACTACACGCTTTTTATACCAAATGAACACATTTAACTCATAATACCCAGATGAAAACCTTTTTGAACAAGCTAAAACCTTTTCTTTTTGTAGCCGAGCTTTATGTAGTCCTTTCGCTGATACTTCGCTTGGTATGTATGTTTCATCCTATTACTACAGCTTCTTTTTCGGTAAGCGATGTGCTGCAGATGTTGCTGGTAGGTACTTTAGCCGATGTACTAACCATTATTTTGGCTACTAGTACTTTAGTGCTTTACATTTTGTTCATAGCTAATGTGAAGTACCAAAAGCCTTATGGGTATATGCTCTTTGGAGGCTTTTTGCTGCTATTGAGCTACGTATTGTTCTATCCTAACAATATTTTTGAGCAGTATGGCGGGAGTTTTCCCGAAGTAGCCTTGGCGTTTTTTGGGGTGAAGGCATTGTGCTTTACACTCTTGCTTTTCTTGCCTCGCTACCGCACTCAGCTCCGCAATGTGCTCTATTTCATTACGCTATTCATTTATGTTTTTGCAGTGGTGATGAACGCTGTGAGTGAGTACTTCTTCTGGAATGAGTTTGGCATTCGTTACAATTTCATTGCAGTGGACTACTTAATCTACACTAATGAAGTGATAGGTAATATTATGGAGAGTTATCCTGTAGTGCCACTTTTTTCAGCTGTATTTGTGGTAGTATTATCTTTTACTATTTTTGGGTACCTAAAAACCAAAGAAGTGCTGAAACACGTTCCGACGCTAAAACAAAAGATAGGTTACTTATTGCTGTATACTGTTTTGGTGGGGGTGTCATTAGTGGGATTGCCTATGCTGAACAACTTTCCGGCGAGCAATGTTTTTGTACAAGAAATACAAGCTAATGGGGTTTATAAATTCTATTACGCTTTTACCCATAGCGAGTTGGACTTTTTTCAGTTTTACCCCACGATGCCTGAAGCTACTGCCGAAGCAGAACTGCTCAAGCAGCTGAAAAGTTCTACTTTGGAACGAAAGATTACTGCCCAAGGTGAAGAAAGCCACCGCAATGTGGTGCTTATTTCGGTAGAAAGTCTTTCAGCTGAATACCTGACAATGTATGGCAATGCCGACAATAGGACTCCTTTTCTTGATACATTAGCCAACAACAGTCTGTTTTTTACGAACTTGTATGCTACGGGCAATCGTACCGTACGTGGACTAGAGGCGCTAACCCTTTGTATTCCACCTACCCCAGGGGAGAGTGTGGTTAAACGCAAAGACAACAAAAATAAGTTCACTACAGGGAGCGTTTTTAAGAGTAAGGGATACGATGTGAAGTATTTGTACGGGGGAGATAGCTATTTTGACAATATGAAGGATTTCTTTGCTGGAAATGGTTATGACATAGTAGATAGCAAGAGCTTTTCGCCAGAAGAGGTTACTTTTGCCAATATTTGGGGGGTTTGTGACGAAGATATGGTCAATAAGGCTATGAAAATAATGAATGAACAAGCCAAAACAGGAAAACCGTTCTTTAATCATTGGATGACTGTTAGCAACCATCGCCCATTTACTTACCCTGAGGGGAAAATAGATGTCCCACCCAGCGAAAAGAGACGCATAGGAGGGGTGAAATATACTGACTACGCACTGAAACGTTTTTTTGAGCTGGCACAACAGCAAGAGTGGTTTAAGAATACCCTATTTGTAGTAGTAGCAGACCATTGTGCTTCTAGTGCGGGCAGTACCGAGTTACCTTTGGATGGTTATCGGATTCCTTGTTTTATCTATGCTGATTTTATAGCACCTAAAAAAGTAGATACCATGATGTCTCAAATAGACGTGATGCCTACTGTATTTGGGTTGCTCAATTTTAATTACACAACCAAATTTATAGGGCAAGATATCTTTGCCAAGGGGTATCAGCCGCGAGCTTATATTGCTACCTATCAGGATTTGGGCTATTTGACTCCGGAAATGCTCACCATCATTGCTCCTCTGAAAAAAATAAGACAGTACCGTCTGCAACAGGCTGCTGAGCAGCCTGCACCAGCTTATCCTATTTTTTACGATCAGATAGTGCTTGACCAACCAGAAGTGCAAGAGGTGAGCCATTGTATTTCTACCTATCAAGCTACCTCTCAGTGGCTTAAAAATCAACAGTTAAATGCGGTCAAGAAATAAACTGAAAATTATCAATGATCCTATTTATGGGTTTATACATATCCCAAGTTCTTTGGTGTTTGACATCATTGAGCATCCATACTTCCAGCGTTTGAGGCGCATTAATCAAATGGGGCTTTCGCATCTGGTATTTCCAGGTGCTAAACACACTCGTTTTGAGCATGTTTTGGGCTGTATGTTCTTGATGCAAAAAACAGTAGAGATGCTTCGTTTTAAAGGAGTGGAGATTTCTAACAAGGAAGCTGAGGGGCTTTACATTGCAATCTTGTTGCACGACATAGGACACGGACCTTTCTCGCACGCAATGGAACACAGTATCGTTGAGGGAATCTCTCACGAAGAGATTTCGCTGCGTTTTATGCAACAACTCAATGCTGAGATGGGGGGCAAGTTGGAAACCGCCATTAGGATATTTCAGGGTGATTATCCGCGTAAGTTTATGCACCAACTCATTTCCAGTCAGTTGGATATGGATAGGGCAGACTATCTGAAACGCGATAGTTTTTACACAGGAGTAGCTGAGGGGAATATCAATTCAGAACGTCTCATTTCTATGCTAAATGTGCGCAATGACGAGTTGGTAGTAGAAGAAAAGGGACTCTATTCTGTAGAAAAATTTCTGATAGCCCGCAGACTGATGTATTGGCAAGTATATTTGCACAAGACCAGTGTAGCTGCTGAACAAATGCTCATAAGGCTGCTGAAGCGCGCTAAGAGTTTGGTGCAAGAAGGACAACTGCTTACGATGTCTACAGCTTTAGCATTTTTTGTGTCTCATAAAATTGATAATGCTAATTTTAGCAAAGAAGTACTCGATAAGTTTGCATTGCTAGACGATACTGACATTATTGCAGCAATGAAAGAATGGCAGTTTCATTCAGATGTTGTTCTCTCTCAACTCAGCCGAATGCTACTAAACCGAGACTTACTGAAAATGAAACTCCGCTCTACTGATTTTGAAGAGCAGAACCTGAAGCGCCTCCAGAAGATAGCTGCTCTTGGGGGAATTCCTTCAGAGTTTATAGATTATTTTGTTTTTACAGGGACAATGTACAATAGGGCGTATACCCCTGAACAAGACCCTATAAAGATATTAGCTAAAAATGGTCGGGTGATAGAGGTGAGCAAGACTGCTGAGGAGGTAAGTTTAGGAGCTCTCTCTCAGCCTACCCAGAAGTATTACATTTGTTATCCTAAATAACAAGAGATATGATGATGAGCGAGTGATAAATAAGGAGTGTTTTGCTTTTGATTTGAACTCAGAAAAACAAAAAAAATAACAAAATGAATGGTGTTTAATTTTTTTTTCATACTTTTGTTGCGGCAAATAGTACTTTAAAGCCTAAAAAACAGTGCTTTTGTCCTTTTATTACTCTGATTATAAACTGATTAAATGAAATTTACAGCGTTACAAATAGCCAATGTGCTTGGTGGTGAAGTAGAAGGGAATCCCCAAATAGAGGTATTTAAACTCTCTAAAATAGAAGAGGGGACGGGAGGAAGTATTTCATTTTTAGCAAATCCTAAATACAAGCATTTTATATACGATACGCAAGCCTCTATCGTTATTGTTAATAAAGATTTTGAGGCTGAAGCACCTATCAGTGCTACTTTGGTAAGGGTAGATGATGCTTATGCTGCTTTTGCTAAGCTATTGGCTTTTTACAACGAAATTAAACTTAACAAATCGGGTATAGAGCAGCCATCGCACATAGCCTCGTCCGCACATTTGGGCGAGAATGTGTATGTAGGATCTTTTGCCTATATAGGCGAGAACGTGCGCTTAGGTAACAATGTAAAGGTATATCCTAACACTTATATAGGTGACAATACAACTATTGGCGATAATACTACTGTTTTTGCAGGATGCAAGATATACTCTGAAACCGTAGTGGGCAAGAATTGTACTATTCATAGTGGGGTAGTGCTCGGAGCTGATGGCTTTGGCTTTACACCTAACGAAGAAGGAGTTTATGGAAAAGTACCCCAGATAGGAAATGTAGTTATAGAAGACAATGTAGACATAGGTGCGAATTGTACTATAGATCGTGCTACGCTGGGGTCTACTTTCATCAGAAAAGGTGTGAAGTTGGACAACCAAATACAAATAGCTCACAATGTAGAAATAGGTAAGAATACCGTGATAGCAGCTCAAACAGGAGTGGCTGGTTCTACAAAGATAGGTGAAAGCTGTATGATAGGAGGCCAAGTGGGCATCGTAGGACATCTAATCATTGGCAATCGTGTGAAGATACAAGCACAAACAGGAGTAGGACGCAACCTTAAAGATGATGAAGCTATACAAGGTTCTCCTGCTTTGGGGCACGCCGAATACAACAAGGCTTATGTGATATTCAGGAAGTTGCCTAACTTGCTCAAACGCATAGAAGAATTAGAAAAGAAATTAAAATAGATAGACTATGGTAAAGCAAAATACTTTATCCAAAGAAATAACCTTAGAAGGCATTGGATTACATACAGGAAAACAAGTGAAGATGGTGCTTAAACCAGCTCCTGTGGGGAATGGATTTACTTTTGTACGTACCGATTTAGAAGGAACTCCCGTAGTAGAAGCAGATGCAAACTATGTGTCTAGCACCGAACGTGGTACTGTATTAGAGAAAAAGGGAGTGAAAATCCAAACTTGCGAGCATATTTTGGCAGCTCTTGTAGGAATGGATTTGGATAATGTTATTATTGAATTGAACTCCTCAGAGCCTCCTATTATGGATGGGTCGTCTAAATTTTTTGTGAAAGCTATTGCTGAAGCAGGCATTCAACCCCAAGATGCTGAGCGCTATGAATATGTGGTGAAGCAGGTGATTACCTACGTGAACGAAGAAACAGGCAGCGAAATAACTCTTATTCCTGCTGAGGAATACCAAGTAACTACTATGGTGGATTTTGGTACTAAGATATTAGGTACCCAAAACGCCTACTTGAACAAACTCTCCGATTTTAAGACAGAAATAGCCGATGCACGTACCTTTAGTTTCTTGCACGAACTGGAAGCACTCCTTGATCATGGACTTATAAAAGGAGGAGATTTGAATAATGCTATTGTGTACGTAGACAAAGAGATTTCTGACAGCACAATGCAGAAACTGAAAAAGGTTTTTAACAAAGATAATATTTCTGTGAAACCCAATGGAGTGTTAGACAACCTTACTCTACACTATCCTAATGAAGCTGCCCGCCATAAACTATTAGATGTGATTGGCGACTTGGCTTTGGTCGGAACGCGTATTCGCGGGAAGGTAATAGCTACTAAACCAGGACACTTTACCAATACTCAGTTTGCAAAAAAACTCTCTAAAATAATCAAGAATGAACGCAGGAATAATGTTCCTGAGATAGATATCAATCAGCCACCTTTGCTCAATACTACTGATATAATGAAGCTTTTGCCACACCGTTCTCCTTTTTTATTGGTGGACAAAATCTTTGAACTATCAGACAAACACGTGGTGGGCTTGAAAAATGTAACGATGGATGAGCCTTTTTTTGTAGGGCACTTTCCAGGGGCGCCAGTGATGCCAGGAGTATTGCAGATTGAAGCAATGGCGCAAACTGGGGGGGTACTCATTCTCAGCACAGTGCCAGACCCTGAAAACTATCTTACCTATTTTATGAAGATAGATAATGCTAAGTTCAAAGTTCAGGTAGTTCCAGGAGATACACTTATCTTTAAGTTAGAGCTTCTAACGCCAATTCGTCGTGGTATTTGCCATATGCAGGCGTATGCTTATGTGAATGGTAAGTTGGCAACCGAAGCTGAACTGATGGCTCAAATTGTAAAAGTAAAATAAAACACATATGATTCAACCTTTGGCTTATGTCCATCCTGATGCTAAAATAGCAAAAAACGTAGTAATAGAACCTTTTACTACCATAAGCAACAATGTAGAAATTGGCGAAGGAACTTGGATAGGCTCTAACGTAACTATTATGGATGGGGCGCGTATTGGCAAAAATTGTAAAATTTTTCCAGGAGCCGTAATTTCGGCAATCCCGCAAGACCTCAAATACAAAGGCGAAGAAACTACCACACAAATTGGTGACAATACTACTATTAGGGAGTGTGTAACCATTAACAAAGGTACTGTTGACCGTATGAAAACAGTAGTAGGCAATAACTGCCTAATTATGGCTTATTCGCATGTAGCCCACGATTGTATTGTAGGCAATGGTTGCATCTTTTCTAATGGTACAACTCTAGCAGGCCACGTAACAGTAGGCGATTTTGCTGTGATGGCAGGTATGACTGCTGTTTATCAATTTTGTTCTATTGGTAGCTATGCTTTTGTAACAGGAGGTTCCCTAGTAGGAAAAGATGTTCCTCCATACGTAAAAGCTGCTCGCACTCCTCTTTCTTATGTTGGGGTGAACTCCATTGGACTACATCGCCGTGGTTTTTCAACTGAAAAGATACGTGAGATTCAAGATATCTATCGTGTACTCTTCCAGAAGAAGCTAAATACTACCCACGCCTTGGAATACATTGAGGCAGAAATGGAGGCTACCATAGAACGAGATGAGATTCTTCAATTTGTACGCAAATCTCAGCACGGTATTATGAAAGGCTACTATGGTGAAACAGTATAGAAAATAACAACTTAATTTAGAAATTAAATAAATTGAATGGCAACAACAGCAGACATCAAAAAAGGATTGTGCATCCGCTTCAACCACGACATTTATAAAATTATTGAATTCCTACACGTGAAACCAGGAAAAGGGCCTGCTTTCGTACGTACTAAACTGAAAAGTGTTACTACAGGAAAGATTCTTGATAATACATTTTCAGCAGGACACAAAATCGAAGACGTTCGTGTAGAAACACGTTCTTTCCAATACCTTTATGAAGAAGGCGACCAGTTTGTTTTTATGAACAATGAAGATTACAACCAAGTACATATCCGTAAAGATATGCTGGATTATCCAGACTTGCTTAAAGAAGGTGAAACAGTAATGGTTATCTTCAATGCTGAAGACGAAACACCTCTTTCTGTAGAAATGCCTGCTAACGTTATTTTAACGGTTACTCACGTAGAACCAGGCGTTAAGGGCAATACCGCTACCAATGCTACCAAACCTGCTACAGTAGAAACTGGAGCTATTGTGAATGTGCCTCTTTTCATTAACGAAGGCGACCGCATAAAGGTAGAAACTGAGAAAGGTACCTACGTAGAAAGAATGAAAGACTAATAAAATATTTTTTGATTTCCATTAATGAAGAGGCTGTCCTGCATTTCTTTTCGGACAGCCTCATCACTATTTAAAATATCAGAATATGCGCTTCCCTCAACCTTATACCTTAAAACAAATAGCCACTATCATAGGTGCTAAGTTCGTGGGCGACGAGCACTTGCCTGTATTGGGGATGAATGAAATTCACGTAGTGCAAACAGGAGAAATAGTGTTCGTAGATCATCCTAAATACTACGAGAAAGCTTTGAACTCCAAGGCTACTGTCGTACTGATTAACAAAGAGGTGGAGTGTCCAGCAGGTAAAGCTCTTCTCATCTCTACTGACCCTTTTGCGGACTTCAATAAACTTACAGACTTTTTTAAGCCTTTTCAGAAATCAACTATACTTGTTTCGCCTACTGCACAAATAGGGGCTAATACGGTGGTGCAACCTGGAGCATTCATAGGTAACCACGTAAAGATAGGAGCTAACTGTCTTATCCATGCTAATGTGAATATCTATGATGGCTGTGTGATAGGTGATAATGTTACTATCCACTCTGGAACTGTATTAGGTGCGGATGCTTTCTACTACAAAAAGCGTCCTGAAGGCTTTGATAAACTCAAGTCAGGAGGACGTGTAGTGATAGAAGATAATGTAGATTTGGGAGCCTTATGCACCATAGACCGCGGAGTAACAGGCGATACTACTATTAAGAAAGGAACTAAGATTGATAACCAAGTGCACATAGGGCACGATACAGTAGTAGGTGAACGCTGCTTAATTGCCTCGCAAACAGGAATAGCAGGTTGTGTAGTGATTGAGGATGAAGTAACTATCTGGGGTCAAGTGGGTATGACTAGTGGTATTACTATTGGCAAAAAAGCCGTTATTTTGGCTCAAAGTGGTGTTTCAAAATCATTGGAAGGTGGGCAGACCTATTTTGGTTATCCTGCAGCTGAAGCAAGAGAGAAATATAAGGAAATGAGTGCCTTAAAACAACTTATCGCTAAATAACCTCAGTACTAATGGATTCTTCTATTTTACATCTTAAAGATGTTTCAGTCTATCAGGACTCTAACCTTATCCTTTCTAATGTGAATCTCAACATTGGTAAAGGTGAGCTTATCTATCTCATTGGTAAGACAGGTTCTGGGAAGAGTAGCCTCATCAAACTGTTGTACGGCGATTTGCCTCTTATAAAAGGACAAGGGAAGGTAGTAGGTTTTAATCTCAAAAAGCTTACTGAGAAAGAAATCCCTTTGCTTAGACGAAAGTTAGGGGTTGTTTTTCAGGATTTCAAGCTTCTTACCGACCGCAGTGTATACGACAACCTTGCTTTTGTGCTGAACGCTACAGGCTGGACTGACAAACTGAAAATTAAACAACGCATAGGAGAGGTACTTGCAAAAGTAAAAATGGAAACTAAAGACTTTAAGTTTCCTCACGAGCTTTCGGGTGGTGAGCAGCAACGGGTGGCGATAGCACGTGCTTTGCTCAACAATCCAGAACTGATTTTAGCAGACGAACCTACAGGTAATTTGGACCCCGAGACTAGCGTAGAAGTAATGCAAGTGCTCAAGGAAATCAATGCTTCTGGCCGCACGATTCTAATGGCAACACACGACTATGCACTGATTCTTAAGTTCCCTTCTAAAACCTTAAAATGCGATGGAGAACGTATTTTTGAAGTAGTTCAACGTCGTTCATAACACTAGAAAGATAAAATTATAATTCAAAAATTAAAATAAGAATAATGGCGATCAAAATACTTGCCAACGATGGCCTATCAGAGGCTGGGAAACAATATTTAGAGAAAAATAACTTTGAGGTAATAACTACAAAAGTAGCTCAAAACCAACTGATAGATTATATTAACAAACATCAAATAGAGGGCTTGTTGGTGCGTTCTGCTACCCAAGTGCGCAAAGATATTATTGAAGCTTGTCCATCGCTTAAACTCATCGGTAGGGGAGGGGTAGGAATGGATAATATTGATGTGGAATATGCTCAAAGCAAACGCCTTCACGTGATTAATACCCCTGCATCTTCGGCTAATTCAGTTGCAGAGTTGGTTTTTGCTCATTTGTTCACAGGAGTACGCTTCTTGCACGATGCCAATAGAAATATGCCTTTGGAAGGAGAAGAGCGTTTCAACGAACTGAAAAAGAGTTATACCAATGGAGTTGAGTTGCGTGGAAAGACTCTTGGTATCATTGGATTTGGACGTATTGGTCAAGCGGTAGCTCGTATGGCCATTGGTTTAAGGATGAATGTTTTAGCATACGATCCTAAAGTATCTGAAGCTACTGTAGAACTTTCGTTCTTTGATGGCCAAACTCTTTCATTTAACCTTAGAACAGTAGAAAAAGAACAGCTGCTGATGAATGCAGATTTCATCACGCTGAACAATAGTCCCGAACAGAAGGGGTATGTATTAGATGAACCAGAATTTGCAATGATGAAAGAAGGAGTTGGTATCATTAATTTGGCAAGAGGAGGGGCTCTGAACGAAATCGCTTTAATGAAAGCCTTGGACGATGATAAGGTAGCTTTTGCTGGCTTAGATGTCTTTGAAAACGAACCTAACCCGTCCGTTCACTTGCTGATGCATCCTCAGGTATCGCTCACGCCACACATTGGCGCGTCTACCATAGAGGCACAAGACCGCATCGGGATGGAATTGGCAACTCAAATAGTAAACCTATTAAAATAACTTATAATATGGCAGGAATTTTAGACTTTTTAGGAGGCGATAATCTCCAACAGCTCATCAACGGATTGAGCCAAAAAACAGGCATATCAGCTGATAAGGTGTCTTCGGTGATGGACTCTCTGAAAACAATGGTTGGGAATACTGAAAATTCAGGTGCTGAATTGCTTTCTAAACTAACCCAAGGAGGACAAAATGATACTCTAAAAGCAATTAGCGAAAAAACAGGTATCTCCTTGGACAATGTAAGCCAGATATTCCAACAGCTTACCCCTATGCTTTCTAACTTCTTCAGTGGAAAAGGTGGTAATGTAACTGAAATGCTTACTTCTTTCTTAGACAAGAACAAGGATGGTAATGTAATGGATGACCTAATGGGAGGCATTGGAAGCCTTTTTGGAGGTAAGAAGTAGTTTTTTGAATCTTAAATAACATTCTTATTACTTTGGCAGTGTTTTTGTATACTGTCAAAGTAATTTTTTTGTATGGACGACTTGTATTTTATGCAAATAGCCCTTCAAGAAGCTGAACTGGCTTTTGAGGAAGGAGAAATTCCCGTAGGAGCTATTATTACCATTGACAATCATATTATTGCAAGGACACACAACCTAACCGAGCGCCTAAACGATGTAACAGCACACGCCGAAATGCAGGCCGTTACAATGGCTGCCAATTACTTAGGAGGTAAGTACTTGCGTGACTGTACGATGTATCTTACCTTGGAGCCTTGTGCTATGTGTGCGGGAGCTTTGTATTGGAGCCAACTCGCTCGCTTGGTGTATGCTGCTTCCGATGACAAACGTGGCTATCGTACAATGGGAGGAAAACTCCACCCAAAAACAGAGGTTGTTCACGGGCTATTGGCTGAACCTGCCTCACAACTTTTAAAACAATTCTTTCAACAACGCCGATGAACAGGACTATCACTTTTGCGGTACTCTTACTTTTGGGAATGAATCTCCTTTCTTCCCAAAGCACAGATACTTTGAAAGTGAACACTTCTCTCCCTCTTGAATCTTTTTCTGAGAGGGAAGCTAAAAACAAGGCTTTCTACCAGCGATTGAAATCTTTCCTCAAACGACACAAACTTACCAAAGACCTTAATAATCTGATTTCTGTAGCTGATAGTACAACCTCTTCTTCGGCAACCTCTTCTAAAAAAACACCTAAAACACTTCAAAAACCTTCTTATCAAGGGAAAATCATCCGAAATATTGTTATCACTACTTTAGATCCTTTTGGATTTGATGAGAAAGACTTATCAAAGGCTCCGCGTACGCGTTTAGAACGCTATGGTAATGCTTTGCACCTGAAAACGCGTGAAAGCACAGTGCGCAAATTTCTACTTTTCAAGAAAAATACTTCTTTAGATACTCTTTTGCTTAATGAGACTGAGCGTATTTTGCGCAATCAGCGGTATGTTAGGCGGGTACAAGTGCGTGCAGTCCCTACTCGGCACCCTTCTGATTCGGTAGATGTACAAGTGAATGTGCTGGATAGTTGGACAATGTATTTTGATGGCGACTTAACAAACAGTCGTGGGTGGACGCGCCTCACCGAACAGAATCTTTTTGGATTGGGGCACGAGGCTGCTGTTATTTACCAACAGTACTTCTCTAAGTTTACGAATAATGGTAGAGGTTTTAGTTATGCTCTTAGGAATCTAAAGAATACCTACATTAGTCTTCGTAGTTCCTATTATATTGATTATGAAAACTTGTTCTCGAAGAGCCTGTATATAGAACGCCCCTTGTACTCACCTTTGGCGCGTTGGTCAGGACGGATAGGTTATTTTGAGAACCGCTATGAAGATCAAAGCGTTTTCTATCAAGGTAGCTTTTATACCCCTATTCTTCATACTAAAACATTTGATGTTTTTGGTAGCTGGGCACTCCCTTTGAAGAGACAAAGTGCTAAGACTCTTAACAACTTCATTGCAGCAGCCCGTTTTCGCAATATTAGTTATGCCGAAAAACCTCCTTTGTTCATAGACCCAGAACGCTATTACGCCAACGAAAACTTGTGGCTTACCCAATTCAGTTTAAACAGTACTCATTTTGTTAAGGAACGTTATATTTTCCGAAATGGTGATATTGAGGACGTAGGGGTTGGGCACTCACTCTTCCTCACTTCGGGCATTTTGTGGCGAAATCAAGCCACCTTGCCTTATTTAGGAATTGGTTTCTCAAAAGCTAATTACAACCCTCTTAAAGGCTATGGATCATTAAATTTTGAGTTTGGTACTTTCTTTGATCGAGGCTCCTATCGCGAAACAGTACTCCGTGGCGATGCCACACACTTCACCCGACTTTTTGATATAGGTAATTGGCACTTTAGACAGTTTTTGCGATCTAATTTTGTGATAGGCCTAAATAGGAATACCTATCAGCGCGATCGTATTAACTTGAATGGCTCTAATGGTATTCTTGGTTTTAGTAGTGGTTTAGTGTATGGAACACGCAAATTAGTACTCACCTCACAAACACAAGTGTATGCCCCTTTTCAGTTAGTAGGATTTCGCTTTAGTCCTTTCCTTTCAGCCGACTTGGCTTTCATCGGTAGGCGCAATACCTCTTTTTTCAATACCGAAACCTACACTAAGGTATCCATAGGCTTCTACATTTCCAACGACTATTTGCCTTTTGGGGCTATACAGTTTTCTTTTGGCTATTACCCCAATATACCTGGCACTGGCCAACACATCTTCAAATTTACAGGCGTTACTAATGATGACTTCCGTTTGCAAAGCTTTAGTCAACGCTTGCCAAGTATTATCTCTTTTAGATAAATCAAAAGGGGTACTTTTCAAAATCTGAAAAGCACCCCTTTTGTGGTTTTAAGTATTTCTGTTGATTACGTAGTTTACCATCAGCTCCAAAGACTCTTTATAGGGCGATGCAGGAAAGTCTTCCAATAGTGCTAAGGCCTTTTGCTGATATTCTTTCATCTTTGCTGTCGCATATTCTAAGCCTTGATGCGTTTTGACGAAATGAATGACCTCTTTCACGCGCTGTTTGTCCTTGTTATGATTCTTTACCGAGTTGATAAGCCATTTCTTCTCCTCTTTGCTGCAAGTGTTCAGCACGTAGATAAGAGGAAGAGTCATTTTTTGCTCTTTAATGTCTATTCCTGTAGGTTTGCCAATAGCTTCTTCAGTATAGTCAAAAAGGTCATCTTTGATTTGGAAAGCCATCCCTATGTACTCTCCAAAAAGTCGCATTTTCTCAATCAGTTCTGGAGCTTCTGGCATTACAGAACAAGCACCCATTGCGCAACAAGCAGCTATTAGGGTAGCAGTTTTTTGGCGAATAACCTCATAGTACACTTCTTCTACAATGTCTAATCGGCGGGCTTTTTCCATTTGCAGCAATTCCCCTTCGCTCATTTCACGCACAGCTACCGAGATGATGCGCAGTAAGTCAAAATCACCGTTGTCAATAGAGAGAAGCAGCCCCTTAGAAAGCAAGTAGTCGCCTACTAGTACGGCTATTTTATTCTTCCACAGAGCGTTGATAGAAAAGAACCCGCGCCGTTTGTTGCTGTCGTCTACTACATCGTCGTGTACTAAGGTAGCCGTATGTATCAGTTCAATTACCGAGGCACCTCGGTAGGTGCGGTCGTTTACCTTGCCATTAGCAAGCATCTTAGCTACCAAAAATACGAACATAGGGCGCATTTGTTTGCCTTTGCGGTTCACTATGTAGTAGGTGATGCGGTTCAGCAAAGCTACTTTAGACGACGTTGCCCCACGGAACTTTTGTTCAAAAAGCTCCATCTCTTCGCGGATGGGCTCTTTTATTTTAGCTGTTATTTTCATTGTGTTACCTCATCGGTAGTTTTCTTTTCCTCAGCCATTGCTTCTTCTATTACTTCGTGAGGGTCTTTAAAAGGACGCTTGCCAAAGATATGCTCTAAGTCCTCGCGGAAAATTACTTCGCGGTCTAAAAGCAAGTTAGCCAAGGAGGTGAGCTTTTCTCTGTTTGCGGTCAGAATCTCAATGGCACGGTTGTATTGGGCTTCTATGATTTTAGAAATTTCCTCATCTATTAGGTGGGCAGTCTTCTCGCTGTATGGCTTAGTGAAACTGTAATCAGCTTGCGACGAATCGTAGTACGTAAGGTTGCCTATTTTGTCATTCAGCCCGTAGATAGTTACCATTGCCCGTGCTTGTTTAGTTACTTTTTCCAAGTCGCTGAGGGCACCTGTAGAAATCTTGTCGAAAATCACCTTCTCGGCCGCTCTACCGCCCAAGGCAGCACACATCTCGTCTAATATCTGTTCGGTACGCACTATTTGTCGTTCTTCTGGTAAGTACCAAGCAGCTCCTAACGATTGGCCACGGGGTACAATGGTTACTTTCACCAGTGGTGCTGCGTGTTCCAAGAGCCAGCTTACTGTAGCGTGTCCAGCTTCGTGGAAAGCAATAGCTTTGCGCTCTTCTGGAGTCAAGATTTTCGATTTCTTTTCCAATCCTCCTACAATGCGGTCTACGGCGTCTAAGAATTCCTGTTTGCTTACAGCGGTTTTCCCTTTTCGTGCAGCTATGAGCGCAGCCTCGTTGCACACATTGGCTATGTCAGCACCCGAGAAACCAGGGGTTTGTTTTGCCAAAAAGTCAAGGTCTAAGGTCTCTGAGGTTTTGATAGGGGCTAAGTGTACTTGGAATATCTGTTTGCGTTCGTTTAGGTTAGGCAGTTCTACATAAATCTGACGGTCAAAACGTCCAGCGCGCATTAGGGCTTTGTCTAAAATATCAGCGCGGTTAGTGGCTGCCAGTACGATAACACTTGTATGAGAGCCAAAACCGTCCATTTCAGTAAGCAGCTGGTTGAGGGTATTCTCGCGTTCGTCGTTAGCACCCGTCATCGCATTGCGGCTGCGGGCGCGTCCTATAGCGTCAATCTCATCGATGAAGATAATAGCAGGCGATTTTTCTTTTGCTTGTTTGAAGAGGTCTCGGACACGAGAGGCACCTACTCCTACAAACATTTCCACAAAGTCTGACCCCGAAAGCGAGAAGAAAGGTACTTGTGCCTCTCCTGCTACAGCTTTTGCCAAAAGGGTCTTACCCGTACCTGGAGGCCCTACCAAGAGTGCTCCGCGAGGTATTTTTCCTCCAAGCGAAGTATATTTGTCAGGGTTTTTAAGAAAGTCTACAATCTCTTGTACCTCTTCTTTAGCCCCTTCCAGTCCTGCTACATCTTGGAAAGTTACGCGTGTCTCTTTTTTCTCATCGAACATACGCGCTTTTGATTTCCCTATGTTGAAAATGCCTCCTGCTCCTCCTGAGCCCATACGGCGCATAAAGAAAATCCAAACACCTATCACTAGTAGAAAAGGCAATAGCGACAACAGTACATCAGAGAAAAGATTCTGTTGGGTTTTGTTTTCGCGGGTAGTTACCAAGTTGTTTTCTTTTACAATTTGGTCAAAGCGGTTTTCAAAGTTGCTCAAGTCGCCTAATTCAAATCGATATTGTGGAACTTCAGCATTCTTGTCAGCCTGCATCAGGGCTTTTTCGTTAGGCCGAACCTCTTTGTGCTCTTCCTTTTTCAGCGCATCTAGGGTAAGGTAAACGTTAGCTTCTTTGCGATTGAGAATGATGATTTTAGCCACATCGCCATTAGAGAGGTATTCCTCAAATTTAGCTTGAGGGATTTCTTTGGGCTGAGACCAGAAAGTAGCTCCTGAGTAGTAGTTAAACCCTAAGAGCAAAGCAAGAAGTATTGCGTAGAGCCAATAGGCCGAAAAGCGATTCCTGTTGGTATTGTTGTCAGACATAAGATTAATAGTTAGTTTCTAAGTTTATAAAAGTAGCGTCTCCCCACAGCCCTTCGAGGTCGTAATGGGCTCTTACGCGGTCTTGGAAAATGTGCACTACTACATCCACATAGTCAATCAGTACCCATTCGGCATTCATTTCGCCTTCTACGTGCCAAGGCTTTTGGTGTCCTTCTGCTTGGCTCACCGTTTTTTGGATAGCACCCGAAATAGCAGCTACTTGGGTGTTCGAAGCCCCATTGCACAAAATAAAATAGTCGCACACCGTATTCTCTACGTTGCGCAAATCCATAATAGTAATGTCGGTACCTTTTACTTTTTCGATACCTTCTATGATGTTGCTAATCAGCTGGTTTGAGTTGAGTTCTTTGTTCAATTTTTGTGTGATTTTACGGTTTAAAATTAAGGATACACTCCACAATGAGCGGGCAAAGGTAACACTTTCCTTTCACAAAAGCAAAAATATTGCCATAGTTATTTGTCAGGACATTTTGTCAGTCAGCTTGCAGAACACCAGCTTGTACGCCTATTTGTTTTATTTCTTTGAAAATCCCCAGTATACTTTTCTTTTTTCCATTTGTCAAGTGTTTTCTTGTCTTGATACTGTACAAAAAAACTTTGCTAAGAGTCCTAAAAGGCTTAGCAAAGTCTATTTTCTAATTTATATTTTCTAACGGCTAGTCTCTATTTCTTGTACAATTCTAAAAACTCGCGCACGATTTCAAAGTCGTCAAAAGGATGTCTAACCCCTTTTATTTCTTGGTAAGTTTCGTGTCCCTTACCAGCGATGAGGATAATGTCGCCTTTTTGAGCGTTCTTGCAAACCGATTGTATTGCTTGGCGGCGGTCGGTGATGGTCTGCACTTTATGGAAGTGCTGTGCTTGTACCCCTTGTTCCATTTCGGCAAGAATAGTTTCGGGCTCTTCATTGCGAGGGTTGTCAGAAGTGAGGATGACATTGTCGCTTAAGCAAGTAGCTATGTCGGCCATCATAGGTCGTTTGCCTTTGTCGCGGTTCCCGCCGCAGCCCACTACAGTAGTAAGCATCTCATTGTGCGTGCGTATATCGTTGATAGTTTTAAGCACATTTTCCAGAGCATCGGGAGTATGAGCGTAATCCACTATGGTAACCACACCTGTAGCCGAAACCGCATACTGAAAACGCCCTGCTACAGGCTCTATCGCACTGATAAGAGTCAGCGCCTCAAGTTTGTCCATCCCTAAGAGAGTTGCAGTAGCATAGACTGCCAAAAGGTTATAAGCATTAAATTCACCTATGAGTTTCGTCCATACCTCGTGCTGATTGATGCGCAAGAGCAACCCGTCAAACCTGCTCTCTATAATATGTGCTTTGTAGTCAGCGTGCGTTTTAAGGGCGTAGCTTTCCTTTTGGGCCTTGGTATTCTGCAGCATAAAAGCCCCGTTTTTGTCGTCTACATTCACCAGTGCAAAAGCAGTAGGGGCGAGGTTGTCAAAAAAGCGCTTCTTCACATCTCTATAAGCTGCAAAAGTCTTGTGATAGTCTAGGTGGTCGCGGGTGAGGTTGGTAAAAATACCCCCTGCAAAGTGTAGCCCTTCAGTGCGGTGCTGGTCTATGCCGTGCGAGCTCACCTCCATAAAGCAGTATTTCACTCCTTGTTGTACCATTAACTGCAAATAATGATGCAGCTGAAGAGGGTCGGGAGTGGTATGGGTGGCCTCAAAACGCTGCTCGTCTACATATACCGCTACGGTAGAGAGCAAGCCCGCCTTTTGTCCTGCCTTTCTGAACAGTTGGTATAGTAGGGTCGCTATGGTAGTCTTGCCATTGGTGCCTGTTACTCCTACCAAGGTGAGTTGCTCAGAGGGGTTGCCGTAGAAGTTAGCCGCAATTAGGGCTAAGGCGCTATGGCTGTTGGGTACTACTATATAGCTTACATCGGGAGCGACCTGCTCAGGCAGCTCCTCGCATACAATGGCAGTAGCACCACTGCGTATAGCTTGGTCTATATATTTGTGCCCGTCAGACTGTGTGCCTGCAATGGCTACAAACATACTCCCTTCTGCTACCTTCCGAGAGTCAAAACAAACAGAGGTGATTTCTTTCTCTTCCACATAGAGGGAAGTTTTTATAGCGATATCTTTAACTAATGCTTTTAAGTTCATAATGTTGGTGTGTTGATTGAGTGATTTGTCAGTTGGCCGATGGTACTAATTGTTTTGTAGGGCTTCCGCATTGCAACAAAATGACCATATTTTTAGCTATCTTGCTCCCCGGCGGAAGAGACTGGTCTTTTACTTTTCCTTGCCCCGATATTTTTACTTTGGCGCCCATATTTTCCAATAGTGCAATAGCATCCATAGCACTCATTCCTGTTAGGTTGGGCATAACAGTTTTGAATTTAGCGGCTTTGTTGTAGTAGCTCAGGTAGCTGTCGGTGGTGCTTGCCGATATTTCATCTACATTGTCTACGGTGTCCATCAGTAGCGAGTTGGTGTAAATCTTATGGGCTATACTTTTGAACACAGGCCCCGACACGTCTGCTCCGTAGATACCTACTGTCTTGTCTGGTTCGTGAATTACTACGATGCACGAGTATTTGGGGTTCTCAACCGGAAAGAATCCTGCAAACGACGAAATGTAGCTCATCTTGCTCTTGTCTTTCACTTTGTTGTAGTCCTTTCGGGCAGTACCTGTCTTCCCGGCCATAGAAAAGTCGGGCGAGTACAATCGGTGTCCACTGCCGTAAGAGCGTTGCACTACATCGGCAAGCATCCCTTTGGCCATTTGGGCAGTCTCTTTAGAACATATCTTTGGGTTGATAATCTCTACATTAAACTTTTCTACCGTCTCGTTCCACTTTCTCACCTCTTTAATCATACGCGGTTTCACCATCACGCCATCATTGGCAATGGCATTGTAGAAAGCCAAACTTTGCATTGGAGTAAGTTGCAACGAATAACCAATGGACATAGATTCCATTGTTACCCCACTCCACTCTTTGTCGCGAGGGGTCAGAAACTTAGGCTCTCCCTCTCCCTGAATGGGCAAGTTGAGTTTCTGGTTCAGATTCATATTCAGTAGTTTATCTATAAAATCTGAAGGAGATTTAGGGTACAGTTGGTGCACCATCTCAGTCATCCCTACGTTAGACGACACCGAGAAAGCTTTGTTGATAGAAATCCTTCCCGTAAAACGGTGTTGCGAATCTTCAAAGGTAGCATCGTAGTAGCTTATCTTTCGGTCTTTAATGTCTACCATATAGGTAGAATCAATGCCGCGTGTCTCCATAGCTGCCACTACTGTCATCAGTTTAAAAACAGACCCTGGCTCGTGCGATTCGCCTATGGCATAGTTGTAGTTCTCAATATAGTCATCTTTCTTTTCGTTCAGAGTGAGGTTCGAGATAGCTTTCACTTCACCTGTGCTCACCTCCATTACTACAGCACAGCCGTGGTGCGCCTTGTATTTTTTCAGTTGCAACAGAAGTGCGTGGTGGGCAATATCCTGAATGTTCGTGTTGATAGTCGAAACCACATCTTTGCCGTCCTCAGGTTCTATCTCGTTGAAGCTACTTAAAGGCTTGTACTGCCCCTTGGCAATTCTCTGCTCCATACGTCGCCCAGGGGTGCCCATCAAATATCTCGCATACGCACCTTCCAGTCCTACGCGGGTTACGTTGCCCGAATCGTCTTTCCGTTCATAACCAATGCTGCGGTGGGCAATGCCTCCCAATGGATAGCGGCGTTTTACTATCTTATCCACCTTAAGCCCTCCTCTGAAATGTTTCCCATTAAAAATAGGAAACTTTTTGATGCGCATATACTCTGTGTAACCCAAGTTGTCTGCAATAAATACATTCCTGTTTTTCAGCAAGAAAGCTTTTTTAAGCATCGTCTGGTAGTAGCTGCTGGTCTTCCCAAACATCTTAGAAAGCGAATCACCCAACGGGCGAAGACTGTCTTTCATCTTTTTTTCTATGATAGGGTGCGATTGCGAGTCCCAGCGTAGGTTATACCTAATAACCGAGGTCGCTAGCAAGCTGCCGTCGTCCGAGTACAAGTTCCCTGGGGTAGCTTTTATTTCAGCTTCCCTAAGCGTCATATCCTCTGCCTTTTTTCGGTATTTATCACCTTCTATTTGTTGCAGATACACCAATTTTACCATAATCACTATCAGGAATACGAAGATGATGCCCCCTACAAGGTAAGTACGGCCATTGATGCTATTGTCGTCTTTTTTCATATTTATTCTTCAATGATTACTTTTATTCTTTGGGGCGGTTTAGAAGGCTGCTTAAGTCCTTTGTTTTCAAGTTGTTCTAATAGCGACGATTCCAAACGCTCCTTTTGCAAACGCGAGCGTACGTCTACAAATTCACTCTTCAGCTCGTTCACTTCACTTTGTGTACGGGCAATCTTGTGTATTTTCTGTTCCACCATTAGGGTGCTAACAACTATTATAGATAGGAGAATGAAGGCAAACATAATACCCTTCCAACGTTTTAGAGAGTCTTCTCCCTCTACTAGCAATCGCACTCTTAGGAAGTCTATTAGTTTGGCAAGTGTAGGTTTCATAGTATACTATTTTTCTAAATGTTGTTTTCTCATTGTTTGCTGCCCCGATGCGCTACATCTTTCTCCAATCCTCAGTTTGGCACTCCGCGCACGACTGTTCTGGGCAATTTCTTCATCGGTAGGAAGTATCAGCCCGCCCACTTTTCTGAAAGGTACCTGCACATTGCCAAACCAATCCTTTTCGGCAGCGCCTTCCAGCTGTCCATCGCGAATGAATCGTTTCACACACCGGTCTTCCAGCGAGTGATAGCTGATAAGACTAATCCGCCCTCCTTCTTTTACCACAGCAGGTAGCTGTAACAAAAACGATTCTAACGCTTCCAGTTCACCGTTTACTTCTATGCGGATAGCTTGATAGATTTGAGCCAGCACTTTGTTTTCTTTGAACTTAGGCAGATATTGCTTTACAGCCTCTTGCAGCTCGCTTCCTAAGCAGATAGGCTGTAGGGCGCGATAAGTCGTTATAGCACGAGCAATAGCGCGAGCATTCTTCAGTTCGCCATAGTTGGCCAAAAGTTGCGTCAGGGCAGCCTCGTCGTAGCTGTTCAGCACCTCTTGAGCAGTAAGAGGGGCTTCTTGGTTCATACGCATATCCAAGGCTCCTTCAAAACGAGTAGAAAAGCCTCGTGCTGCTATGTCAAATTGGTGAGACGAGACCCCAAAGTCCCCCAAAACACCATCTACCTCAGAAACCCCGTAGAAACGCAGATATTGTCGTAGAAACTTAAAGTTCTGATGGATAAGAGTAAAACGTGGGTCGTCTATGGTGTTGTTTAGGGCGTCGGCATCTTGGTCAAAAGCGTACAATCTGCCCTTTTCGCCCAAATGTTTTAGAATTTCACGCGAGTGTCCGCCTCCGCCAAAAGTAACATCTACATAGATGCCATCGGGCTTGATAGCAAGTCCCTCAACACTTTGGTGCAGCAGTACAGGAATGTGATAAGAAGAAGCCGTATCGTTCATTGGGTAATAGCTATTTTAAAATGCAAAGGTAGTAATAATTTGTCAATTAGCAAATCAGCTAATGACCAAATCACAGCCCAATCTAAACAAAATCTTCAAAAAAGAAAAATTTTCTGTAAGGGGCATACTGGAGCTACAGTGGAGACATAGCGAAGACGAAGCGAAGCGCAAGCGTACTTTCTTCAAACATCCTCTTTCTGCCAAATGCTCTCATCACAGAAAAATCAACCACTGTTCCATTATCTTCCCGTGCGGCTCGCACGCCCTCCGTGTAAACACAATACGGCAATGTGTATTTTGTTCAATGGCTATTATCTTCCCATTTTGCGTCAATACTGTTAAGTGAATGTTTTCTTATAAATGTTAAAATTCAGTTAATGTTTTGTTTATCTATTGTGTATACAGCCGATTTGCACTACTTTTGCCTCCAAATGTTTATTGTAGGAAAATATTACAATGGAAAAAATGGTAAAATTATCACAGAAAAATAGAATGATTAGAAGTCTTTTTCTATTTCTATTTTTTACAGTCTTCTTAGCAAGACTTGAGGCACAGCAGTGTTCGAGTAAGCCTGCAGTGCAGTTTCCTTATTCGTCAGTGCAAAATGGGCAGGTAGCCAATGCGCTGATGAATGGTGTTTCGGTTACTCGCGATTATTCACATCCCACAAAGCCTGTTTTGGTCTATGGCAATACCGATGCAGGAACGTATTGTAGTGGAACGACCTATCACCATTATAGCATTATACACACACATGTGAATTATAGTCCTAAGGTGATTTACACCTTCAGCAAGCCTGTGAAGGAAGTAGAAGTATGGCTTATGGTAATGGGAAGTTCTGCGGGGGGACACGATGAAGTGAAAATTTCCACCAACAATGGTACTCCTACTTTTACAAAAGTGTATGACTGTGTTAAGAATAAAGGTGGCGCTGAAGCTACTTTGACAGGTGGCTTGGTAGTGTCTAAAAATGGGGCTACCAATATAAACGATGTTGCCATACGTGTCAGTTCAGCTGTTCCTTTTACAAAGCTAACAGTAGAGGATGTTTATGCTAGCTCTTCTGGGGTATTAGTAGAGCTATGTCCTACTTCAGTAAAACCTATTGCTATTGATTTTTTAAATCAACCTTCTGATGTTACAGTATGCAAGTCTTCTACAACTGTTTTTACTTCCAAGGTGAAAACGGAAGGAATTACAGTAACAGACCTGAAATATCAATGGCAGTACAGTGCCGATAATGGTGCCAACTGGATAGATATTTCATCAGCCAAAGGCGTTCTTCCTGCTACAGGAGAAGCAAAGCTCACCTTGTCGAACATACAAGATACTCAGAATAACTATTTGTACAGAACATTGTTCAGTTATACAAATGCAGGCAATGCTACTGTCAGTATGACCACTACTTCTACTGCAGCCAAACTAACGGTAAATGTTCCAGAAGTAACTCAAATTACTGCTGCTCCGTTAGCTTTTAAACAAGGAGAAAATACTTCAGTAGTCTTTACGATTACAGGAACTCCCAATGCTCAAGTAACCTACAAGATAGGTGCGGGAGCCGAACAGCAAACAACCCTTGATAGCACAGGGAAGAGAATCTTACCTGCTATCACCGTAAATCAGACTACAGAGCTGAAGGTAACCAAAGTAAAATTAGGAGCTTGCGAGACAATCACTGATAAAACTGGCAGAGTCATAGGAGCCTCTTCAAAGTGCTATGACCCTGCGAATAATATAATACGCCCTTCTGTACAGTTTTCAACACCCCCTGTACAAGGGCAGAGTTCCTTAGCACCTATGAACGGAGTGAATGTAACTCGCGAATTCTCAGGAACTCCAAGTGTTTATCCAGCGTCTCATCATTTTTGTAGTGCAGAAAACTATCCAGCTGGTTATAGTTTAGTAGTAGCAAATACAAATCCCGCACATAGTAAAAAAGTAACATATACTTTTAGCAAACCTATTAATGGTGTAGAAGTATGGTTGATGCTTATGAGTGCTCCAGCGCCAGGTAGCTATGACAAAATGAAGATTACTACTAATAATGGTAACTTGACACTTACTAATGTCTATGATTGCTATGGTGGTACTATAGTGGGAAATGATGGTGTTGTTACTTCATTGCCTCAAAAAGTAACTGATGTGGCAATAAAAGTAACTTCTGATAAACCTTTTACAAAGCTATCAGTAGAAGATATTTTAGGGCCTGGGCCACTTAATTCAGGAGCATTGGTAGAGCTTTGCCCTGCATCAGTTGAACCGGCTGATATTATAGCAATCACACAACAACCACAAAGCCAAACAGCTTGTCAAGGAGGTAGCACAGTCTTAACCTCTAAAGCAATACTAAAAGATGTTATTGGCAACGTTCAGTACCAATGGCAACAAAGTACGAACGGTGGTGCTACTTGGACTAATATCGGAGGAGCTTATTCTACGGTTAGTGGAGGAACAGCTTCTATAACCCTTACCAATTTAAGCAAACCTGCTGTAGGAAATCCTAATTTGCAATACCGTGTGTTGTATAATTATGAGCTAGTAGCAGGAGTTAATATAACAGCTACTTCTACAGCAGCAGTACTAACGGTTAATACCACTGAAATAACCAAAGCCTTTGCAGGAGTTACCAAGTTGATAGGCTGCGGCACAGGTGCCGAGGCAGGTAAAGCCGAGGTTACCATTGCCAATGTAGAAGGCGGTTCAGCTAATTATGAGTATAGTTTTGACAATGGCTTCACTTGGGTAGCTACAAATGCAGGTTGGCTGCCTGAAGGCACTCATACGGTTTCAGTGCGCGATGCTGCTACTCATGGCTGTCCTTACGAGATAGCAGTAACGGTGCCAGCCGCTTTGGCTCAGCCTACTATTAAAACAGAGATATTCTACGGCTGTGATGGTCGTCCTACCCTAAAAGTAGGAGTAGAAGACCCCGACCCAGCACTCAACTATCTTTATAAATTAGATGGAGGGGCCTTTACAACTACTTACATTTTCAACAATATTGCTACAGGTACTCACCAAGTGAGCGTACAGTATGAGTACGCAAGTGCGCCTTCACCGGTGATGTTATTAAAAGAGACTTTTGGCAGTGGCCCAAGAACAAGCTTGCCAGCAGCAACAACACCAATGCCTTTTGGAGCAGGAGTAGGCTATTATGAAGTAACTAATCCTACACAATATAATGCTATTTACGCTCCTTCAGGAGGGGCTGGTTATGGAAAAAGTATGTTGTCATTAGCTTGTGCTCCAAATCACGTATGGGTACCTGTTCCAGATCATACTTCTGGAGGAACTGATGCACAAGGACGTTTCTTCTTAACAAATGCACAAGCGGTTCTTTCTGATGGAGATGTGTTCTATAAAAAGAAAGTAACAGGAATAGCTCCTAATTCTGAAATAAAATGGGAGTTTTTCATTTTGAATCTATTCCGTGAAGATGAGAAAATGGGAGGTACTCAAGATGCTATTAAGCCTAATATTCGTGTAGTATTAGTGGCGAATGATAACACCGTGATAGCTTCTAAAAATACAGGAGAGGTTCCTAACTCTATTTGTGGAGCAGGTCTTAACAACTGGCATAGATATAATGGAACATTTAACTCTGGAAACCATACAGAATTTACCATAGAGTTTCGTTCTAATGGCTCAGCATCACACGCTTGGGGTAACGATTTCTGTATAGACGACATCACTGTTTATCAAGTACCAAAAGCTTGTGGTCAGGTAGTAAGTACCACCCAAATAGTAGCCGCCAATGGTCAGGATATTCCTGCCTTTACGGTAAGCAAGACATATGATTGTGCTACAGGCAAAGGAGGCTTTACAGTAACTCCAACAGCTACTACCGGCTTTACATACACCTATACTTTGGGTAGCACTACTTATACGAGCACTACTGCTACTTTCACAGGATTGAACTTAGAGCAAACCTATACAGTTACGGTTAATTACCAATCAGTAAGCAATACAGTAACGCTATTGAATGAAGATTTTGGGGCTGGTACTGAGGCTGTGAAGAGCTCCTATACAGCTAAGGATCTGTATTTCAACGAAAATAGGGTAGCTACTTATAATGCCTATAATGCTAATGGGCAATTCCATAACCACCCTATATCTTCTGGTTTGCAAGAGGCAGAATACACCATAGCTCATAACCTTCTTACAGGTCCTTTTAGTAGTGTTTGGCGCACTCCTAATGACCATACAGGTAATACAAATGGTAGGATATTCTTTGTGAATCCATCACCGAGCACTTTGCAAACTATTTATGCTCGTGAGGTAAACGTATTGCCTAACCAAGCACTTACTTTTTCTGCTTATTTCTATAACTTGCTTATAAATACTGGTAGTAATAATCCGAAGGTACAATTAACAGTCTATAAAAATAAAACAGATTATGAAAATAATTCAACACCACTAAAGAATTTTATTTCTAATGAAATTCCTCGTAATGCAAATAATCCCAATGCTTGGAAGCAAGAAAGTGTGAGCCTAACCGCTACAGAAGTAGGGGCGCGCTCATCGGTATACGTAGTAGTGAGTATGGTGAACCCTGTGTCTGGCGGTCACGATATGGCTATGGACGATATTAAGGTAACCCAAGTTATAGCCCCTTGTACTACCTCAGTAACCACTACCCTTACTAAGGGTGATGTAGCAACACCAACGCTTACCTTGCCATCTAATTTGAATGTAGTGTGCAGTGCTTCTACAGCTTCAGCTACTATTCAATCTTGGCTAGCTTCGGCTACCGCTACAAGCACTTGTGGTACGGCTACTGTAACGCATAACTATGTAGCTCCAGCTAACCTATGTAATGTAACTGGCGGGGCAGTAACCGTAACCTTTAGCACTACCGATCCTTTCGGTAATGTAGTAACAGCTACACGTGTTATCAGCTTTGCTACTATGACGCTTACCGTTACGCCAACTACCCTTAGCGTACCTAATGGGGCATTGGGTGGTACTACCAGCAGTGTAGTGCCTAACATCACGTTAGGTGGCGTAGCAAGTCCGAGCACGAACTCAGTAACGATAAGCTTTAGCGGTCTGCCAGCAGGAGTAACTACCGATACCCAAGGCCGTTTGGTGATAGCGCCCAACACCCCAGCTACTGATACAACTATTAGCTATAGAGTTTGCGAGAAAGTAAACCCTAGCAACTGTCAGACAGCTAGCACTCGTTTGGTGATAGGCACCGGTTCCTTAACGGTAACCCCTACGCCAATGACCTTGCCTAATGGCAATGCAGGCGGCACTACTACACCAAGTGTTCTAA
>ERZ772971.416-NODE-416-length-27379-cov-3.283194_pt1 | contig 27379 bp, 26 predicted proteins | sample MGYA00511943_ERZ772971 | MGnify/ENA primary metagenome ERZ772971 (study PRJEB29015, sample SAMEA2737929) | human oral metagenome | biome: human oral; feature: human-associated habitat; material: dental | place: China | collected 2144 ... | reverse complement strand
CTCATTAATAGCCTGCACCCGCACCTCATAGGTCGCACCTAGTAGCACATCAGATATCGTGGTAGCGTTTGTGGATGCTGGGTAGTTTCCAATATATGTCCACGTATCGCTTTTTACATTTCGGTAATTCACGACTACGTTTGAGACTTTTCCGTCTCGAGGTAACTGCCATGTTACACCTATACGTGAGTACATGATGCCGTTAGCACCGTATACATCACTCACTAACCCTACTGCTTGAATATCAGATGCACCGTGATTTGTATAATCAATACTTGGCACCGTGCCATCATCTGATACATAGAGTTCTGGATAATATTCCATGCATTGGATCTTACGGGTCATTTCTGATAGTGTCTTTGTAATAGCCAACACACGAAATGGCTTAGCCGATTTAGAAATTTCTCCGAATGCATATACCGCATCAGGCTGCACCGGTATAGCCTCTTTAACAATCACATTGAGACCTGATACATTTACTACGTTAAATGTAGAGACGATATCTGTAGAGTTGCTACGAATCAGCAATTGATAATTCTTCCCTGGCTGCACTGTCACTTCCTTGTCGAGTGTAATCGTCTGGCCACTTACCGCAACCACACGACCACCCTCGCCCCATTCAGGTATGTCGTGCTGAATTAGAATAATATCTCCTACCGTGCACGCTATGGCATCCGTAAACGCCTCTATTGTCACAGTACGTATTTCATATTTATTGCATCGCAAGAAATGCTTACCATGTTTATATGCCTGCTCAAGGCTAGTACACCCCATGAGTTCAACTTGTGCCGGATTTGTTAGTGTATCCGACTCGTCGTAAGTATCCCCATATACTGGAATGACGTCTCGCTCATAATCCTTATCCTTGTTAAGGAACGATATTTCAACAGAGTTAGCCCTAGCCTCCACACCTTGAAACTCTTCAGTAAAGCTGCCGTGTTTTATATTGGCTACAGTAAACAACTGTACCGGTGTAGATTGATAATCGCTAACGCATGTGAACCTGGTTCCTACAGGAATTACTTTCCCTCGACCTACTGCTTCTGGATACTTTAATGCATCCCATAATCGCATAGCGGTGTCGTATATATAGTTGAATGTAAACCCATTCGTTTTGCACTTATCTGCCCATGCCTTAAATGCGTTATAGTCAAGGCGCATATGGGGCTGTCCGAATACAATATATTCACCGCCAATCTTACGACAGATATGAATTAAATCATATGCAGCCCATGCCGGATTATCCGCTGGTTGAGCTTCGTACTTATTAATATACGGATTGAACACATACACCTCTGAACGCTCTTGAATCCATGTCACTTTTGGATCGGTACCGCTTAGCTGAGATGTAGCCAAAGCCTTAATTCCAATGAGGGCTTTCCCCGGATGCACGAAATCGTCATAAATAATTTGGGTTAGCTGCACCCAGTAGACCTTATTGACATGGCGCAGGCTTTTCCCATCTTTCGCGCTGCATCGCATACGGATTTCATAACGCGCCTTTTCGAGATTGTCAAAGCGAAATACACGATAAAACGCATTATTTGTCGCCTCTTCAATTCGTCCCGTATATTCGGATGTATTCGCCGCGCTATTATCTGTCTTAATAAAATTCCACGCATCACGTCGCTTAATATGTCCGGCCATGCCCTTTTGATTTGCTAAAGGTAATGCCTGCCAGGACTCATCACCTACCTTACGAATTTCTGCTTTCAACGTGACAGACGTACGGTCAGCGCCGCCGCTGTCATTGGAATAATATAACCCGTTTGGGAATCCGACAGTTAACTCTATCGCGTCACATGCATCTCCCTGTACCTGTTGCGTGTTCCATGATTCAGTCAATTCATAGTTTAGAGATTGATCCGCAAAGTTATCATTGAAGTTTGGAATGACCGTTTGATCATTTGTACCCTTTCTGATATCAACCTGTACATCTTTATAATTACTGATTGGGTTAGCGTTTATACGAATATCTTCTATCTTTGATAATTCACCTTCACCGGCACAATATAAAAGATTAAGATATTGCTTTTCACCATCACTAATTACATGGCGGGATAATAATAATCCGGCGCTTTTCATCCGCCCATACGTCACGGCTAATGGATAGCCCTGTCCAGTAACAGTTTCAGTACCTCCCCAGCCATATGTATTTGACTGTTCGGAATTCGAACGGTCAACCTTAGGAGCAGTTAATTTTGAAATGATAGCATTACCTATCATCCCTACCGCCATAGCAATTACTGACCGCCAGATCAAGCTTTGGATACCGAAGATAGCACCTGAAGCAATACCACCAGTAAATACAGCCATCCCTATTGATAGAAGAACACCAAAGAACTTACCCTCAACTCGGGGCATTATTACGATGTAGTCTTCATCGTTTACAACTGTATCTGGCGCCGCCTCGTGACCATTTACTGAATACACCCATTCACCATGCGCACTGAAGTAATAGCTGATAGACTTGCCCTGTTTAAATGGCAAGTATTTTGTGTCCCGTTGCTCTGGCTTGAACGGATTATTTACAATAATTACGTTAACCATCTGCTACTCCTTCCTTTCATAAATGTGCTTCAATCGAGGCACGTACTTTGATATGTGCTCTATACAGGTGCCGCTGTGTGCAGTAGCGTGTATAAATTTACCTTCACCAAGATAAACCCCTACATGATCGAGATTTTTACCATATAACGCAAATACCAAAACACTACCTGGCGTTGGTTCGCGAACTTCACACCATTCATCCATTTGGATTTGGGTATATTCGGGTAGTGGAATTCCACTACGCCGATATACCTCAACAACTACATCCCAGCATTTCATTTCCGAGAATGGAGTGCCTATCATATCAGTCAAATCACTTATTGGATGCATACAGTCCTCCTTGCGGTATAGTAGGTTCTCCGCCAAATCGTGTGCTGTTCCCCAATTCACGACATCGTGCTAGGGTTTTATTGCATTGAGTTTCGCGCCCTTTATATCCACATTGAACCCCTTTAAATTTGAACGGACAGAAATCCTTCATCACACGAATTAATGGGAATCGTCGAGTGAAACTAAAGTCAGTCCCCAACGTAAACTCCATCCATTCAGCATTCGCATGGGTTCCCGTAATTACGAAATGCTCCTCTTGCTCGCACACATCAGGTATGTTCGTATTCACTACACGAATGATGACATTGGCTCCAGTGAATCCATTATTAGACTCTGCCATGCGCTGAATTGTACGAGTCACGTTAGACACGGATAGCTTGATATTAGGTAAATCCGTCGCATTCTCTGTAACATCTTGAATGGTAAATGGAAATGCGATATAGGTATTACCTTGAAATTGGATATTCTCCGTATTGTATACCAATCGAATCGTATCCCCTTTATAGGATATTTCTAACAGCATTAACCACACACCTGTGGCCGATATTTGGTTTTTCTCTAAAATCGATGCCGTTGAGAGCGGTAACATGTTATACCTCCTGTAATTTCACGGTTCCCATCCACACTCCGTAGTCATTCGCCGCAAAGTCTAACTGATCAGCAAATCGTACATTTAGTGTTTCCTGTGTTTCCGGATGAACCCAATCGAATATACCGGAGCAGTTGACTTCATCGAAGAATGACCGAAGTTTATAGTAATCAGCTGTTGGCAACTTGTACCCTACGGAATATGTCCGCCGGGTCTTTGTCGTCTTCTTCCTAGTGATTAACGTCATGTTTTCAACTTGGCCTTTATACGAAATATCTGGAGTAGTCTCCTGAATTGGATATATCGGCCATCGAATATCTGGAAATACTGCCATAGTTATACTGCGGATGCCTTGATGGCGTCACGCATACCTCCTTTGTTTGATTCCATAGCACGAACTACTACATCGATAACATAATTCTCACCATCGAACCGGGAATTCTGTTGCTTGCTTTCGAGTTCTTGGCCAGACTGATTAACGATATTAACAACTACGTTGTTACTTGTATTACCGCCCATCAATCTACGGGTTTCGCTCGCCGTGTAAATGCGGTGTGAGCCAGAGGACTGTAATAATTCTGGCCCGTTTTCACCAACCAGCATAAGTCCTGGATTTGTTTTTCCTCCGGCAGCGAATCGATTTCCTGTAAATGCAGAACTAAACGAACTACCGCCAGCAAATGACGATGTCCCTTTTGCAGCACCTAGAGAACCGATGCCATTAACTACCCCGCCGAACAATCCTTGTAACTTAGGCATGACATATTGCTGGAACGTTAACTGAATCATCATCTTAATAATGGCGTTCGTCATATCCTTGAATATGTCCTTAATGCCTTTACTAAATGATTTCGTTCCTGTTGCCATAGCTTCGAGATTATTCGTCCATGCCGAATTAATAGAGCTCATCGTACTATCGAAAGTAGACTTTGCTAAGTCAGCATAGTTGGTAGTCTCTTGCTTATACTGGCGAGCTGCCTCTTGTAAGCTTGTTTTAAGGCTGCGACCTGCAAGCTCCCATAACTTTTGCTGGGACTCTAACAGGTTCTTTTCAATTTGCAATCTTTGCGTAGCTGTTAACTGGGCCTCTTTGACTTCGCTCCGTGCATAATCAATATAAGTTTTTAACTCTTCAGCAAGTAACGCATCCGCATCAGTGCGAGATAAGCGACCAAGAGTAACCATATTGGTTAAGTGGTCAACGGTTTCACTCGTTTGAGTATATGCTAACTCTCTGATTTTCTGCTCAGTATCAGAAGCCAATTTTAGGCGTTCTGCTTGAGCTTTCTTCTCAGCGAGTTCCTTATCCCCTACTGCCTTTGTATACTCACGAACGTTATCGTCAATCTGCGCCTTTTGTGCTTCGGCTTCAGCTTTGAGTAATTGCAAGCGGTCGCCTGTGCGTTCGAGATCGAGTTTCTTGATATCCTCGTTCATCTTACGAACACGGATAGCCTGATTTCGTTGTGCCTCAGCTAATCGCTTTTGATACAACTCTTCATTCTTAGCACGAACGGAAGCAGTTAGGTCAGACTCAGCTAATTTCTTAGCATTTTCTGCACTGCCGACAGAATCAGCAGTGGCGCTTGATGCAGCGCCTGCATACTTAGCTGTGTCAATATATCCAGTGATTTGTCCAAAATCTGCGGTAACAGATGGCTTAGCGACCACTCCGTTTGTATTAGCACCAGTATAGCCTCCGTTCCCGTCACTAATAACAATGTGATTATCACCAAGTACAACCACACCATCGCCAGCTTTAGGAATATATCCGTCACCTTCTGGGTGCCAAGCCCCTACAGCAGCAGCAGCTTCCCATAGCTTGTCGACTCGACGAGGTACGTCCGCCCCGAGTGACTGTTTAACTGCATCAGAAAATAGCTTGCCGCAATCCGTGGCCCAGGTACCATCTGCTCCTAACTTGTACGCCTTACCGAGTTGCTCATTAGCTGCTTCTAGTACACCCGCAGCTTGTCCTGTAGCACCGCTATTCAAGCTTGAAACGGAACGGATAATATCACGAATATTTTTTTCATTTGACTCATACTGATTCTTAGCAGTTAACTTATCGATTTCGTATTGACTGCCGTCAATTTGTAAGCTCTGCAAAGTAAGAGATCGATATAGTTCAGACATACGCTCTACGGCGCTTGCTAACTTCTCGGCTGCTTGCTGTGATTTCTTTGCAGCCTGTTCTTGGGCTTTAGCTGCTTTTGCTGCTTCCTCATTCGCTTTATTGATAGCTTCAGTATTCGTTAATCCGCCATTAGCAAGGTCCTCTTTTGCTTTTGCGAGTTCCTCATCAAGTTTCGCTTTTGCAGCATCCGCCTCTTCTTTTTGCTTCAAAGCCGCATCGATTCTAGCGCCTTCTTCTTTTGTAGCTAAGCGGTCATTTTTTACAAGCCCAAGCCACGCACTATCCTCAATCCAATATCGAGTATCGTGTGATTCCCTAAACTTGTCAGACAGGCCTGTTGTTGAGTTCGTATTCTTGTGAATACGCTTCCCGTCAACATCTACACCCATATAAGAGCCGGATGTTTTTTCGTTGTAGCGAAAATCGAGTAATGCTTTCCCAGCAAGTCCAATTACCGTAGCTAATGTTACCCAAGGGCCAGCTGCAGCAAGTGTGGCCAATCGCATAAATCCGAGTGCACTGGTTAGCGACCTCATGACTATGATCACTGCACTGGCTTCAGCACCGAATTTAACAATTCCGCCGATAGCTTCCTTTTGCTCAGCGGTCATTGACTCAAATTCCTTAGCTACATCTAGCACACCCTTTGCGTAGTCATTAAACACCGGAACTAACTCATGGCCGATGGATACTGCGAGGCGTTTTCCGGTGTTTTCTAAATCTTTTAACTCCCGATTTAGCTTTGCCGATTTAGCTGCAGTCTCGTCGTCGATGATAAGCCCCATTGCTTTGGCACGTTCAGCCACTTTGTCCATCTGTTCAGCAGACATGTTTAGCATGGCGTGCATCTGATACCCAGTACGTCCAAAGAGTTCCATTTCGACACGAGTCTTTTCAGCCCCGTCCTTCATGCCTCTTAGCCGTTCCTGTATCATCTTAAACACTTCAACGGTATTCTTACCTTGAATCTGTTCAAGCGTGTAGCCTAATTTACTAAATATATCAGTACCGAGTTTTCCCTCTGCCCGAGCGACTTCCATTTTCTCTTTAGCCGCTCCGACATTTTTTGAAAACTTAGCAAATGCACCAGCACTATCCTCCATAGCAATGCCCATATAGTTGGCCACTGCTAATAGCTCACTGGTTTCTTTTGCCGTAGCACCGGTAATTCCTGATAACTTCTTAACGGCTACGTCCCATTGGATAGCCTCCTTGGCCAATTTGGCACCGATGCCTACAACACCGACACCAGCACCTATCGCCATGAGGTCATTCTTCATTTTGCCAAGGGCGGATTTGGCGCCTTCAGCACTAGCTGTAATTTTCTTGAGTCCGGCTTCCGTATTTTTATCTGTCAGCTGAACGACAATATCAATTAAATTATTGGCCATTCTTGTGCGCCACCTCCAATTCTTTAGCTTCTAATAATACGAGTAGATCGATAAGATGCGGTAGTGGCTCAATGCCGTAAGCCTTCGCCACTTCTAATACCGCTGGCATATCGAATCCTGCAATACCGCCTGAATGCCATCGTCGCTGCATCCGGCTAGCGTTGTATACTCGCATGGCTTGTCTCGTTCCATCTAGTTGCTGCGGGGAATTAAACTCACACTCCGAACAGTCAAAATGCTGTTTAGTCTCACGTTGCATCTTGATACAATCGGAGCAGTATTTTGGTTTGTCGGAGTTGAGCCAACTCCACGCATCAATTAGTTTTTTTCGAGTTCAGCCTTTTTTTCGTGCGTAAAGCGCATAGTATCAAGCGCAACTTCCATAAGATCATTGTCTGGTGCTGCGTTGATTTCATCTTCAGTTAGACCATAGATGTGTTGCATAATCCATTGTGCGAGCTCACGGGATCGCAATAAGCGTTCTGTGTCAGGTGCTTCTTCCGGAACTGGGGTATACAATGGGTCTAACCCGGATTTAATTAATTCGCCACGTTCGGCGAATGTTAATCCCCTTACGTTGATGTCTTCAAATGCCATGTTGGCACCTCCTAGTATTGTTCTTGATTATTAACTAATGTAATGATGGATGCGGAGCGACCAGCATCTGCACGATAGTATGCTTTAAACGGCAATTCAATATTGACGCCACGAGGACCATCGATGCCTGGAGATTGTCGTTCGTACACAAGTTCAGGCAATTTGAATGTAAGCGACCAGTCATCTTGTTCAAGTCGCAATTCCAAGCTGGATTCCGTACCGTTAACCGCTTTGTTTAAAAGGTCCTTATTTTGGAAGAACGCTTTAATCGTCCCAGAAATTGACACAATACCTGGGTCGATGTATGTTCTAAATCCTTTACCGCCGATAGCGTAAGAATCACCATCCAAGCCAAAATCAAAGTTGATATCGCAACTTAAAATATTGGCCACAGTAACGCCGCCCTCTTTGATAGTTGCGTTAAGATTTTGGAATGGTAAGAAATTAACCGCCTTAGCTGCAGCATCAAATGTAGTGGCCGCTAATGTTTCCTTACAGCCCATTACATCCACAGATGCAGTTAATTCGGCATCGCCGCCGAATTTAAAGCCTAATTTACTAACTCGCGCACCCGCGAATTGTTGGAATACGTTAACATCAGGATAGCCCTGTTCAATAGTTAACGACGGCATTGTGTTTCCGATTTTAAACACATGCTCAGACTTCTTATTTGGCGCTTGGCCAGTTGTGTTAGAAGTCGGTTGACCAAATGCAGCTTTTAGCCAGTAGCCAATATCGATTACACCAACAGGTACGACTAAACTACCAGACGTGTCAATGTTGCCACGGAATGGAGCTGCGGGATTACGATCACCACGGATTACCGTGGAGTCGTTTAAATTTTGACTAGCTTTTACGGAACTAGAAATAATCGGAGTGATGACACCGCCAGTAGTTGGCGTAGTACCAAAGTCCGATTCAAACGCAACCGCCACATGGGACTGAGAGCCCTGTGCGCGTTTAGCTGTTGCCATATGCATTTCCTCCTTTAATATTCAATAACCCCGCCGATTACATGCGGGATTTCTATAGTAGCTGTTAAACGTCCAGTAAACACCGGGCGCCAATTCATACTATCAAGTTCATAGTCAATGTCGATTACTGGGAACGCCGGATTTACCTTGCAAATGCACTCAATAATTAACTGCCCTAGGTTATCCGATTCTAGCGCTCCGTCGTATCGAATAATATTCTTATCACGAGTTGCTCCTTGATGGACGATACCCCATACGACCATTAGGGAGTATGTGTAAGTATCTGCCAGCCCTTCGCTTTTACTACTAGGCAGCAATATGATGCACGGGCAATCCTCTTCAAGTGGTGCATCTACATCGTCATAACCGACATATAGCTGCGCCGGCTTTCCATATTTATCGTTACAAAATTTAGTCAACGCCTCATCCGTCGACAAGGCTTCAGCCCATCGATTGACGATACGTGACATTGGAATTGTCTGTTGCATCAAATCACCTTACCTTGTATTTACGTCGAGATGCAGAATGCGCACCAGTACCATTAATAGCGTAGTCGCCTATCTTGCCTTCAATGTAAGGTTTGAGTTTAGGTTGCAACGCTGATTTCATAGGACCGTAGGTATGACGCGCAGGAATTTTGAACATCGATTTGCCCTTTGGCAATGGTACACCTGCAGCAAATAACTTCTTGCGCATAGGCTCTGTAATCTGCTTGGTGTAACCTTCCTCGATGCGTTCACCTAACCGTTTAGCCGAATTAGATAACCACCCAACTCGGACGGATTGTTTGCCCTTGTCATACTGGTATCCAACTGCATTTGATAACTTACCGAGTGGACTATAACCGATTGTCCTGGCGCTAATGCCCATATCGAGTAAGGAATTTCGCGATTTTGAGCCCCAAGCCTCTCGTTCAGCTCGTCCGCCACTTTGGTATGCTTTACGAAGTTTCGCGCCGAATGCTGACTCAAATGCAGCACGTCGTGCCGGTGCCATGAAATTAGGATACTTACGTCCACCCGGCGCCCCTGATCTGATGCCTTCTTTAATTTCCTTTTGCATCATCCATCCCGTGGATTTTAACGCTTTACACATCCAGTCGGGTTTAGTTTCTGCAATGAAATTTAGATACGGCGTGGCTGTGTCTGTAATCGTAATAGGTTCATTACTCACGGTCTCACCGCCCTCACGTTATGAACGATTTCAAGGCAATACATCGTACCGTCAAAGTTGGAAATGTGATCAACGTACCATTTCTCGCCATTGATATACACTTCGTCTTTTGACCGAGGTTCGGGAACATCCTTAGCACGCACCCAAATCTGAGCTTTATCAGCTAATGCTTTATCGACAAATCCGGAACCTTTGCCATCATATTCGCCAATTTCCACGCTAGCTTTGATAGCTTGGCCTTTGTAGGTAATTCGTTCACCAAATACAGAAAGCAGTGCATTAGGCTTATACCCTAATTTCATAGTGCATTACCTCCTATGGAGTAGGCGGGCATACGCCCGCCCTTATATTACTTTTCCACATTTGGCACAAGTGCGACTTCTAACACTGTAGTGCCTGGGCGCTTTTCTGTGATAGCTACACCTAATACTGGGTTAGTATCTGTTTTAGATGCCCGCTTTTGATCTTTGTCAAAATACACATTATCACCTACTGCAAAAGAATCAGAAGCCAATGCAGCTACTTCAAAGCAACCTGTTACCTTAACTGCACCCACGGCATTAGGTGCGATATCTGTAATTGCAACGCCATGCATTTTGCCAATAGGGACAATGTCCCCTACGGCAATCGCTTCGGTTGTTGCATTCTTAAAGTCAATGCGATCTAGTTCTTGAATGAATTTAGCCATATCAATTTACCTCCTAATGAGTTACTAATTATTTACCAGGATTTTTGTACAAGCCGCGGAAGTCGATTGCTGTTGCGTTGCAATCGATTGCTACTTTGTACTCGATGCCGTCAACCTTGAAGCCTGTTTGCGTTTCTAAACGTGGTGTTTCAACGCCATTTAAGTACGTTACTTCAATAGTTTGAACATCTGTAGGACGGGATGCCAAATACCAAGCATGCGGATCCGTTAATGCTGCATCTACAACGATAGTGAATCGACCACTGAATGGGTTGACTGTATCATTGCTACGAGCAGGGTCTACCACAGATTTAACTACTTGATATGCTAATGCTTCGAGCTCAGGTGGAACAATCAAATATGTAGGTGAGATATTCAAATTGCGATTTTCACCAATATGTTTTTGACGACGCATAGCCGCTACACCTGCAGCTAAAGATACAACACTTAACTCGGAGCCTGCAGTTGCCAAGTTCTTACGATCTGCACTAAACAAGGCCTTTCCGTCTTCTAACACAGTATTGCCGCTTAAAAGGTCATATACCATGTTATTGATTTTATTTTTTGCTGCACGGCCGAATTTAGAAGAAATATCGTTAAATACACCCAAATCGTCATTAATAATAGCTTGTCGTGTTAAGCTGAACGTACGTCCGAATGTCAATACACTAACGTTCGTACCTGCTTCGCTCATTTGGGAATCCTTGAATTGTCCGCCCTCAGGGACAAGTTTCAATTCAGCTGCTTCGGAAAGTAAAAAACGTTTTGCTGGTTTGAAGTCACGATTACTACCTTTCCCCGCCCAAGTTGCAAATGTAGATGGTGCTGTTTCATAACCTTGCATCAAGGTCTTATTTGCTACATTAGACAACGCGATTGGGAAAGAGGATGTGGAGTTGATAGCTTCACGAGCCAATTCCAAACGGTCAGCATAGTTAGCGGTTAAGCCTTCACGAACTAAGGACTCACGAGCTAATTCCATCAAGGACATAGAACGGAGCTCATTCGCACCTGGTGCAGGATTTGCAACCGGGATACCAACAGACATTATCAAAGCATCTTGCATAGCCATGCGGAACTTATCAGAATCTGCTTCACCAACTTTAACGGATACTGGTTTATTACGTTCGCGCAACGCATCCATTACAGCCTCACGAACTTCGGCAACAGATTTGCCGGATTTGATAAATTCATCTACACCATCAACTTCGAAATCACGGCATAGACTTGTGATTGTGGATACACGTTCACGTTCTGCCGCAATCAATCTTTTAGCGTCATCCGCATTAAAACCTTTAACTCCGGACTCTGGTACTTCCGGTACTACTTGTGGCACGTTTTGCTCAGTGCCTTTTGCTTTTGCATCACCTTTCATAGGTTCCTCCTCATTATCATCTACACTTCTGCCTACCCCTACACTTGGATCTGCAGGGACGGACACAATACTAATTTCCAGCGGTTCCCAGTCTGTGATTACATAACCCGGACCAGTAAATCGACCGTTGGAACTTTTAGAATCGGAATCGATTAATTCCTCATATCGACTTATGTCATATCCGACACTCACACCTTGTAATGTGCCTTTTAATACTTTTTGATAAATCTTTTCAGATTCATCATCTTCATCGAATCGAACAATCGCCTTGCCACGATTATCTTCAATCCAAACTTTATCGATGTGACCAACAACGGCACTGCGATTGTGATTGAATAACAATGTGCCTAAACCGTTATTGAATCGGTCTAGATTAACGCATCCGTCGTCATGACACAATATCTCTGTTCCGAACCATCTTTCATATGGCTCTTCAGAGGAAAAGGACAATTCGACGGTACGATCATCGTTCGCTTCGATATTTGTAATTTGCGCCTCTCGGGCAGAGCTGCTTCTTTGCAAATTTCCCCACTAGCTATCATCTCCTTTCATATCAGTGGTGGTATCATCCGCTAGATTCGTTATGTCCCCATTCATATCAAGGGCAACACCCAATTCCTTAATGCGGTCTTGTTCCAGCTTCCGCTGTTCAAGTACTTCTTCCCAGTCTTTACCAGATGCACTACATACGTCCTCGAGCGTTGTGAGTCCTGCCTTAATGGCTTCCTTGTTAGCATTAACTTCCTTAACAGGGTCAATCCAAGACCAGCCTGGAGCTAACCACGCTACTTTCTTATAAAGTTTTGGGTTCGCTGCATAGTCATTGGCCGGGATAATTCCCTTTAGGTAGCATGCTTCAATGAAAGCCCGCCATACAGGCATACAAAAATGCTCGATTATAAAACGCTGCATCTGCTTGAATGATTGCTGGTCCTCCAGCATATTCTGTCGAGCTGCGGAGAAGTTACCACTAATGTTGCGCGTCACTATGTCCGCGCTTAGACCCATACCCGACGCTATGCGTCTTGTTTGTGTCGCTGAGTATTCTGATGCGGTGCCTGCATTTCGCTTAGGTTCCGCAAATGAAATTGATTCACCTGCACGTAGATGTTGGATAATCCCTGGCGCCATTGAACGAACTTTCTTGCCTTTACTATCAATCTTATTCGCAACCATCGGGTTACCCCCAGTATTACTTGTTACGAACGCGCCGAAACATGCGGCTACACGAGCCGCTATAAGGTCAGCATCCATATATTCATCTACGTCGTGAATACGCTTTAATACGAGAGCTAACATACTAACCCCGCGCAATTCACTAGGTCTACGAGGCTTATGTAACAGGAAAGCCCTATTACTTGGTAATCGTGCCTCATTAAATGACCGTATTCCTAACGGGTCTGTTTGGAATACGTGATACGCTATCGGTCTTCCATATTTATTAACTTCCACGCCATTAACAATACTATTGCCATTCTCGCTTACCGATACGGCTCCGATATTCTCGCCCTCGATAAGCTGTAATGATAGTGGTATATCTGCGCCTTCGGAGGTCATATTAACTAGGATTTCCCCGTCATAGACCATTCGGCGCAGAGCCATTTCTTGCAACTCGTAGAACGTAGATATTCCTCGGATATCCGCGTTTTCCTTATCCACCCAGTCCGCCCAAGCTTCCTCAATTTTCTTATTGAGTCTTTCATTTAGCTTTCCCGCTTTGGTCTTGATTTTGCACTGTGGCTTTATTCCGGTACCTACTACATTCCGTAGTAATGCCAATACAACACTTTCAGCAAGGTCACTATTAAGTTCTGCTGCACGTGCACGACCTCGGATCAAATCACGTTGGCCTGATGCTACTTGTTCAGCTGTACCAAATACTGGCATCCAGTCGCCACTCAATCGGTCTGTTGACGCCGCATCATATCCACGTTCAAGCGAACTACGGAAATACGCTCTACGGGCAGCTCGTTCTGGATTGAAATATGCTATTACCTTATCGAGTATGTTCATCGTCGCTCCCATGACACGTAGGATGTCGTGCTATTACCTTCCTCATCATCAACGCGAGACATTAACTCACGTTCACGGGCATATAATGTCGGCAAGTCATGCGTCTTAAATCGCTTACCACCTACAGACATCTCGGCGTATCCATTCGTCTCAATTTCCTCGATTATCGTTCGAATACGCTCCAAGTCTTCTCTTGCGCTCATGGTCTCACCTCCTTCTTAACTAAACCAACCTCGACTATCTGCATTAAAATCTTCAGCATCCGTATCTTCGTCCTCCTCATCGGTATCCAGATTATATTCGGGTAAATATTTAACACCTACCGAGTCCGCCACCATGGCGTTGTATACACACGTATCCAACAAGTGATTTGTTGGATGACTGGTTAATGGTTTCCATTGCACCGTAACTGCTCCGGTCTTTACATTTCGGATTTCTTGCTTTTCCTCCGACCGAAGGTGCTCCGAATATTCCTCTGGGCAATCCTTAAATAAATGGATTGTGCCAGGCTCATTAGCCGGACGTACCATACGTGCAAATATAAAGTCCTTCCAGTAATCGGTATTCACTACGTACAGCTTCATACCGCCGATGACGCCCTTCTCGATGCTGCTCATCTTATATGGCGGAGCTAGAGGACTGTGTGATGAATCGCCTTTAACTGGCACGCATACTTCTGGGTACTGCGCACAGTACTGATAAACTTCATCTGTTCGGTAGCCACTATCGATACCGGCCCTCACAATCTTACGGGCCTCACCATACTCTGATGGATATTCTCTATCAATGAGTATCTCGGTTAAGTCTGACCAACTACTTGCTTGACCATAATCGACTAAGTAACTTGATACACCATGAGCGTAGGCTCTAACCTCCCACCAGAAATGATCTTGTTGCACATCGACAGATGCGATAAGTAGTGGCGCATGCTGTGGCACAATACCTCGAGGAACTTCCGATTGCGTAAACACGAGGTTCTGCGTGCTTTTAGTTTTCGCAGATTTCCACGGCTCCGCTAATCCAGAGTTGATAAAATTCATCAACTCACTTGGCTTATCCTTTGATTTAACAAACTCATATGCCACATCGCCAAAGGTAACCCATGGAGAGTAAAGGGATGACATATGATAGGCAACCGACCGGACAACTCGGACTTGTGATTCATTCACCGCACGCCATTCACCTTGCCGGAGCATATCCATCTTGTGCTTATCATCAATACGTTGCTTACAATGTTCGCACTCATAATATGCGGTATCACGTATCATATCCGCATTGCCATGATGTTCCTCCGGCCATTTTATCTGTTTGAATTTGAGGGTCTGCGACACCCCGCAATGCGGACATGGCACGTAATACTGCTTGCGTTCATTTGCGTCCATATAGGACTGCCAAATATTGCCACTTTCAATCGTAGGAGTTGACACTCTTACAATCTTCTTATCAACGAATGTCTTGGTACGTTCCTCAGCCAATTTAATCGGATTCGCTTCCTTACCGGAGAAAGCTGGATACTTATCAATTTCATCGAAGAATAAGTACTTAATTGACCGACTTGATAAGCTGCTTGGTGAATTCGCACCTACAAGCACCATGTAGTTTCCATTAACGAAGTCTAACTCCAGTAGCTTACTGCCTTCGTCATACATATCTGCCAATGGTTCTACGCTCCTGATCATCGGTTGCACACGTTTATCGCTAGCAAATTTTGCGATAGTATCCGTCGGATAAACCATCATAACTGGTGATGCAGTTTGGTGTAACGCATATCCAATCATATTAAGCTCAGCTTCCGTCTTACCAATCTGCGCTCCGAAACATAACGAGATGCTTTCAATGAGAGGGTCTGTGAATTTGTCCATAGGCTCCTTGAGATAAGGTGTCCGTGCTGTACGCCAGCGCCCAGGTTCGGCAGATATATTAGTCAGTACCCTGTACTTATCTGCCCATTCTGAAACGGTGTATCTTTCAGGTGGCTTGAATGCTTCTAATTCCTCAGGGAACCAGTCAACCTTTGGTCTTTGCTTTTCCCGCGGCTTTGACTTTCGGCGTGTACTCGCCTTCGCGTGCGTAGCTTTCGAGGTATTCTTCGACAAGGCCATTCACCACCTTTTCTACACGAGCACGTTCCTCAGGATCCGTGAATTCACTTCCAATACGCTTACCTAATTTGGTAAATGATGTCTTCATCTCCAATACTCGGCTAGCCCATGCCTGTGCCACATCGGCACGAGGGACGTATTCGCCATTAAGCACATCTAGCATTTTCTTTTCACGCGCAGCCTTTGCTTCTTTATAATCAGCTTCGGCTTCTAGCTTACGAGTTGATGCGGATTTGCTTTTAGCGTTATCGCCTTTTGCCTGCCCTAAATATACGAGGACTTCCCGGAGATTCCACCAACCTACAGATGCTTTAGGCATCCCTGCTTTATGATGTCGAGAAATAATTTCCGGAGTGACCCGCAAGAGGTCACATAGTTGAGTGCTTGATACGAGCAGATTGCCCGCAGCATCAAATTTCACTCTCGGTTTTGTGTCCGCCATAGGTGTACTCCTTTCTTAAATCGTCTTTCTACATTCAACAGGAAAATTTTTCTCACAGAGAGAGGACCATCGCGCGGGGGCGACCAGCGGCCATTTTTCGCCCGCGGAGTACCTTTTCCAAATTTTCATTTTCTCAATTAGGAATTATCATTGATACTCAATAAGAAAAAGGGTAGACCTCAACTAAGTAAGGTCTACCCCGGGGCAGTGCAGCAGGCAGACATATTGTGCGGGCCAGACACTGCCTGCTATCTACTACATTTACATTATATTAAATTAAGAGTGTGCCATTCTATGCCATCTTTTCAAATTCAGCTATTGCTTTCTTGTGAAGTCTGTGAACTTGTCGCCACGAATACCCTAGTTCGACAGCTATCTGCTCCCATGGCAATGCATTAATGTATCTGAGATTCAGTACATCCCTGTATTGTCCGTCAGTTATTTGGTTGATGACTTGCTTGACCTTGTTTCGAGAATCGATCAATTCATCCCATTCTCTGTTCAGCTCCTCCCTACATTCTTGTAAGTGCTTACTGATTCGTGGCATAGCATCTCCCGATTCACATATCTGTATAGCTTCTGAATGTAAATCTCGGTTAATCGCACTTAGCTGAATCTCTAACGCACGCATTCGCTGCTCAGTATGGCGGACAGCCTGTAGTTCTTCTTTAGCCATCATATGCGATAGTCCCCATATTTACTGATAATCATCTGTGCTCGTAGTAATCCGTCAATATATCCGCTTTCACGAATTCTATCATCTAGCATAGGTGATCTCAGTTGTCTATTACGGGCTCGTATGATGGCAAGACTTAAATCTGACTGTATGGCACCTACAATCACATCTGCTCTGCTTCTACGCTTTTGCATCCTTTACCTCCATACGTTCGACAATATCCTCGATGGCTTCTACCATATCCGCTTTGCATTGTTCGACAGCGGTAAACATCTCCTCACACATGGCATATGCATCATCACTTAGGTCATCATCTAATCTCTCGGCAACATTATCCTTGAGATTATCTACAACCTTAACTATATCCATGACAAGATGATACGTGTCATCTAGGTAGTGCCCTTTGTTAATTAATAGTCGCTCGACTTTTGTCATACTGTTCCCTCTTTGCAATTTCCCGATTTAGATACCATCGGGCTTTTTTCAAGTCCTTAATAGCGTCGTCCTTATGACCAGCTCTAGATACATACTTCACGACATTACCCAATCGATATCCTAATTTCTTATCTTCGATGTAATCGATAACCTCGATATCGCCTTGCGTATAGTGGCTCGGATGATTGATATCATCATGTTGCTTAATTGTAGAATTAGGAGATTTAGCTGCTATAACTTCACCCAAATGTATTCCATATTGATTCGTTACTTTTCCCAAATGCCTCAATCTTTCATCGGCTATATACTGTTTTAATTCCTCGCTAGCTGATGGCCTTACAGGTGGTGGCGGAGGATTATTTGGTCTCTCATACAATCTACCTGGGGTCAGCCTCAATGCAGCCATGTATTTTCGATTATCAAGATATTTATCAGTGATATCTATAACTTGAATAGTCGTGTAACTCACTATTACCACGATGGCCCCGATTAATCCTGCCATTATAAATTGATCCATATTAATCATCCTTTCTGTATTTATCGATTCTTGCTTTTAGGCTTTGCAGCACATATTCCTGCGCTCGGTCTTTTTGGGCTAGCGCATCCATCATATCCTCATCGCGAGTTCCCTCACATATTAGATGATGGATAATTACCTTCTCCATTTGACCTTGGCGATGTAACCGCTTATTAGCTTGTTGATATAACTCAAGACTCCAGTTTAACCCGAACCATATTACATGGTTACCGCCGTCCTGTAAGTTAAGCCCGTATGCCGTACTAGCCGGATGTGCTAATAGAATATCAATCTCTCCAGCATTCCACGCTATCTCATCATCGGCACCTTTTAGTTCACAGACTCGTAATTTAGTCTTAGCTAATGCTGCTTTTAACCGTTCACAGTCATGCTTGAAGTTATAAAACACTAATGCAGGCTTTCCGTTTAACTGTTCTACAAGTTCCATAAAAGCCTCAATCTTACAGCCATGTATCTCGTGAACGTTCCTATCGCCATCATATACGGCGCCATTCGCTAACTGTTGTAGCTTTGTAGATAATGCTGCTGCACTCAAAGCTGTGATATCTTCGCCAGCTTCAATCAACTCTAATACAGATGTGCGCTCCATATCTTCGTATGCCTTTTTAGCTTTTGAATCTAACTGCACATATTTAATATCGTTGATGACTGGAGGTAGCTCCAAATAATCACTGGCTTTCATGGATATACATAACCCAGATATTGCCGCCATGATACTGTCATTTGAATCGGATTTAGGTTTATAGGAATACACCATTTCGCGTGACCTCTGATCGGGCTCGAAATAGTAATCTCTAAATCCTGTGTACGTTTTACCTAACGACTCGCCGCGGTCTAATAAATACACTTGTGCCCATAAGTCGATTAACCCATTAGGGGCTGGCGTACCCGTTAACAACACCATGCGCTTGATGTGGTTATGCATATAGGCTAATGACTTAAAACGCTTAGCTGTGTGATTCTTAAAAGAACTAGATTCATCCACAACTACCATGTCAAATGGCCATGCATTCTTGTAGTAATCAACTAACCACGTTACATTCTCGCGATTAATGATGTAGATGTCGGCAGGTGTGTTTAAAGCCTTAATACGCTTTTTCAGGCTGCCTAATACAGTAGATATCCTTAATATACCTACACCGTCCCATTTTCGTGCTTCTCGTTGCCATGTAGCCTCCGCTACTTTCTTAGGCGCTATGATTAGCACTTTACGGATGGCAAATCTGGAGTACTTCAATTCGTATATGGCAGATAGCGTGATAATCGTTTTTCCTAAACCCATATCCAGGAATAGCCCTATCTTATTTTGATTAACGGTCTTGTCGATACAATATCGCTGATACGCATGCGGAATAAACTGCATTACGCTTTCACCCCGAATTCTTCTGTGAATTGATCCAAATAACCAGCCACGGCATCTGCACCTTTTAACACAAATACTTTTTGATTTAGCTTTTGAAGTTCACGGGCTTGGACTCCCTGCAATCGCGAAAGTACGCCTTTGGCTGTCTTCAATTCTACGAAATGGATAACACCATTTGGCCATATGACGATTCGATCAGGCACACCGACATTACCAGGGGATATAAACTTATACGCTTTACCTCCCGAACGTTTGACGCCTGCAACTAATTTTCTCTCGATATCCTTTTCTAACATTTCTCACCTCTGAAATCTTTAAACGTTAACATGTTTACATACGCGTATATGAGGGTTCAAATTAAGGCTGTAAAGGGCGTATTTTTTCTTAAAACTCTTTGTTTTGATATTTACCAGTATATAATGTTAACATTGTTAACCAACCTATATGAATATAGATAAATACTGACTTTATGCGTTAACATAGTACGTTAACATTCTCCGAATTCGTTAACATTCTAATGTTAACAAAAATACTGAGAATGTTAACGCTTAATTGAGAATGTTAACGTTATAATTTCAGTTTTGACTCGTTGATTCTGAACCCTCTTTGATGTCCATATTCACCAAATCTCATCAACTGACTTCCCCCCATTGTGTACGGGGAGTCCGCCAGTATTTGATTAATTTCCCTGGTCTCGATCTTCTTCATGCGACTTGGGTCGTTACCAAAACATTCCCACCATACCTCTGCCGCACAAATACGGTCACGATACACTAACTCTTGACCCTCGGCAGGTTTAGCATTCATGCTAAGATACGTCCTCCTGGCGCTACGACTCATCACATTCCAATTTAACGGTACTTTGATTAATAAAAACTCATTAATCAGTCCTGCTTTGGTATTTGATTCCATGTGCGCCTCTCTAGCCGCATCAGCCAGTTTTAGTACGTTCGGGTCATCCTCTATAATGAGGCTTTCCCCGCTTTTATACCGATACAAGGCCTCCGCCCATAACTGGTCTACTTCCCCCGGAAGATTAACGAATATATTCTTTCTCGGAGTCGTCATTTCAAGATCAATAGGCCAAAATCGGCGATTGCCTGTAATATCTTTTAGAAATTCATATTGATTCGTGCTACCAAAGAACACACACTGCCGTGGATACTCTTGCGTACGTCGGCCATATGCTTGACGAAATACATCTACTTGACGACTTAGAAATTGCTTAGATGCATTTTCTTCAGCCCTCGAATACCCAGCCATTTCACCGGCTTCTATAATCCATTTACCTTGAATACCTTCTGCAGCTTCTTTACCCTCAAAGGTATTTAAGCCATCAGCGTACCACTTCTTACCCATTGTGCGGATAAGAGTACTTTTACCGATACCTTGACCGCCGATAAGAATTGGCATCGTGTCATACTTGCATCCAGGCTCAAACGCTCGCGCTACTGCCGCCGTAAATGACTTTCTAGCGGCTGCACGGGTATACACATTATCCTCAGCCCCTAAGTAGTCGATGAATATGGTATCTAATCGGGCAATGCCGTCCCAGGATAACCCGTTAAGATAATCTAGTACTTCATTAAATCCATTTTGCTCAGCGCACATAATGAGGGCATCCATGATTTTATCTTTGCCGGTGATATCATATTTATTTTCTAAGTACCACCGTAAGCCCGCATCATCTGCGTCTGTCCATATGCGAAGTCCTGGTGTTGGGTTCCATGGTAGGGCCCCTTTTGCCACGTATCTCGAACCAAATCTATCATAGGCAAGTCTACCGACAAGCGCCGGATCATGGTGCATGATTTTAAGCATGTTATCTAATGTGTTTTTAGGTCGACCATTCTCGTCGTACTTTAAAGTCGAACTTTTCATCCAGTCGACGTTCGTTAATGCATTAGGGTCGAGGTCGGATGTCTCAGCGTGAGCCGATACATCCGTGATAATATCAGCAAATACATTTGATGCCGATTCTCGGGCACGGGCCATGTTGAGTTCGTTAACGACTACCGTATCTTGCATAGCTAGTTTAGACATAGCCATGTAAGATGGCAGCTTATGCCCAGGTGTCCCATCCTTAGCAGTCTCGTCTAAGCTGTGGAACTTATGCAGCCGGATAAGGTCAAAGGCATTAACTAATTGACCACTACACGGGTCAGTATTATGGTGGCTGAACAGGAATGTATCGTCATCATATATAACCGCCCCGGCTACCGTTGAGCCAGTAACAAACGTTAAGCGGTCCTCGCTGCCGTCAACATCGACATATGCATGAGGTATGAATTTATCAATCGCCTCACGGATACCATATATTCGACAAAAGGCACCTACGATACCTGGTTTTTCTCTCGGATCAGCTTGCTTTGCAAGTAGCTGCTTTTCATGCTGCGATGCTTCCTTACCTGGTACTTGTGGCCAAGAACGCACATCTCGCCAATCAGTATATTGGCTGAGTATACCGTCAGCAGATAAGAATGCCTTATCGCCTACATAATATACATATTGCGCATCATTCGGGCATGATGGCCAATACATAAGCCGAGAAGCTTCGAACGTAGTTCCATCCATCATACCAATGCCGATGAGCTCCGCCAGCTTACGAGCGATAGGCTCATACTCATCAGGTGTCATCGTTCTATCAGTAGGGACGATAACACGTAACCGTGGACGATGCACCGTATGAGAACGGGTTGAATAGATGACATAAGCCATGCCTAGGCTGTCAATCGTGCGAGCGACGTTCTCAGTTTCCCCAGGCGATATGGCATCCATATCAAGAGTAATCAGATCACGCCCAGACACGTTAATAGCTTTACGCTGCAGACCGTTTAAAGTACCACCGACAAAGCCGCCTATATCCTTTAGCTTGCTTTTCTCAGATTTTGGTAATCTGTGGTATTCGTCCACGGTTTCTGTTGTACGAACGGGGATTTTGAGGCGTTCACAAAACTCGGACCACAACATCTCCGTACGGGTCCATTGCTTTGATGTGCGACTCGCACCGATACTGATGGTAATCAGTTTATCGTTTTGCAAGTGTATCCCCTCCTAATCTTTCATATAATAGTCGTTAGTAAATCCTGCGGATGATAATAGCAGCCCGTCTGCCCAAGGTATGGCGATTGAGAATATAGCGTTAACATCATTTAACGTAGATTCAGCATTCTCCTTGTTGATTTCAAGTACAGCTTCATCATGGATGTGCATGATAATTTGATATCCAACATCCTCCAATCGGCGTAACGTTAACGCTAAACAATCGCGAGCGACTGCTTGTGTGATGTTTTCGACTAATTTGCCTCCATAGGTACTTTCAGTAACCCATGCAGCGTTTACTTTAGTCTTAAAATGTACAGCATCCTTACCGAATGCATTTTGCTTAATGCTTGGGCTAGGATAAAATAACTTACGTCCGCTAGGTAGTTCAATCGTCATATAACGGTAACCATATATTGGATCAATTTCCAAACGGAACATAATGCCGTGGTCAAGGCCTATAGGATTTCCGGTAGTAACGGTGTACACGGCCGCATTCTCAACGGCATACCATAAATCTCGTATTCTAGGCGACGCATTACGCCACAAGTTTACGATTTCAGGTAATTCCTCCTCATGGAGTCCCATGTCAAGAGCGCCCATGGCTTTTAATGCATTCACTCCGCCTTGATAGCCGAGTGCCAATTCAGCGACTTTACCTTTTTGTCTAAGGTGCCCATTCTCGCCATGCTTAACAACGGGAACACCAAACATAGATGATGCGGAAGCACAGTATATATCTCCGCCCTCAGCGAATACACGTTGGCGCCAATGTTCTCCCGATAACCAGGCGATAACACGAGCCTCAATGGCCGAGAAGTCTGCCACACATAATGTATTGTCCTTTTCAGCAATAATCGAGGTACGAATTAATTGAGATAGCGTATCCGATACATCACCGTATAGAAGTTCTAATCCTTGACGGTTTTTGGTTTTAACGAGATGTCGAGCCGTGTCGAGGTTCTCGATGTAATTTCTCGGTAGGTTTTGCACCTGGATAAGACGACCCGCCCAGCGTCCGGTACGGTTGGCACCGTAGAACTGTAATGTTCCTCTGAGACGAAGATCAGCGCCCATAGCACCATCCATCATGGTGTATTTAGATACCGATGACTTAGCTAGCTTTTTACGAATCATGAGTACTTTTGCGGCAACGTCATCAGCATCCATCAGAGCATCAGCCACAGTGTCCTTAGTTAACTTTTCAAGACTGACATTAGTATTATTGTTTAGCCAATCAAGTAATTGATTCCGGCTGTTAGGGTTACTAAGTCCCGTGATTTGGTAAGCCTCATTCATCAATATTTCTCGATTTTCCTCATCAATGTATAAGGCACCCTCAACCAATTCATGGTCAATGCGTACACCTCTACTATTGATTTGGATATCAAGATACCAATCTTTCCACGTATCATCAGGTACGGGGAATGAGGCTAATCTGTGATAACATTCCATTTCAGTGATAACGTCCTGGCGGTTGTACTCAATGAATGCATTCCACTTATCCATATCGTGTCTAGGTAGATTACGGGTACGTCCCCCATTTCGTTTGGTAGGCTTACATGGTGTACAAAAGTACTTGATAAGTGCTTTGCCTGACGTGTCCTTTTTCTTATCCTGAGGTAACCCCAGGGCCTTGCCGAGTAAGGCTAGACCCATAGGGTATCCTAAGTAGGCACCGTGAATCATCGTGCACTGCCACTGATCAACCGATGTGAGTAAACCTGCACGATTTAGACACGCAATTTCAAATTGTGCATTGTAAGCGTGCTTGATTACATCTGGGCTTAATAAATCACGAATTACACTGTCAGGAATTATTCCTCCCTGCGCTAAATCAACGACTTCAACAGGGCCAAAGTCGTAGGAATACGCAAATAGTAATATGTCGAAATCAGGCGATTCAGTATATTTGTACACTCCGAATGAGATATCAGTCGATGAATATGTTTCTATATCAATACTTAGATGCCTCATATCAGGCACCTATTAGTAAGGTTGACCAGTTACAGGGTTAATCCCTACAGGAGCTTGCTGTACAGATTGCTGAGGTGTCGTAGCATATGCCGGTTGTACATAACCTTGTTGTTGTACAGGTTGACCTGCTGCTACTGGAGCACCGGTATAAACATTAGCTGCGCTACCTTGAGGTGCACCAAATACAGAGGATGCTGCAACAGGCATGCTACCCAACGCTTCACCGTCGCGTACTTTTTGAACAGGACCTAAACCGCATCCGATACCAGTGGATTGATTGGAGTAGAAGAAGAATCGAACGAGTACATTGACATACATGCCGGAGTATACTTGCGTAGGATTTGTGAGAGGATTACCTTGAAGATCTACTACTTCAACTTTATAGCTAGCGTCTTGCGCTGCTGTAAACACCCAATGACCTTTACATTCAGGACCAAACTCCTTACCAGATTGTGTGTAGCCATCACCGTCATGAATTGGTACTTTAGGCTGTGCTGGAACACGTGCACCGAATTTGGTACGTGCGGCTTGAATGGCAGCTTCGATAGCATTCATAAGTGCTTGGTGTTGAGCTACATCAGTTTTAGGTAATAGAATAGTAGCTGAATATCTAGGTTTAGCACCAGGCTGTGTGGAATTAGCCCAAGGTTCTAATAGATGGCAATAGGATACACGAACATTTTGCAATAATACTTCAGTTGGTTGTGGAACGAATGACATAATTAATTACCTCCATTATTATCATTAGATACATTAAATATTTGCGCCGCAGTAGGTTGATTGGTAATCCGAGGGCGCTTATCGGATTCCTCAACTAGGGTAGGTTTGCCCGCTTTCTTAACTATCATGTCGCCTACCATATCATTAAATTGGGTTTTACCGATGGTCTTTTCCATCTGTGCCAATGTTAATGTCTTACGTTCATACAGAATGCTTTCATCGATACCTGCTTTGATTAAAGTGTCAATAGCAGCATCAGTGTCTTGAAAGGCTCGACTACCACGACCCTCTACAGCTTTCCAGCCAGGGACTGTCACTCCGTTAAGGGATTCGGTGAGTGCGTAGTCTTTCATGTCTTCGAGCCAAGCAGCGACGTCTTTACCTCGACGAAGATATTCGCCGAGTTCTGTCATCGAGATAAGTCGAGGATCATGATTAGCAACTAGCGCACTGTGCAATGAGTCGTTTGCATCATATCGGGCTTTGCACTGTTGTTTTGCCCTGCAGAATCTACACCAGTCACCGGGTTCAAATTTACCATTACCAGACATAGCCTCATCTGCACGAGGTTTGACGAATGTATTACCCCAATCCAGTAGTTCTGCCGTAGGGATTTCCCATTCGCTGATATTATTAACACGGGGCTGTACGATAGTCATTTTGACCGTATTGAACATATAGAGTAATCTATATGCATCAATCGCACCGAGGGCATATAACATCATTTGCGGATTGTGTTCCGCATCAACGACTACCCCTTTTCCGTGCTTATAATCAACGATGTGCAAGGTGTCGCCGGATAGAATAATACAGTCAGCCGTGCCGAATCCATCGGGCACATAACGACTAAAATCAACGCGTTTTTCAATGGCTACTACTGGAGTTGCCGTGCAAGCTAGCATAACGCCTTTGATATATTCGAGGTATGTTTCCGAGGTATCGTCCATTTCTGGTTGCCACAACTCATCCTTTTTGATTTTGTTGAATTTACGAGTGTATGTGGATTTCGCCATGGCCGTGGTATACTTCTGTAATTTTAACTCACATAGTTCATGTGCTAGGGTTCCTTCCTTTGCATACACAGATGTGCTATCGGGAAAGTTCTCCTCTAGGAGAGGGGCGGCTGTACAATGTAGCCACCGGTGTGACCCCGATGCGTTTAATAATGCATGTGATCGAGGTGCCATTAGATTCTTGCCCCCAATCCTCTAATCGCATTTACTAATTCGGGGTATCTGTCCTCAGGTACTTGACCTAAGTATTGAACGCCGAATTGTGTCATTAACTGTTGCAATTCTACAGCTTTTCCAGCATCAAGTAATGGTGCAAGCGCCGCTTGAATTTCAGGCAATGTATATTTCTTAACTTCCTGAGATACTGGAGCAGTAACAGGTGATTGCACAGGTGCGGTAACTGTTTGTACCGGGGTATCAGTTGCCACGTTGACAGTTGGTGCCGTAACAGCTACTTGAGTAGGAGTAACTTGTACAGCTGCATTAGGTGCCGTCATGGATATGGAGTTTGGTTGCACAGCTACTGTTGTAGTAGGTACACCTTGAATTGTAGCTTGCGGTGCAAGATTAGATACATCCATAGAATGTGCTGCTACTGTAGATACATCTGTATCCACTATGCCAGGAGCTTTATCATCCATTGCTCTATCGCTATCTACAAAACTTTTGAATTGATTTAACACAGCTTTTAGCTGATTATATACATCTAGTACATTAACTCCTTGAACTTCAACTTTAATCATTCTTTAACTCCTCCTGAATATTAATAATTGATTGGTTGTAATACGATTCTTTTAACTCAAAACCTAAAGCCCTACGGCCCATACGAAGTGCCATAACTGGGACCGTACCAATACCAGCAAATGGATCAAGTACGATATCATTTGGGTTACTCCACAATTCGATGCATCGAGCCACAGTATCTAGTTGTAGCGGGCATATGTGACGCTCGTCCTTATTATCTCGAGCTGCTTTATAATTCAGAGTATGTGTTTGACGGATATCGGCCCATACAGGATTAGCATATCGACGCCATACCTGATGGCTATACATAGGCTCTGTATTGTATTTTTGCTTTTTATCGAACAATTCTGGATCTGGCGCAGGTCGTTCAATTCCTTTGATGCCCTCAGGTTCCTCTTGACCGAAAAACTGGGTAAACCCTTCTGGATGCGCGATGGGCTCCGGATTGTCACCAGGTTTACGCAATGTCACGATGTAATCAGGCGCCCCCATTCTACACATGGCAGAATC
>ERZ772971.414-NODE-414-length-27447-cov-4.950971_pt1 | contig 27447 bp, 26 predicted proteins | sample MGYA00511943_ERZ772971 | MGnify/ENA primary metagenome ERZ772971 (study PRJEB29015, sample SAMEA2737929) | human oral metagenome | biome: human oral; feature: human-associated habitat; material: dental | place: China | collected 2144 ... | reverse complement strand
TGCGCATACTCCATTGGGTCATCTTCTTGCGAATCACAGGGTGACCCCCACGCTCGGATACGCCATTGACGATTTCATCGTTGGCGAGTACAGTACCTAAGGCAGGACACCAGTTCACTTCGGTTTCTGCCAAGTAGGTAAGTCGGTATTTGAGGAGGATTTGTTGCTGTTGCTCTGATGAAAAAGCGCGCCACTCTTCCGCAGTGAAGGTGGGAGTATCGTCGTCGCAAGGAGCATTTACCTTGCTATTGCCTTGTTTTTCAAAGAGGGCGATAAGCGTTTCGATAGGCTCTGCTTTGTCGGTTTCGTTGTTATACCACGAGTTAAACAACTGTATGAATATCCACTGGGTATGGCGATAGTAGTCGGGGTCGGAGGTTTTCACCTCGCGACTCCAATCGAATGAAAAGCCTATTTTATCGAGCTGCTCGCGATAACGGGCGATATTCTGTGCCGTAGTAACTGCTGGGTGCTGTCCTGTTTGGATAGCATATTGCTCGGCTGGCAAACCGAAACTATCGTACCCCTGAGGGTGCAATACGTTAAAGTCTTTGTGACGCTTGTAGCGCGCCACGATGTCGCTGGCAATATAGCCGAGCGGGTGCCCTACGTGTAAGCCCGCTCCTGAGGGATAAGGGAACATATCAAGCACGTAGTACTTAGGTTTGGTACTGTTGTTTTGGGCTTTGAAAGTTTGATGTTTTGCCCAATATTCTTGCCAAAAGGCTTCTATTTCTTTGTGATTATACGTCATATTAGTCGTTAGTTTTTAGTCGTTAGATGTTAGTTCGGGGCAAAGGTAGTGATAATTCATCAATTAGCAATATTTTTATTACTTTTGCATTTTATTCGAGTGTTATGAATCCCCCTATTGCCGATTCTTTAATTTTAGGAAGACAACTGAGTTGCCCCGAAGGAGCCCTTGCTCAAGAGGTAGGCGACTACATTTTTGCTTCTAACCAAAATATGATATACCAAACTATCAATAGAATTTTGGTTTCTCCTAATAGCCGCATTTTGGAGGCAGGATTTGGCAATGCAAAACACCTTCCTTACCTTTTCCAAAAAACAAATCCTCTACACTACACGGGAATAGAACGCTCTGCTGCAATGATTGCTGAGGCAGAGGAAAGTTACTCTGAACTATCTGCAGAAGGAAAAACGCTTTTCTTAAAAACAGACAATGAGAGTCTTCCTCCCCTACCCTTGTGCTCTTTTGAAGCTTTCTTTTCGGTCAATACTTACTACTTCATTGAAGATCTTCAAGAGTATTTCAGCAAATTGCATTCTTTGCTGACTGTACGGGGACAAGTTGTCTTGGGGTACATCGACAAGGAGTTTGGAATGTCTATGCCCTTTGCACGGGAAGTTTTTAAGTTTAGGAGCAATCAAGAACTAGAAGATATTCTTCTATCTGCTGGTTTTACAAGCGTTAGTATCAGCTCTTTCAGTGAAGAAATTGTAGGTAAGGGGGGCAGAAAGTTCAGAAGACCTTTTCACATAGCTATGGCCAGCAAATAGCAATAGGAATGCAAGACTGCTCCCCCTACCCTTCTATTTAGCTATTTTTTCAGTTTACTTTTAACCTTAGCAAACTCTTTTTTAGCTTTTTCTAACTGCTTCATAAAAGCTTCATTGGCGTGCAAACGGGCTACTACTGCACTTGCTACCAATCTTCCTGCATCGACATCGCTCTGAAAATGATAGCCACAAATCACTCTGCTTTGACCAATTTCGTATCCTCGCTTTAAAATCTCGTCTTGTCGGTCTACATTGATTTCAGCCAACACCAAGGCTGTTGCCCATCCGATAGCTGTATGCCCTGAGGGATAAGAGCCATTGGTGGAAAGCCCCTGCTGCTGTTCGGTATTGCAGGTATCTTCTTTGTAAAAAGAAAATGGACGCGTACGCATATAATGTTCCTTTGCTGCACGTGTAGACAAATCGCCAGCATCTTCTCTAAAATGATCCATTAGGCGATAAATTTCAGGTGTTGTTTCTTTTGAGATTGTCATTCCAAAAGCCTCTGAGAATGATTTAGCAACACCATCGCCATAAAGACGCGCATCGGAGACTGCTTGGTCTCCACGAGGTGTATTTCGCTGCATCTTTCCCCAGCGATACTGTGCTTCATCGTTCAGAAAGAGAATACTTCCAGGAGCAGGTGGTGGAGGCAGTAATTTCAAGCTGTTAGGCACTTCCTCAATTTTCAGGTAATAATTACTTTCTGTTTCATCTGCTTGTGCAAATAGAGCAAAAGGGGCTAAGCAGAGCAAACCCACGCAAATAAGATGTTTTTTCATACAAATTACGTTTTTATGGTTAAAAAATCGCCGACAAAAGTAATCATAAAAGGCTAAGGTTGCAAATTTTTCTGTAAAAATAAATTGTTCCACGTGGAACATTAGAAGGGATTACTTTGTAAAAGAAGTGAAATCAGAAAGAGTTCTTAAATCAAAGCGAGCGTAAAGCGTAAAAAACTAATATTGATAGTCTAGAAAAGTATTCTTGCTAGCTTTTAGGAATGAGCATTTTACACGAGAGAAAGATAGTTTTCTAGACTTATATTATAAAAGCATAATGAATTGCAAAGCTAAGATTATACACAAGAAGCAGAAGAACAGGCGTATAAAGTTTTATGCAATCAAGTAAGAAAGATGAATAAATTAGTTAATTAGTGAAATATTAGTATCTTTGCTATCAATTATTTTTTGCTTATAAAAGAATGAAACGATTTATAGTAAATAGATATTTTGTTCCGAAAGGATTTTCAGGCATTACCCTTTATCCTTTCGTATTCACTAACAAGGATAGCCATCTTAATGATGCTCGTTTTGTTAATCACGAACGTATTCACCTTGTACAACAAAGAGAGCTATTAGTTATCTTCTTCTATCTGTGGTATGTTATTGATTTTCTAATCAAACTACTGAAATACAGGAATAAAAATGTTGCCTACCAGCAGAATATTTTCGAGAGGGAAGCCTACCAAAATGACCATAACCAAGAGTATCTAGCAGAGCGGAAACCTTTTGCTTTCCTAAGAGATAAGTAACAAAGATAGAAATTGTTCCACGTGGAACATTTCGAATTCAAAATAATTCAGGTAGTAAATAGAGGTAAGATACTGAGAATGATTAACTATATACTAACAGAATTAGTCTTTATGTAAAAGAAAATCAGGGTATTGACTTCTTATCAGATTCAAAAGAAGTTTTCATTAACTACTTTTCTAAGCTAACAAAAGAGTAGTTAAAGAAGTAGAAAGATATTTTAAGAATGTCTATTAATATTTAGAAAAATAGTGTTTTTTTCCATTTTGAACCTTAAAAATGTAAAACTAACTTTTTCAGAAAATACGGTTCTTCTTCACTACGTCTCCACTATGTGTTCGCATTTCCTCCACTATGAGGTGTCTAGAAAAATTTGCTATTTCGACAATTAGTAATTATCTTTGCGTTTCATTTCATTTAACCTTATTGGTTTCTACCTATTCAAATTATGACAATCAAAGACCACAGTGTATCTAAAGAAACATTTAAATTGCTATTTGATAGTGATTTACAATTATATCGCACTACTCCCCTACCCACTGATTTAGGCAAATACTATGAGAGTGAGGCGTATATCTCGCATACGGATAGCCATAAAAGTCTGTCGGACAAACTTTACCAATGGGTGAAAAAATACAATCTAAAGCACAAAATAGGGCTTGTGAAGCTGTACAAAGAAAAGAATATCCATCTGTTGGACATAGGTGCTGGCACAGGGGATTTTGTACGTACTGCCAAAGAATATGCTGGTTGGGAGGCTATGGGAATAGAACCTAATGAGAAAGCATGCAGGAAAGCACAGGAAAAAGGACTGACTATGCAAGAGAATTTTGATGAGCTTCTACCCCACTCTTTTGATGTAATTACAATGTGGCACGTACTGGAACACGTACCTGATGTAGCAAAAGAAATACAGATTATCAGTAAGTTACTCAAGAAAGATGGAGTAGTAGTTATAGCTGTACCCAACTACAAATCGTGGGACTCCCGACATTACGGGGAGTATTGGGCTGCTTATGATGTACCAAGACACCTTTGGCATTTTTCTAAAGAGAGCATTGAAAAACTTTTCGCTGCAGAAGGCTTTAAACTGATTGACACCCATCCAATGCTCTTTGATGCATTTTATGTGAGTTTGCTTTCTGAGCAATACAAAACTGGAAAAGCTTCTCTGGTGAAAGGATTTTTGAATGGTTTGCGTTCTAACTACTACGGATGGCGCAAAGGAGAGTATTCTTCTCAGATTTATATTTTAGTGAGGAGCTAAGTCAGTTTTTTAGGGGTTAGATATGCTTTTTTAGGGTTAAAAATAGTAAAAAATTAAAATAAGACGTTTTAAGAACACTTCTCGTTAGTTACCTTACACTTATATTACTTTTTAAAAATAACGTCTAAAAAAAGCTGTAATGAAGTCTCTCTTAATAAATAATACCTATATAAATACATTTTTAAGATAAATAAACTTTATATTATATTCAAGTAGTAAAAGGTTTCACGTGGAACATTCTTTACTTATGATTTTACAAGTAATAAAGCGCTGATCGCTTCTTCATTAAGAAGATGAATCATTATCTTTAAGTTTTGAGAAAGGGAATCAATATGATTAGTTTTATTCTTCTTTAATAAAATAGAAGAGAGCTTTAAGACAAAATTTGCAAGATAGTTAATTTTCAAATTAGAAGCATTCAGCTAAATAAAAAAAGCTATTAGAAGGGTTCCTCGCTAATAGCATTAAGTAAAATAGAAAAGAGATTTATTTTCTATAAGAAAAGTACTCTGAAGGGTGCTTTTTTCATTCTAAAAAAGTAAAAACTTAAAATAAAGCGTTTTTAAGACACTTCTATACAATTACCTTGTAGTTATATCACTTATAAAAAATAATCTTCTAAAAAGGCTGTATTGGAGTTGATTTTAATAAAGAGAATTGATTAATTATATTGAAATCATAAATAAGAATTATATATAGAAAAGAAGTAGTTCAGGTAAAGAGGTGAAAAGAAAAACAAAAAATATTTCTTTTAGATGTAAAACTTTCTTACTTTTGCTGCCTCAATCAAATTTAAGTTTACAGAGAATGAAAAAACTCATATTCGCAGGGATAGTCCTGCTCTCTCTTAGTGCTTGTACAGACAAAGTAGCCTTTGTAGACAACGCTAAGCTATTGGATGCGTACAAAGAAAAAAAAGACATCAAAGCTAAATTGGACAAAGATGTCATTTCTTACCAGAAAAAACGAGATAGTATCTCGCAAGCATTTCTTGCCGAACATCAAGCTTTTGAAAATGAAGTTAAAAATCTTCCTACAAACGTTGCTAGAAAAAGATACAACGAGCTGATACAAAAAAAAGAAATCTTAGAAAAGCACTTGCTGGAACAAGAACAAAATATCCAAGCTGAAACTCAAAGGCAATTGGATTCTCTCATCAACAAGGTGAAGAAGAACATCAGAGCGTATGGAAAGAAGAAAGGATATACTTTTATCCTTGGTGCTAATGATGCAGGAAGCATTCTGTATGGAACTGAAAATAGAGATATTACCAAAGAAGTATCGGAATATCTCAACCAAGAATACGAAAAGGAAGGGAAGAAGTAAAAGTATGAAAGGTAACAGGTACTTTGTACTTGTTACCTTTTAATTGTTTGTTAGCTCAATAAGATGTGGAAAGAAGGCTTGGAGTATGAGGAAAACACCAAAAAACAATAGAATGATGCTGATAGCCCTCTTAATTTTATAGATGTGAAAAGCAGTAAGTCTGTTTTTTAGTTTCTTGGCTATCAGTATTTTAATAAGATCTATGCCAAAGTAAACTAAGATTATGGAAGTAAAAAATACTAATATCCTATTGGCATTCATATCTAACTTAGGGCCAAAAACAATGATGATGCCCAACCAGAATCCCAAGACACCTATGTTGATGAAATTTAGCAGAAAACCTTTGATGAAGAGTGCAGTGTAATTCACCTTTTCTAGGACTACCAAGTGTGCGTTTTCCTTATTGTCCATCACTTTTTTAAAGTCTTTTTTGAGTTTTATGAAGGAAATAAGTCCATAAGCCATCATTATGAGTCCGCCTGTGAAGAAGAGCTTTGGATCGTCTTTGATTTCAGTGAGCAGACTGTTGGTGGTAAAGTAGACAAACAGAATGAATAAAGCATCGGCCACCACTACTCCAATATCAAAAGCCATTGCAGCCCTGAAGCCTTTGGTGATGGCTGTCTCCAACAACACAAAGAATACGGGGCCTATAGTAAAAGCAAGCAATAACCCTAAAGGTACTGCAAGGAGTATATCTGCAAACATTTTTATTTCTGCCTATTGAGCTTAATATCGTACAAAGATACTAAAAAAGTACCTACCTGCCAAAAATAAGGGGAGAAGTTTTTATTACTTCTCTCCTACTCTATTGAAATTCAGGTGCTATTTATTAACTATTTACCTTTTGTTCAAAAGCTTTGCAAAGCATAGTGTCCTATTGCTTTCTTCCTACTCTACAAGTTCAAAATCTAATTGTTTCTTCATTAGGTCAGTGTTTTTCACACGTATAAGCACTTCATCACCGAGTTGGTAAGTTCTTCCTGTAGCCTTGCCTACAAGGGCGTATTGCTGTTCATCGAAAGTGTAATAATCGTCCTTGATGTCGCGAGCACGTACCAAACCTTCGCATTTGTTCACTGTAATTTCTACGTAGATACCCCACTCGGTTACTCCTGAAATAACTCCTGCAAAATGCTGGTTCTTATGATTTTCCATATACTTCACTTGCATGTACTTGATAGAATCGCGTTCGGCCGAAGCTGCCAAGCTCTCCATTTGCGAGGAGTGCTTACACTTGCCTTCGTAGTCAGCTTCATTTTGAGAAGGAGCACCTTGCAAATACAATTCCAACAAGCGGTGCACCATTATGTCTGGATAACGACGTATGGGCGAAGTAAAATGTGTATAATCGTCAAAAGCCAATCCGTAATGCCCTATGTTCTTAGTAGAATAGGACGCTTTAGCCATTGACCTAATAGCTAAGCTGTCTACTAAGTTCTGTTCTTTCTTACCTTTAACTTCTTCTAAAAGAGAGTTCAAAGAATGGGTGATAGTCTGCTTGTTGTTCAAGTTAAGCGAATAACCAAACCTACCTATCACTCCATTGAGTTGTTGGAGCTTATCAGCATCAGGCTCATCGTGAATACGGTAAACGAAAGTCTTCTTCAGTTTGCTGACGTATTCTGCTACCTTCCTATTAGCCAGAAGCATAAATTCTTCTATAAGCTTATTAGCTTCCTTGCTTTCTTTAAAATAAACCCCTGTCGGATTGTCGTTCTCATCCAGCTGAAACTTAACTTCTATCTTATCGAACGAAATAGCTCCTAAGCGCATTCGCTTGTCGCGCAATTTCTTAGCTAAGGTGTTAAGCGTAAGAATAGCTTCCACTACTTCCGGAGAGACAGCTCTGTCTTCATCCGTAATAGAAGTTTCAGCGAGAATTGTGTACTCCTCCCCTACTTGGGCTTCTTCTATCACAGCTTGAGCTTCTTCATATGCAAAGCGAAAAGCTGAGTGAGTAACGGTACGACCTATCCAAGTATTGAGTACCTCTGCCTTGCTATTCATCTCAAAAACAGCCGAAAAAGTATACTTATCTTCCTTAGGGCGCAAAGAACAAGCATAGTTGCAGAGTATTTCAGGCAACATCGGCACTACCCTATCTACCAAGTATACAGAAGTAGCACGGTTATAAGCTTCTTCGTCTAATATACTGCCTTCTTTAACATAGTGAGAAACATCGGCAATATGTACCCCAATCTCATAATTGCCATTCTCCAAACATCTGAAAGACAAGGCATCGTCAAAGTCTTTAGCATCACGAGGGTCAATAGTAAAAGTAAGTATGCTTCGCATATCGCGCCTACGAGCTATCTCATCGTCAGTAATAGTAAGGTCTAACTGTTTAGCAAAAGCTTCTACCTCTATAGGGTAGGTATAGGGTAAACCGTATTCAGCCAAGATAGAGTGCATCTCAGTTGATTGTTCCCCTGGTCGTCCCAATACTTGTTCTACTACTGCTACAGGCGAATTGTTTTTGTCCTTCCAATCTTCTATGCGCACCACCACACGGTCACCATCTTGTGCTCCAGCAAGTTTATCTTTAAACACAAAAAAGTCTGTATACATACGGGGGTCAGTAGGTACTACAAAAGCAAAATTCTTATGAAGCTGCACTGTACCTACAAATCGTTCCTTTTTGCGCTCAATAATCTTAGTAATCTCGCCTTCCATCTTAGCCCGCTGACGGAATCTAGAAAACACATATACTTCTACCTTATCCCCGTGAAGTGCTTTGTTCAGAAAGTTAGAAGGAATGAAAATATCATTCTCCAGATCTTCTACTACTACATAACCATTGCCACGAGAGTTTACTTCCAGAGTACCCACGTAATAGTGCTGTACAGCGATAGCTTTATACTTTCCTTGGTCTACCTCTACAATGCGCTTACTTTCTTTCAGTTGAGTAAGTTGTTTAACAAGCAACTCTCGTCTGGGGGCTTCAGTAATGTGCAACTTAGCAGCTATCTGTTTGTAGTTAAAACTTTCTTCAGGGTGCTCTTGGAGGACAGAGAAAATAGCCTTGATGAGCTCTTGTTTGTTGCGTTTGGCCAAACTCCTATTCTTTTTAGGTTTTCCTGTCTTGCCTTGCTTATTGTTTTTGTTTGTCTTTTTCATAGTGATGAGTCTTTAGTTGTTTTTCATTAGTACTGTACAGGCAATGCATTTCTAATTGCAAAGGTACGTTTTTTTTGAGTTATCAACAATCATTCATAAAAAATAAAAAAAATCTTTTTTAAAAAAGAAAAGGGCTATTATTATAATGCTGTTCATAAGGAGGATATTTTTTATGCCTAAAAGTTGCTTTTTCGAGTTATAGATACTTGTTAAATACTTATCAACATTTCCTTACCTTTTAAGAGATTTAAAATGATAGCTTTACGATTTTTGTTAATAACCCCTCTACAATCTATTCACAGATTTTTGTCAATAAGTTTTAGCAACTTTCTTGTTGATAAGTGCTGACAAGAGGGTGGATATTTATCTAAAAAATAAATTTGCTTTTCTCAGAAACTTATCCATATATACAGAAAACCGAAATGAGCAAGCATTTATAAAAAAAGTAGTGATGAACTTATTCACAGCCCAAAGCAGAGAAATGAACAAGTTTTGAAAAGGACTTTCTCTCCCTTAAAAACTAAAAATTGCGTGATTTTCTATAAATCACGCAATTTTTAGTTAATCATCAAATCGCCAAATCATCACATCGTCTCATCGCCAAAACACCCTATTCATCACCTCTCCTGTCTGCAAATTCAAAAACTCTTGGTTAGTAGTAGGGCTCTCCAAACCACCTAAGTTAGGCAACCACTTCCCAGTCTTGATATAGTCCAAGCAGCTGAGCACTTCAGGACATTGGCGTTGTACTTGCTTCATATTCAAACCCGTGTAGAGAGCAGTCTTTAGCTGTTTGCATTTCGCAGTAAAAATAAGCGAGAGCAACCTCTCTACCTGCCACTCGCCCCCCATAAAGAGCACACAACTGATAGTATCTTCATAACGGTCTAAGAGCTTTTCTAATAGGTCATTGCTGAGCACACAACCTTTGCTACCGTCCCACGTATATTCGGAATGGCAACCCTCGCAAGCCAACGGACATCCTGTGATAGTAAAGCACAAAGATATCTCGTTCGGTACTTCTTGCAGGACAATGTCGTAACTACTATACCGTAGTATGCCCATAGTAACGTGCTTTAGCTTCCTTTTGTCGGTCTTTAGAGAAATTGCTGATGCGCTTCAGATAGCCTATCACGCGGGTAGCGTAATCTACATCGTGCGAATGGCAGTGCGTGCAGTGGTCGGTGGTGTGTTTGTTGATGTATCCGCAATCATTGCAAACAGTTACGCGGATATTGAAACAGAAATAGTTACAACCTGTTTTAGCGGCTACATTCAGCAGTTTGTAGAAACCTTCTTGGGTAGGATACTCCTCAAGGTTGCAATGGTAGGCCGAGCCCCCATCTAAGTACTGTATATAATCGTTGCCGTGAAGGTAAAACTTATCGATAAGGTTCTGCGAGTCGTCTTCTACTATGTAGAAATACGAGTTATAGCAGTCGCGAGGCACTTCCAGTCCATCAGCTTTGTCCCACGCAGCATTCTTCACCCCTAGGTTCTCAGCAGGTACAAATTCAGTGTTGAACATAAAGCCGTATGTAGCCTTAGCCTCCTTGTTCTTGTCGTAAATTACCTTTAGATTTTTGTTGATGAAAGCCTTATAGTCCGGGTTGTCAGATATTTTGATGCCTATGTATTCAGCAGCTTCTACCATTCCGTTGATGCCAATCGTTAGGAATTGCTTGTCGAGCGAGATAAAGCCCGCGTCATACACCGGTAGCATACCCGCATCTTTGTAGTCTTGCACTATCGCGCGGTAAGCCACTTGGTACTTCTGTATCTTGTCTACTGTCTCTTCTAACGACAGCCCTTTTTGGTAAAGCCGATTCATATTGATAGTAATCACGTTGATACTACCCGTAGAAACCCCTCCCGCGCCAAGCGAGTAGCTAAAAGTGTTGTCCGAAATCTCATTGCGCAAGCGGCAGCAGCTGGCTAAGGAATCGGCGTTATCAGACTGGTATACAAAGAACGCATTCCCTTCGCTTAGTTCTTTAGCACAAAATTGAGCAAAATGCTCGTCATACACTCGCTTGTCTTTCGTTAGCATCGCAGCAGTTACCACAGGGAAAGTCAGTATCGCCTTAGTGCGCTCGATGTTAAACCAATGCATAAAGAATTGTTGTAGTCTGTCGAGACTCTCGTATAGAGGTTTGCTGCCGTCGGGGAAGACAAAAGTCCCGAACATCGAATCAAAATAAGGGCGGTCGTAGAGCGAGATATTCCAGAACACCGACTGATAGCCACGCGCAGCAGCTGGCTGATTGATAGCATATACCACGTGTTGGAGTTCGTTCTCTATGACCTCACGGTGAGTGCTGAGGTAATTATCGCCAAAATCTTTGCGGGCAAAGTAGTCAAAATACATTAGGAACTCTACCGTAGCGACTGCTCCTGCAAATTGTGAAGATACCGAGAATAAAAAATTGACGAACGAACCGCAATAGCTTGCCAAGTGCTTAGGAGCCTTACTCTCCCCTCCCAGTTTGATAAGCCCGTCTAATAGTAGCGGATACATCGATACACTTACGCAGTAAGGTTTCAGGCTTGTCTCGTCGTGCACGTAGATTTCGTGAGCTTCAATTTGGCGGATATACTCCTCGGCCAAATCTTTGCCAAAGAGCTGCTCAATTTTATGAGAGACTAACGACCGGTTCACTTGAATATTGATATCCTTATTCAGTTCTGCCTCCATCGTAGCGATATTCTTATGCGCTACATTAGCATTCGCATCGAAGAGAGAGCCCGTAGCGGCATTGTGCGATGTAAGGTAATTTTCTATGAAGTTGCGTTTAGTAAGCAACTGATTTTCCGTGAGTTTTGTGAATTTTCCCATTGTATTTGTGTTATTTCTTGACCGCAAAGTTAGGGAATAAAACAATAGCTTCTCCGTTGTCTCAAAATACTTATCAACACAGTTTTTAACAGTCGCTAAAACAATTTGTAAATTAGTGCATTAGAAAATCACTAATCAGCAAATTTGCTAATTCACTAATTTTCTACTCTTCAAAATCTCTTCATAGGCTTCTTGTACCTGTCTGAACTTTTCTTCCGCACCTTTCTTGATAGCAGGGTCGGTGCTTACTACGCGGTCTGGGTGATATTTTTTAGCCATCGAGCGGTAAGCCTGTTTCACCTCCGCATCCGTAGCATCTACACCGATGCCCAAAATAGTGTAAGCCTTGTGGGGGGTGCTTGCCTTTTGAGCTGTTTGTTCACTGCCAGCAGAGAAGAACATAGCTTTAATACTCTCAAAATCAGTCTTAGCTATCCGAAAGTAAAAAGCAATATTCGCTATTTGGTTTACCTCCTCTTGGCTTATATGCCCATCCGATTTAGCAATGCCGAACAGAAAATAAATAATTTGAAGTCTTGTTTCGTATGGAGTGCGCACCCGCACAAAAGTAGCCACCCGCTGAGTAGAAATCTGATGTTCTTTTGCCAGTTGATTAAAACTTCTGAAGATTACATTTGCACGCTCTTTGCCATAGAGGCGTACAAACTCAAAACGCACAAAATCCAACTCAGCCCGCGTAATTTGTCCATTAGCTCTGATAACCAAAGCACACAGAGAGAGCAAATTCAGCTCAAAGGTAGCAGGAGTAATATTTGTTTGAAAAAGATTTCTAAAAAAAGTATTAGGCTGTTCCGTTCCCAACTGTTTAAACAGCCAAAAGCACAATAGCCCTATCAAGATAAAGAGTAATTCCATAGTATTTTTTAGTGGCAAAGGTACGGAAAAAGTTTTAAGTGCCAACAAGTTTTACCTCTGCACTCCCTCCCGTCCTATAATCGTCCCCACATACCCCAGCTGCGCCTACTCGCTGCCTTTGGCTCTCACTCCCGCAACTACTCTCAAAATCCGTAAAAGTTTTTCTTTCCTACAGCTCTGGCATCTAACCCAGAGGTAGAAAAATTTTCTCTAACAGGTATCCCGAAGCGACAGTGGAGACATAGTGGAGACGAAGCGAAGAAAAAGCCTACCTACCACGAACGCCACCTTTCTATAAAACAACTCAAAAACAGAAAAAACAATACCGCAGCCTATTTTCTCTTCTTGGGGCGCACCGTGAACTCAAAGCTTTAAAATTTGCTATTTCAAAAATAATTACTACTTTTGTCGTTCATAAATATGGCCTATTGGGCTTCACCACACATTAAGATATGCCTTTAACTTTATTTAATTCTATTACCTCTTGGTTTTTAAAACGCCGTATTGATCAGATACAAGAATTTATCCGAGACCCTCACAAAGTCCAAGAACGCGTTTTGTTAGAACTTATCGCAGCTGCCAAAGATACCGAATTGGGCAGATTGTACAACTTTTCAGAGGTAAAGAACTACGAACAGTTTGTGCGCAATACACCCATCACTACCTACGAGGCATTCGAACCCTATGTAGAAAAAGCACGACGCGGGCAGCACAACATCTTTTGGCATACCCCTATCAAGTGGTTCGCAAAAAGCAGTGGTACAACCAATGCCAAAAGCAAGTTTATTCCTGTAAGCGAAGAAGCCCTACAGCTTTGCCATTACAAATCAGGCAAAGATATGCTTTGCCTCTATTTGAACAACAATCCCGATTCAAACCTTTTCAAAGGAAAGAGTTTGCGTTTAGGAGGAAGCAAACAGCTCTACGAGCAGAACGGAACCTATTTTGGCGACCTCTCAGCTATCCTCATTGAAAACCTCCCCTTTTGGGCAGAGTGGAGTTGTACCCCAGGAAACAAAGTATCCCTGATGAGCGAGTGGGAAAGCAAGCTCAAAGCCATTGTAAAAGAAGTAAAAGATGAAAATGTAACCAGTATGGCAGGCGTGCCCTCGTGGATGTTAGTACTACTCAACCGCCTCCTTGAAGAAACACAAAAGAAACACCTCCTTGAGCTATGGCCTAACTTAGAAGTCTATTTCCACGGAGGAGTCAGCTTCGTCCCTTATAGAGAGCAGTATAAGAACATTATACCATCACCCGATATCCGTTTCTACGAAATTTACAACGCTTCCGAAGGTTTCTTTGCTATTCAAGACCGTAACTATTCAGACGAGATGCTCCTGATGCTCGATTACGGTATCTTTTACGAGTTTATCCCAATGGATACCTTTGGAACTCCCCACGAAAAAGCCATTCCGCTCAGCCAAGTACAGATAGGAAAAAACTATGCAATGCTCATCACCACCAATGCAGGTTTGTGGCGCTATCTAATAGGCGACACAGTCCGATTCACCTCCATTTCACCCTATCGAATAAAGATTACAGGCCGAACAAAACACTTTATCAACGTTTTTGGCGAAGAACTCATTGTAGAGAATGCCGAGCGTGCTTTAGAAAAAGCCTGCGAGCAGACCAACAGCCGCCCCATAGACTACACCGTAGCTCCCATTTTTATGAAAGAGAAGCTCAAAGGCGGACACGAATGGCTCATAGAGTTTGAGGTACCCCCTCAAAACCTTGACCACTTCACCCAGATTTTAGACCTTGAACTACAAAAACTAAACTCCGACTACGAGGCAAAGCGTTATAACAATATGACCCTAAATAAACCAAAAGTCCACACTGCCCGCCAAGGCCTTTTCCACGATTGGTTGAAAAACAAAGGAAAGTTAGGCGGACAAAACAAAGTGCCTCGCCTTTCCAATAGCCGAGAGTACATAGAGGAACTCCTCAGATTGTAGAAATGCAAAAATTGCGTACCTTTGCCTTCTAAACAGAGAAAACATAAATATCCGACAGACTAATAATATTCAGTATATGAGAAAAATACAAATGGTAGACCTACAAGGTCAATATGAAAGAATCAAAAACCAAGTACAAGCATCTTTTGAAGAAGTGCTTACTACAACCGCCTTTATTAATGGGCCTCAAGTACAAGCCTTTCAAAAAGAATTGGAAAGCTATATGGGGGTCAAACATGTCATTCCTTGCGCCAATGGTACCGATGCCCTCCAGATAGCTATGATGGGGCTCGGACTCAAAGAAGGCGATGAGGTTATCACTGCCGACTTTACCTTTGCTGCTACCGTAGAGGTGATTGCCCTTCTGAAGCTCACCCCCGTATTAGTAGATGTGTACGACGATACTTTTAACATCAATATCGAAGCGATAGAACGCGCTATTACACCACGCACCAAAGCCATTGTACCAGTGCACTTGTTTGGCCAGCCAGCCAATATGGAGGCAATTATGGACTTGGCCAAAAAACATAACCTCTTCGTCATTGAAGACAATGCCCAAGCCATTGGTGCTGACTATACCTTTGCCGACGGACGCAAACAGAAAGTAGGAACTATTGGCCACGTAGGGGCAACCTCTTTCTTCCCTTCCAAAAACCTCGGTTGCTATGGCGATGGAGGAGCTATCTTCACCAACGACGATGAGTTAGCTTACACCCTTCGAGGCATTGTAAACCACGGTATGTACGTGCGTTATCACCACGATGTAGTAGGCGTAAACTCTCGCCTCGACTCTTTGCAAGCTGCGGTATTGCGCGCTAAACTCCCACACCTCAACGATTATAATGCCCGTCGTCGTGAAGCAGCACGCAAATACACCGAAGCGCTGAAAGGCAACCCACATATCATTACCCCTGTCATTGCCGGGGGTTACGACCACGTGTTCCACCAGTACACCCTACGCATCACCAATGGCAAGCGCGATGAACTTGCTAAAGTATTAGGCGAGAACGGAGTGCCTTTCGGCATCTACTACCCCATACCATTGCACGCTCAAAAAGCCTACACTCGCGACACCTATCGAGAAACCGACTTTACAGTTACCAACCAGCTCGTGCAAGAAGTCATTTCCCTCCCTATGCACACCGAGTTAGACGACGAACAAATAGCCTTCATCACAGATTTAATCAAGAAAACAGTGTAATCATAGCACAATAGGCAGTTACCTATAAGCAACTCTATGGCAAAAACGGTATTACAAATAGCTATTGATGAAGAAAACTTACCTATTTTCAACTCTTTATTTGAAAAGTTTGAGGTAGAGAGTACTATCATAGAAGAAAAGGATAAACCTCTTTTTACGATTACTGTAGAAGATGTACAATCTGTTGCCTTAGAGCACTTAGGCAGAACACTCAATGATGATGAATTACTCTCTGCTAAAAAGAGTTTAGAATGGGGATTGCTTACAGATATTGATGCTGTATATAGTACTATTTTTGATGAAATAGAATAAAAGAATATTTAGCAACAAAAATTGATATATGAGCGAATACAAAGAAGAATCTGTTTTTGATGGAGATTATGGGCAAGATGAGTTAGAAGATAACTCATCTTCAATAGCCGAATATAATATATCTGTTTCTCCAAACGATTTTAATGTTAAAACAATTTTTGATTTTATAGAGTCAGGAATTATTAAGATACCTGAATTTCAAAGAAACTATGTTTGGGATATTAAAAGGGCTTCTAAACTCATAGAATCTCTATTGATTGGAATTCCTATTCCTCAAATATTTCTTTTTGAAGAAAAAAGAAATAGCTTTTTAGTTATTGATGGGCAACAAAGATTAATGACTATTTACTATTTTATCAAAAAAAGATTTCCTAAGAAAGAAAAGCGTATTGAGCTGAGAAAGATATTTGATGAAAATGGTAACATTCCCGAAGAAATATTATCAGATAATTCTTATTTTACAGATTTTGTATTAAATCTACCTGAACAACTCCCCGATAATCCTAATAAGTTTAATAAAAAAGATTATTCTACATTAGATAATTCAGATAAAACATCTTTTGAATTAAAAACTATTCGGAATATCATTGTTAAATCATCAACCTCTGACGAAGAAGGAAATAATGTAGTTTTTGAAATTTTCAATCGTCTCAATACAGGAGGTGTTAATTTAAAACCTCAAGAAATAAGAACAAGCTTATACCATTCAAAATTTTATGAATTGTTGTACAAACTAAACTTGAAAGAAGAATGGAGAAATATGTTGTCAACTGAAACTCCCGACATCAATATGAAGGAAGTTGAAATACTATTGCGAGGTTTTGCAATGCTTACAGATAGAGCAAACTATAAGCCTAGTATGACAAAATTCTTAAATGGTTTTTCTTATAAAGCAAAAAAGAATAGTGATGATGAAAATGAATTGTTAGAAAATATTTTTAACCATTTTATTTCATATATAAATTCTTTGGCAGATAGTAAAATCTTCTGGACAAACAATAGATTTAATATTTCTGTCTATGAAGCTGTATTTGTTACCTTATGTGAAAAGGCATATAAAGAAAAGGATGCTTCTAAAATCTTGCATATTGAGAAAGTAAGAATAGACTTTTTAAAAAAAGATAGAGAGTTTATAGAAGCATATTCTCAAAGAACTACAAGTGTAGCTAATGTACAAAAAAGGAATGAAATTGCCAAAAGAATACTCTTAAACAATGAAAACTAAGACCTCCGTAGACGAATTGTGGGATGAAATTTCTGCCATTCAAAAAATATTGGAGAATAGGCAAGAAATCTCTTCTTTAAGTGATTATAATAAAACTATCCGAAAGGTGTTATTATTATCTTGTGCAAGTTTTTTTGAAAGAGAAATGACTGAAATGCTTAAAAGGTATGTGAGAAAAGCTTCTAATGATGAAAAACTGGTTAATTTCTTAGAAAAACAAGCTATCAACTTGAGATATCATACACTATTTAGCTGGGGTGAAAAGAATAATCCTAATAACCCTGGGAAAAATATCAATTCTTTTTTAAGTCTATTTGGTGAAGATTTTAAAACAAGGGTAACTTCCTACATAAAAGAAGATAACAATTTTGATATAAGTAAAAATGCTTTCTTAGAAATAGGTCATATTATAAACATATTAGCACATAATGATTTTGCTTCATATTCTTATGATAACAAAACTCCTAAAGAAATATATGAATTATATATTACAGCAAAAGAATTTATTCCAAAAATAGAAGATTTACTAAATAACTAAAAAAAATAATGAGTCATCAAATTCCTTGGCAAGAACGCCCCGCAGGTTGTACCGATGTAATGTGGCGTTATTCCGAAAACCCTATTATTGGGAGGTACGATATCCCTACCTCTAACAGTATTTTTAACTCCGCTGTAGTACCTTTTAAAGATGGCTACGCAGGAGTATTCCGTTGCGACAATAAAGCCGTGCAGATGAACATCTTCGCAGGTTTCAGCAAAGATGCCATTCACTGGGAAATCAACCACGAGCCCATCGTGATGAAAGCCGGAAATACCGATTTCATCCCCTCCGATTACAAGTACGACCCACGTGTAACCTTCATCGAAGATCGCTATTGGGTAACTTGGTGCAACGGCTACAGCGGCCCTACCATCGGTATTGCCTACACCTTCGATTTCAAAGAGTTCTTCCAATGCGAAAATGCCTTTTTGCCTTTCAACCGCAACGGAGTGCTATTCCCTGAAAAAATCAACGGAAAATACGCAATGCTTAGCCGTCCAAGCGATAACGGACATACACCTTTCGGTGATATTTTCATTAGCTACAGCCCGGATATGAAATATTGGGGAGAACACCGCTGCGTGATGAAAGTAACCCCATTTGTAGACAGTGCTTGGCAATGCACAAAAATAGGAGCCGGTGCAGTGCCTATCAAAACCAAAGACGGTTGGTTGCTATTCTATCACGGAGTGATTAACACCTGCAACGGTTTCCGCTACTCTATGGGGGCAACTCTATTAGATTTAGAAGACCCTAGCAAAGTCATAGCTCGCACACAGCCTTACCTCTTGGCACCTGCTACTCCTTACGAAACAGCAGGCGATGTGCCCAATGTAGTATTCCCTTGCGCTGCCTTGCATTCTATCGAAGAAGACAAAGTAGCAGTCTACTACGGAGCTGCCGATACAGTTGTAGGCGTAGCTTTCGGACGTATTTCCGAAATCGTCAAATTTACCAAAGAAAATAGCCTTTAACAATTAACCGTATAGGACTATGTAACAAGGTGCGAGACTAAAAACTCGCACCTTGTTACAACCTACACCCCCCTAACCCTCTAACGACCAATAAATGTATTCACTCTCCATTTGCCTCGTTAAAGCAATACTCCCCCTTATTGCCCTGTTTAACAAAAAGATACGTCTGTTTGTGTGCGGGCGGAAAACAGTTTGGACTACTCTTGACCAAAAATACCAAACAAATGCACCCTATGTCTGGGTGCACACCGCCTCATTAGGCGAATTTGAACAAGGACTACCCATTATGAAAGCCCTTAGAAAACAAGGCTATAAGATACTCCTTACTTTCTTCTCACCTTCCGGATACGAGGTGCGCAAAAACACCCCCGATGCCGACCTTGTACTCTACCTACCCCTCGATACACCTGCCAACGCACGCAGATTTGTACAAAAAGTACAACCTGCAATGGCTATATTTGTCAAATACGAATTTTGGCTAAACTATCTCTCTCAGCTCAAAAAAGCACAAGTACCCACCTATTTGCTCTCAGGCAACTTCAGAAAAGACCAGATATTCTTCAAACCTTATGGCGGACTGATGCGAAAAGCATTGCACTGTTTTACCCACTTCTTTGTACAAAACCAACTTTCAGCCACCCTACTACATTCTTTAGGTCTTCAGAATGTAACTGTCAGTGGCGACACCCGTTTTGACCGCGTGGCTGAAATCTTGCAGCGTGACAATCATTTAGATTTTATAGAGCAGTTCAAAGGAGAAAACCTCTGCGTCGTATTCGGTAGCTCGTGGCCTGCCGATGAAGATATCTACTTGCAGTATATCAACACCTGCAAAGAAAATGTAAAATTTATCATCGCACCTCATAATATCAACCCTGTCGAAATAGCTGTTCTGAAAAACAACAAACAGAAATTAGACCGCAGTGTAGCCCTCTTTAGCGAGAAAAACTCCCTAAACCTCGCCGATTATGAAGTGCTCATTATCGATACCATTGGCATACTCACCAAGGTCTACAGCTATGCCGATATAGCCTATGTAGGGGGTGGTATGGGCTCTTCCGGATTACACAACGTTTTAGAGCCAGCAGTCTTTGGTATTCCCGTACTGATAGGGAAAAACTTTCAGAAATTTAACGAGGCTAAAGAATTAGTAGCTTTAGGAGGCGTGCTTTCAGTAAGCACTCAAGAAGAATTTGCCGAAAAGCTAACCACTTTGTTAGCCTCAGCCGAGAAACGTGCCGCCATAGGCGAAATAAATCGGAAATACATTCAAGAAAAACAAGGAGCTACCCAAGCATTTCTCAGCTATTCTTCCAGACATAATAGCTTTCATATGGAGCCCAACACGTAGAAATTACTGAAATTTCCGAGAGAATTCTCTCTATTGTACAATCACATCGAACATTCACCGAATGCTCATCGAACTTCTCTCATTTTAAACTTTTTGCAGTTTGGCACTTTTTTTGTACATTTGCCGCTTGAAAGTTTAATTATAATTCAAATCATTATGAAAAGAATCTTAGCTATTGCTCTTTTGGCCACTACCATTGCTTTTGGTCAGACAAACAAAAAAAGCGGTTGGGAACGTGTAGCTCTCAAAGGAAAAGTAAAAACAAGCCTTCAAACAGGATACCAGCTTGCCGATGATGGCAAACAAATACCAATGAACTCCGAGATTTTTGTCCAATACGACAAGAAAGGGAATACCGTTAAAATGATTTCCAAACAAAACGGACTTGTTATTAACTTCGTAGACACCTACGACGAAAAAGGGCTCCTTTCCGAATCTGCTTCAAAAGACGATTCAAACACTTTACTATCTAAAAACCTCTACGAGTACGACGAGCGCGGCAACCTTACACGTCATGATGTAGAAACTCCTAGCGGAGAAATATTTATGAGCCGACTAAATGCTTATGATGCCAACGATCGTCTTATAGAACGCTCAGAATGTATGGTAGGCATTTGCGACGAAAAGATAGTTTACATCTACAATGCCGACAATAAAGTTTCAGAAGAAAATCATTATTCCAAAGAGAAACTCTCTAAAAAGGTATTATTCACCTACGATGCCAAGGGGAATATTGTAGAAAAGAGAGTAGTAGATGCTGAAAACACTTTGCAACAGCGCGTTGTTTCTACCTTCGATGCCAACGACAATGCTGTAGAAGTTAAATACTTTGACAAGGAAGGTAAGGTATCTAAAACAGAAACCTACCTCTTTGTTTACGACAAGAAGAAGAACTGGACTAAGAAGACAATGTCTGTTAACGGGAAACCTGAGATAGTATTTGTACAGAAGTTAAAATATTACTAGAAATAGTACACAAAAAATAAAAGAGGAGCCAATGGTAACATTGGCTCCTCTTTTATTTTATCGGGGGGCGGCTAGCAAGATTGTCCAATACTGTCCTGTTCGGGCTACCCCTATTTCAGTTGCTTGTGGGTTCATTATATTAGCACAATGTCCAGGGCTTTCCATCCAAGCTTTGACTACACTTTCTTCATTAGGTTGCCCCATTGCTACATTTTCTGCCCAGATACGCCATTGATATCCTACCTTTGCAAGGCGTTGGGTAGGGCTTTCACCGTTTTTGCCATAATGGGTCATTTGGTTTCTGCGCTGCATATCGTCAGAATGGGCTTTAGCTGCTGCCATAAGTTTAGCATTTAGTTTTACAGGAGGCACTGCAGCAAAAGAATTTGAGCCACAAAGGCAGGCTTTAGCTCGGTAAGCATTCACGAGCGAGAGAATTTGCTGCTCTTGAATTTTGTCGGCAGCATTGCTGTTTTCCTCCGATTGGCTACATTGTAGTGAAAAGAGAACAAACACTAAAAGGATGCATTTTCTCATCATATAAATTTGATTTTAGGAATTAAAACGTATGAAAATCGGCTGGCTACTAAGAGTAACCAACCGATGCTTATATCAAGGAAGTAAGTATTATTTTTTGCCATTCATTTTCCCGATGTAATGGTCAAGAGCAACCGTCATAGAGGGGCTTTCTGGCGAAGGGGCTTTGATATCTATCACTAAACCTGCCTCTTCAGCAGCTTTTAAGGTAGCATCGCCATAGACGGCTATTTTTGTTTTCTTCTGAGAGAAATCGGGGAAACTCTTAAACAGTGCCTCAATACCCGCAGGAGAGAAGAATGTAAGAATATCGTATTTGTTGTTCTTGATAGCCGAAATGTCGCAATATACAGTACGGTAGAACACTACGCGTTGCCATTTTATCTTGAGTTCGTCTAGCGCTGCAGTAGCTTCTGGTTTTGGACTGTCAGACCCTGGGAAAAGAAAGTTTTCTTCTTTGTACTTTTTCAGTATAGGCAGCAATTCTGAGAATTCCTTTTTGCCTACATATATTTTGCGTTTTCGATAGGTAATATATTTCTGTAGGTAATAGGCGATAGCTTCTGACTGGCAAAAATACTTCATCGTATCAGGCACTTTGAAGCGCATTTCTTCGGCAATACGAAAATAGTGGTCTACCGATTTTCTGCTGGTTAAGATAATAGCACTAAACTTTGTAAGGTCTATTTTCTGCATTCTTATGTCTTTCGCTGTCATTCCTTCTACCTTGATGAAAGGAACAAAATCTACCTTTACATTATGATTTTCAATAATTTGAGCATAAGGAGAATTTTCTACCTTGGGCTCTGGTTGTGATACTAATATCGATTTTACCTTCATAAATATATTATTTCTTTACACCCCCACCAAATACCTTGTTCCGTAGACAAGAAAAAGGTAAGGTGCGATTTCAAGGGCGCAAAGATACAAAATAAAATAGAAAATGTAAGGTTTTATTTCTTTTTGATTATCTTTTACTATTTTAAACCAACTCAACACATTGACTGACAGTAGCATCAGTAGTAGAATAAAAAGATAAGCTTCTGTCAATTTGAAAGTATAAACTCCTATAAAAAGAAATATTATCATCACAATGGCTCCGTATGAAGTGTATGCTACTCTATTGAAAATATAATCGTTTGCAAATTCTGAGAGCTCGAAAATACTACTAATCCATTGCTGCAATAGGAGTTTGAGCAGTAGTACTCCGATTACTGCTAGTACTACCTCTAAAAACATATACTTGACACTCAGAAAACTACTGATACCATAGTACTTCATTGCTATATATGCATATAGCGCTAGGCTGATACATTGGATTAAGTAGAGCAGTATGCTGAACAGCCAAATCTTGTGCTCTTTCTTGCCGTAAATCACAATATACTTGTCGTTGAATATCAACTTTTGATATTCAGCAAAGTGCTTTGGGTACCATACTTTCAGAAAGGCTATCAGCCCAAAGATGAGCAAGAAAGCAGGGAATATCCAACTGAGGTATGTATGTGTTAAGATGATGGCTTCCAAAATTACTCGTTGTTAGGGGGTAGTTCTTTTTCTAATTCAGGTATTTCAGGTTTCTTATTCTGTTTGTTGAGCACATCGTTTAGACTGTCGCGCTGGCGTTTGAGTCGGTTGTCTACCCTTTGTACAATTTGGTCGTATTGCTTTGGAAAGGAAGCGTAGTAGACCATATTTTGCTCTATCGAGATACTGTCGGTAGCGTATTTGCGGTAGATGTACTCCTGTGGTTTGAAGTTTAGGGAGTCCAACAGGGTAGATTGCTGGTTTTTCATAGCTTCTAGTACAGCCAAGTCGTACAGAAGCCCTTCCATTTGGGTTTCGTTTAGGAATTTGTCGGGTTTGGGTACAATGTTCTTCTTGCAACTTGTCAAAAACGCTAGCAGCAGGAAAATATAACCAATTTTCTTCATTGTCTTATCTGTTAAAAGTTACGCGTGCTCCGCAGTTGGCAGCAATTATCTTGCCATTGTGGTAGGCTAACTGCCCGTTGACGAAAGTACTCACTACTTTGGACTGAAACTCTTGTCCTTCTAAGGGGCTCCAGCCGCATTTGTACAGCAGGTTTTCTTTTTGGACAGTCCATTGGCTATTCATATCTACGAGGACAAGGTCGGCGTAGTAGCCTTCGCGCAAATAGCCGCGGTCTTGCACATCGAATAGGATAGCGGGGTTATGGCACATCTTTTCTACGATTTTTTCGACAGAAATGCTGCCTTTCTGTGCTTTTTCTAGCATTGCTACTAATGAGTGTTGTACTAATGGTGCTCCCGAAGGGATATTGGTATAGCCCTTGTGCTGTTTTTCTTCGAGTGTATGGGGGGCATGGTCGGTAGCGATGACGTCTAGACGGTCGTCTAAGAGCGCTGTCCATAGGGCAGCACGGTCGTTGGCAGTTTTTACGGCGGGGTTCCATTTAATAAAAGCGCCTTGCGTAGCGTAGTCTTCTTCTGCAAACCATAGGTGGTGCACACATACTTCGGCAGTAATCTTTTTGTCTTTTAGGGGGATATCGTTGCGGAAAAGAGCTGTTTCTTTGGCTGTAGAAAGGTGAAACACGTGCAGGCGTGCACCTGTTTTTTCTGCTAAGGCAATGGCGCGGGACGATGAGAGGTAGCAGGCTTCTGCACTGCGGATGTGGGGGTGCATTGCAATGGGAATCTCTTCGCCGTATTGTGATTGGTATTGTGCTAAGTTGTGCTTTATGGTAGCTTCGTCTTCGCAGTGGGCAGCTATGACTAAATCTACATTGCTGAAGATGGCTTCAATGGTTTTTTCGTTGTCTACCAGCATATTGCCTGTAGAGGAGCCTAAGAATAGTTTTACTCCTGCACAAGCTTTAGGGTCTAAGCGTTTTAGCTCTTCGATGTTGTCGTTTGTACCTCCTAAGAAGAAGGAGTAGTTTGCAGCGGCACTTTTGGCAGCAATGGCAAACTTTTCTTCTAAAAGGGGAATGGTTACTGTTTGGGGTACTGTGTTGGGCTGCTCGAAGAAAGTGGTTACCCCGCCGGCTATTGCTGCACAGCTTTCTGTGGCAATGTTTGCTTTGTGGGTTAGGCCTGGCTCGCGGAAGTGCACTTGGTCGTCAATTACACCAGGGAGCAAGTATTTGCCTTCGGCTTCTACGACTGTGCAGTTTCCTTTTGCACTGATGTGTGTGTCTATCTGTGCAATTCGCTTATCTTCTATCAAGAGGTCTCCTTGAAAGGTTTTGTTTTCGTTTACAATAGTAGCGTTTTTGATGAGAGTTTTCATTGGTATTTTAGTTTTACTTTTTCCAAATCAAATGTTTGTACACCCCTCCTGCCAATTTCTGGTTGTGGGTATGCATAAAGCCAAGACGTGTGTACAAGCGTTCAGCTTCAGGGTTTTGGACATCAACTAAAAGCCCTAAAGGCTGTTTAGTTACGTTTTTTAGATGCTGGATAAGCTTGCTGCCAATACCTTGGCCTTGGGCTGTAGGCAGTACGCTGAGTGTATCGATGTACAGTTCGCCATCGGTGGTTTCGTCTTCTAATACTATTTCTATACCGTAGTGTTCTTGTATTTGCTTTAGCACTGGTGCGCGCAGAGCGTGCAATTGCGCCCCATCGTAGGCTATAATCGACCCTACTACGCTACCCGCTTCTTCATATACCCAAGCGTTTTCGTACGAATATTGGTTATTTTTTTGGGCGAATAGCTGTGCCAGTAGAGCGATAGCCTCTTCTTTATGGGGTTTGCCTATCATTTTGTAGACAATTTCTTCCATTGCTTGGAACATCAGGGGGGCAACGGCTACGGCATCGGTGGGAGTTGCAGGTCGTATCATCAGTTTAAGAATATGAGTTTTTGGATGCTCTCGCTGCCTAAGGCTTCGTTTAGTAGAGCGATGATTTTGGTTTTGCCATAGCTCAGTTCGTTGTTCAATGCTGGCGATGAGAGTGTAACGTATAGGGTGGTGCCTTTTAGCTCTACTGAACGGGTGTATTTGGCTATGGCATTGCCCATCAGCTCTTTCCATAAGGTGGGCAGCTGAGCTTTCTGGAGCCCATAGCGCAAGCGGTACATCTGTATGAACTGCTCTAGTATCTTTGCTAAAGGCATCGTATCAGCAAATCGGGCGTTTTTGTCCATTGGTGTGTTTGTAGGGTAATATTTTGGCAAAAGTAGTAAAAAAAAATGAAGTATGAAAACTGTGAGGTATGAAAAACAGGGGCTCCCTAAGAAGAGAAAACAGGCTGTGGTATTGTTTTTTCTGTTTTTGAGTTGTTTTATAGAAAGGTGGCGTTCGTGGGGAGTAGGCTTTTTCTTCGCTTCGTCTTCACTATGTCTCCACTGTGGCTTCGGGATACCTCTTAGAGAAAATTTTTCTACCTCTGGGTTTAGATGCCAGAGCTGTAGGAAAGAAAAACTTGTACAGATTTTAGGAGTAGTTGTGGGAGTGCGAGCTGCACAGGCAATAGTGGGACGTGTGGAGTTAGGGTGTGCAGTGAAAGGGGTGGAATGAAGCTGAATTGATAAAATTGAAAGGTGCTCTTTCTGAATAGCTGAGGTGTATTAAAATAAGCAAAGCCTCAATGTCTAATTTGTAAGACATCAAGGCTTTGCTCTGGTAGCGGCAGGAGCGCCCTCCCCCCGCGAGATGTAAAGGATAACCTATTACAAGGTGCAAAAGTACAAAAACTTTTTTAATAGTAAAAAAAATTATACTTTTGCAGCGCGTAACAAGCAATTGTTACTGCAGCGGGGTAGCGAGAAGTTAAGACTGTCAATACCCAAACTCTTGTAAAGGCTTTGTATCTCTTGTAGGTATGAGGCCTTTACTTGTTTAAGGGGAGTAGCTTTTGGTTTGGGAGGTGTAATTGTTCGTCTTTCATTTTTTTTTCTTACCTTTGCCAAAATAATCATTGCCCGCGTGGCGTTTCCGAATGAAACTCGCTATTTATCTCCGACAGTATTCTGAAGAAAACGAGGCTATCCTGAACGACCTCTTCTCTCTTCTCTGGCCTACCGATGAGGTGTTTGTAGAGCAAGAAGTTCTTGCTGAGCTGCAACAGCATTCAGCTGCTTTTGCCAGCACAAAGGCTTTTGGGGAGGACAGTCCGTTGGATTCTTCATTTGATATGATGCTTACCATTGGTGGCGATGGCACTTTGCTGAAAGGCATCAGCTACTTACGCCATATTTCGATTCCTGTTTTAGGAATCAATGCTGGGCGTTTGGGATTTTTGGCTACTGCCTCTAAAAATGAGCTTCGTATGGTGGTGGAACAGCTTCGCAAAGGGCGGTATCAGATAGAAGAACGTTCGCTTATTGAGGCTGTTTTTGCCGATACGGGTGCGCCTGTAGATCCTGTAAACTTTGCTCTGAATGAGATTACAGTTACCCGAAAAAACACGGCTTCGATGATTACTATTGACACGGAGCTCGACGGTCATTTTTTGAGTTCGTATTGGGCTGATGGTCTTATTATTTCTACTCCTACAGGTTCTACAGGGTACTCGCTCAGTTGTGGAGGGCCTGTAATACTACCTACGGCCAAGAATTTTGTTCTCACCCCTATTGCACCTCATAACCTGAATGCTCGACCTTTGGTGATTCCTGAAGATACGGAGGTAAAAATCAGTATTTCGGGTAGGGAGAAGAAGTTTTTGATGTCCTTAGATTCGCATATCAAGTCGGTTTCTCAAGAGCAGACCTTGCTTATCAGGAAAGCGCCCTTTGTGGTGAAGATGATACAGCTGGAGGGTGGCAGTTTTATCAAAACGCTTCGTTATAAACTTTTATGGGGTGAAGACCGCAGAAATAAGTTGTAACACTACTCAAAATAATCTTATTGAGGTGTTAAAGTATTTTCATATATTTGCACTCTGAAAATTAATGTATTATGGAATTATTTAA
>ERZ772971.412-NODE-412-length-27481-cov-12.186392_pt1 | contig 27481 bp, 25 predicted proteins | sample MGYA00511943_ERZ772971 | MGnify/ENA primary metagenome ERZ772971 (study PRJEB29015, sample SAMEA2737929) | human oral metagenome | biome: human oral; feature: human-associated habitat; material: dental | place: China | collected 2144 ... | reverse complement strand
GAAGGGATTTCCTCATGGACAACACGGTCACCGCAGACCTGCCGGCCTACACGGCCGAAGAAGAGAAACTCGTCATTCGAAACAAAGACGGCGTTCCCGTGGGCGTCAAACCCGACAACTCGTGGACGCTCCCGAAAATCGCGCTATGGATCTCGATCACCACGATGGGCACGCTCGGGTGGACGATGCTCGCCCTCGTGCGGGGCGAAGAAGTCAACACAATATGGTTCGTCGTAACCGCGGTGTGCACATACGCCATCGCCTACCGCTTCTACGCGCTCTACGTCCAGCGCAAGGTCATGCGGCCCGACGACTCCAACGCAACCCCCGCGGAACGAATTAACAACGGCAAGGATTTCGACCCCACCCACAGAGTGGTGCTCTACGGCCACCATTTCGCCGCCATTGCCGGCGCCGGCCCGCTCGTCGGCCCGGTCCTGGCCGCCCAGATGGGATACCTTCCGGGAACGCTGTGGATCATCTTCGGCGTGTGCATCGCCGGGGCGATCCAGGACATGCTCGTGCTCTTCTTCTCCATGCGGCGAGGCGGGCGCTCCCTCGGCCAAATGGCGCGCGACGAAATCGGACGAGTCGGCGGAACGGTGGCCATGGTCGTCGTCCTCGTCATGCTCATGATCGTCCTCGCCGTCCTCGCAATGGTCTGCGTCAACGCCCTCGCCGAATCCCCGTGGGGCGTCTTTTCCGTCGGCTGCACGATTCCGATCGCCCTTGGAATGGGGCTGTGGCTCCGCTACATCCAACCGGGAAAGATCACGCAGGTCTCGATCGCGGGCTGCGCCCTCCTCGTCGTCGCGATCTTCGCCGGAAGATGGGTCGCGAACACGGACTTCGGAAGGGAATACCTTCATCTCTCGCCGACCACGCTGGTGTGGGCGATGATCATCTACGGCTTTTTCGCCGCCATCCTTCCGGTGTGGCTGCTTCTGACGCCCCGCGACTACCTGTCGACGTTCATGAAGGTCGGAACGATCGTCATTCTGGCGGCCGGCATCGTCGTGGTTCGACCCCTCGTCGAAATGCCCGCGGTCACCGAATTCGCAGGCAACACCGACGGCCCGGTGTTCGCCGGGACCCTCTTCCCGTTCCTTTTCATCACCATCGCCTGCGGCGCCCTGTCGGGAATGCACGCCATGGTGTCCTCGGGAACCACTCCAAAAATGGTTCAAAAGGAATCCCAAACCCGGATGATCGGCTACGGAGGAATGCTTATGGAATCCTTCGTCGCCATCATGGCGCTGGCCGCCGCCGCCTCCCTCAACCAGGGCATCTATTTCGGGATGAACACCTCGGAGGCAACCGTCGACAAACTCGCCGGAACTAGCATCACCCAAACGACGAAGGACCGGGAGGAAATCACATCGAAGGCCGTGCGCAACCTCGGGGTGACCGACGTCCACGGCAACAAGGTCGTTCCGCGGTGGGAGTCGACCGACAGCAAGGGAAACGAAAAGACGTACACCGGAGCCGAAGCCCTCAAGCAGGTCGCCAAAGACGTCGGCGAGCCGTCGATCGTCTCCCGAACCGGCGGGGCGCCCACGCTTTCGGTCGGCATGGCCCATATTCTCCACCAGATCGGCGGGGGATCGGGAATGATGGGCTTCTGGTACCACTTCGCCATCATGTTCGAGGCTCTGTTCATCCTTTCCGCCGTCGACGCCGTCACCCGAGTCGCCCGATTCCAAGTGTCCGACGCCCTCGGAAACGTGTTTCCGAAGTTCAAAGACCCGTCGTGGCGGGCGGGAGCGTGGGGCGCCACGGCCGCCGTCGTTGCGGCCTGGGGCTCCTTGCTGCTCATGGGCGTGACGGACCCGCGAGGCGGAATCCAGACCCTGTTCCCGCTCTTCGGCATCGCCAATCAATTGATAGCCGCTGTGGCCCTGCTGCTGGTGACCGTGATGGTTGTGCGAAAAGGGTACACGAAGTACGTGTGGATACCGCTCATACCCTTCGCCTTCGACACTGCCGTGACCTTCACGGCGTCGTGGGAGAAGATATTCTCCACCGATCCAAAGGTCGGCTACTGGCAGCAATGGCGCGACGCGCGCAAGGCACTCCCGGGGCTGGCGGATCCGGGGAAGATCTCGGAGACAAAAGCCGTCATCCGCAACACCTTCATTCAAGGGACCCTTTCGATCGTCTTCCTCGCCGCCGTCGCCTTCGTCGTGGTCTGCGCTGCGTTGCGCGTGGCCAAGACGATTCGAACGGGCGACACGACGACGTCGGAGGATCCCTACGTCGAGTCGAATTTCTTCGCCCCGACGGCGATGATCGCCACGCCGCTCGACAAGAAACTGGTCAAGGAGTACGCGATCGTCGGCGATCCTAATCTCATTCCCGGCATGAAGAAGGAAGGAAACGAGGACCGAAGCAGTGACGGAAACGAGAAAGCGAAGAATGGGTGAGACGGCAAAGGGCGTGCGCCGCCAGTTTGCGGGGCTTCGCCGCAAGCTCGCCGCTTTCCGCTCATTCTGGCGCGATTTGACGGGGGAGTCGGCGTACGAGAAGTACGTCGCACGGCATCGGCGCGAGCACCCCGACTGCGAGCCGATGCCTGCCCGCGAGTTCTGGCGGGCGCGCAGCGAAGCCGCCGAGGACGGCGTGACGACGGGCTGCTGCTAGCCTGATTCGGTTGCCGGCCGTAGAGCGGCCTACGTGTGCGGCTTGGCCAGGGCCCATGCCCGCACGCCCCCGTTCATGCCGGCGGCGTTCGGGATGAACAGCACGTTCTCGCCCAGGCGCGAGCGCGCGGCGGCGGAGATCCGCGGCGAATTGCCGCCCCCGATGTAGAGGCGGTCCCACCGGAAAACCGGCCACAGCGTGTCGATCGCCCGCAGCACCCGGCGCGACCATGCCGAATCCCCGAGCCGTATCCGTTCGGCCTCGCCGACGACGTCGTCGTACGTCAATCCCCACCGCATCTGTGCGTGGGAAATCTCCAGGTGGGGGGCGAGGCGTCCGCCGTCGACGAAAGCGCAGCCGAGCCCCGTGCCGAGGGTCATGACGAGCTCCGCCCCTTCGCCCGAAACGACGCCGGCAGCGGCGACCTCGGCGTCGTTGAGGACGAGCGCAGGAACGGCGAAACGCGCGTGCAGCGCCGATTCCATGTCCAGGCCGTTCCACGCCGTCTCAAGTTCGGGGTCGAGCTTCGTGTGGGGGCCTGCCTTGCGAATGTAGTGCGGAGTGTAGACGACGACGCCGCGCCGGATCATACCCGGCATGCCGAGGGTGATCCGTTCGAATCGCTCAACCTGCGACGCATGGCTTTCTATGATTCCGAGCAGATCCTCGGGCGAGAAAGGATACCGCACTGCCGTGCGCTGAGGAGGGGCCGCCTGGAAGCCGTTGAGGTCAAGGAGGGAGGTCTTGATCCCGCCGCCTCCGCAGTCCACGGCCAAAGTCAGCGGATTCGACTCGCGGGAAGGCTCGGGCAGCGCATGTGAATGCGAGGTGTGGGACACTGGCGTCATGGATTCGACGGTAGCGCATCGGCTCCGCCTTCGCATGTCCTACGACGGCACTGACTTTCATGGTTGGGCGGTCCAGCCGGGTCTGCGAACCGTCGAAGGGACGGTGACGGAAGCTCTCAACCTCATAACCGGCGGCTCGCACGCCCTGACCGTCGCCGGGCGGACCGACGCCGGCGTCCACGCGCGCGGTCAGGTCGCCCACGTCGACGTGAGTGAAAACGAGCTGGCACGCGCGGCGCGGCGCGCAGGCGACCCGTGCCAGGCGATCATGCGCCGGCTTTCCGCCCTGCTGGCGCGAGAGTCGCCGGGGTCGAAGGGAAGCTCGGACGTCGCGGTGACCGGCGTGGATTTCGCGCCCGCAGGCTTCGACGCAAGGTTTTCCGCGCTTTCCCGGACCTATTCTTACAGGGTGTGCGACGACCCCGCCCGTTTCGATCCGCTGCGGCGCCGCGACGTTCTGTGGCTTCGCGAGCCGCTCAACGTCGAGGCGATGGACGCCGCTGCGCGCAAGCTGACGGGGGAGCACGATTTCCTTTCTTATTGCAAGCCCCGGGAAGGGGCGACGACGATCCGCGAGCTCCTCGAGCTGAAGGTCGAACGCAAGGGCGGCCTCGTCGAGGTGACCGCGCGGGCCGACGCCTTCTGCCACTCGATGGTTCGCACGCTCGTGGGGTCGCTGCTCAAGGTGGGCGCCGGCCGGCGCGACGAAGAATGGCCCGCCCGACGCCTGGAAGAGCGCTCGCGCAACGGGGAAGTCGCCGTCGCCCCGCCGCATCCGCTCACTTTGGAGTCGGTTGAATATCCCGAGGATTCGCAGCTCGCAGCCAGGGCTCGGCTGACCCGGGCTTTGCGAGAGACGGTCGAAGACCGCGAACCCGAAGGAGACGCCGGCGGCGCTGGAGACGCCGCCTCGGGGAAGGGACTGAGTTGAGCGGGGACAAGGCAGGGGCGACGGAGTCGGGGCGAGCCGACGTCGCCGACGCCCGCTATCCGATTCCGACAGAGCCGCCCGAATACAGGACGAGGCCGCGCAAGGTCAGCGGCCGCAAACGCACCCCGATATGGGACGCAGTGGCGGCTTTGTACGTAGTCATCGCGCTGGTTTTCGTCGGATGGCTGGCAACCGAAATGGCCGTGCACGCCAAGCCAGGCGATTCCCTGTGGGTCCTCAACCTCGTCGCCTTCTGGGCGACTAGCGCCTATCTGGCCGTTCCGCGCATCCATCAGATCCTCACCCTCTTGTACGTTCCCGACTATTTCATCGGACGCACCCGAACGGGCGACGGCGTGCTGGGCGACCCCGTCAACCTGGCGGTCGACGGAACGGCCGACGACATCCACGCCGGCATGCAGGCTGCCGGGTGGGTGCTCGCCGACGAAGTCACCGTGCGCTCGTCATGGGGAATCGTCGTCTCCTCCTTGTTCAAGAGGCCGTACCCATCCGCGCCCGTGTCGAACCTCTACCTTTTTGGACGCAAGCAGGCCTTCGCCTACCAGAAGGAGGTCGACGGCAACGCATCGAGGCGCCACCATGTCAGATTCTGGCCGACTCCCGAGGGATGGCATCTTCCCGGCGGGCAGCGCGTGGACTTCCTCGCGGCTGGAACCTATGACAGGTCGGTCGGCTTTTCGCTTTTCACCGGGCAGATTACGCACAAGGTCGACGCCGACACCGACGCCGAGCGCGATTTCGTCATCGACACCCTGAGGTACGCCGACCCGAAGATCGACGTCGCCGTCATCGACAAGTTCTCCACGGCCTACCACTCTCGAAACGGCGGCGGCGACGCGATCAACACCGACGGCGACCTTCCGGTTCTCGATATGCGCGGCGCGTCCGAACGCGGTCCCGCCCCGCAAATGCCCCGCCCGGACAAAAGCGTTGCCCGCCACCACATTCCGCCGCTGCCGCTTCTTTTCACAGGGGCGCTCGCACTGTGGGGATTCATTTTTGCCGGCATCCAGGTAGCGGTGGACCCTCAGGTCACCGCTTCGAAACTGGTCATGCCGGCGGTTGAATTCGCGCTGTGGCTTTTGACCGCGGCCAGGCAGAGGTGGGCTTGGGTCGGCCTTATGACTATATCTTCCATCACGGCTTTCTCCCATCTTCTGCTCCTCGATTTCTCGAAGCTAGCCGACGTCATACTCACGGGAGTGTCGGTTTTCGTGGTGCTCGCGGTGAGCGCCACCGCGGTGCGCGAGTGGGTGCGCGGCGGCAATCGGCGGGTACCTGTGTCCAATTGGGCTATCGACTCTCTCCATGGCCCGCGATAAACTAAGAAATACTTTAGCTTAATAAGCGATTGTCCAAGTTTTTCAAATAGGCGACTCGATTTGTTTGAAAACGTGAGAAAGGAGAGGCCATGCCGTATACCACGTCGCTCGACCCCAGTGAGATGAAGGGTTTGGGAGCGCGTTTGGAAGATCTCTCGGTGCAGCTTACCGAACTCGACGGTCCGATAGGGGGCTCCGTTGGCTCTCTCGGGAGCTTCGGCCTAGTGGAGGCTTCAGTGCGGGTTCGCGGCGACGCAAAGAAGCGCGCCGTGGAAGTCGCGGATTGGATCGAACGGGCTTCCGAGGCTGTGCATGAAACGACGGCGGGTTTTGAGGCCTCCGACGACGCATCCAGACAAGCATTCGAGAGGAATGCGGCAGACGTATACGGCAGCGCGGATCGGGAGGATTGATCTTATGGGAACCTTCAGCAATGCCGTCGGCAAGCTGCAGGGTGATCCTGCGGCCGTATTTTCCCTTTCGCGGAGCTGGAAGGAATACGCGGAAAGAGTGGCCGAAATTCGGGTATCCTGCCTGAACGCGGGATCGCTTGCACCCCAGTGGGCAGGGGAGTCGCGTGACAGTTTCGAACGGGGCGTTCAGACCGAGTCAGACGATCTCTCTACGCTCAGCAACGGAGCAAATGAAGCCGCCGATGCCCTGTCGGTCTACGGATGGGCTCTCGACGGCTACAAGAAGTCCGTGGCGGACCTCAAGGCGAGCAATGATGCGCTCGACGCCGAGTACGAAGGTCTGGATCCGGTTACGAAGTTGGTCAGCTACCCGTTCTTTCAGATGGAAGCGGATAGAAACAAGGCTTCTTTCGATTCGTATGTCGAACAAGCGAAAGGCGCCGCCACGGAATGCGCAGCCCGTTTGCGTGAAGCCCTTCACATAGAGGCCGGCGTTCCCGATGGGAATGGCATCGGGAGAAGGTCGGGCCTTTCGCCCGAGCAGATAGAGGCGATCAACGCCCAAATCGCCTCTGGGAACATGAGCTACGAGGACATTCAGCAGCACGGCATCGGAGACTGCTACTATCTTGCGGCCATCATGGCGCTGACCAAGAGCCCCGAGGGGCGTCAGACCATTCAGGATTCGATCAAGGTGCACTACGGCCCCGACGGAAAGCCCGACGGTTTCATGGTGACGGTTTACGACGATCCCCTTCATCCCGATGCCAAGGCGTCTCGAACGGTCTTCGTCGACGACGTCTATGCCAACGGCGTGACGGGGCCGGACGGCAAGCCGAACTACGCCTCTATTCTCGAATCGGCATACGGACAACAGCATCCCGGAGGCGCCCTCGACTCGGGAAAGGACAACGGCATATCGGGCGGGTGGCCAAATGAAGCCACTCAGGATTTGACGAACAATCCGGCCTCGGACGTAAGTGGGCAAGGGGGATACTCTTCGAATGAAAGAAGGGAGATCATCAATGCCGCGAACAGCTCCAATCCGGTGACTGCGGAGACTGCAAGCGCGCCCCGTGAGAACTTCCCCGACGACGGCAAGGCTGAAGTCGGCGTAACTCTTCCCAACGGCGAGAAAACGAATGTTGTACTCTATGGCGCGCATGCTTATATGGTTGTCGATGCCGACCAAAACGGCGTGACGCTGGCCAATCCGCATGGACACAACAACGATCAAACCGGAAGGGAAGTCGACGGGACCTTCACCATGAGTTGGGAAGACTACGAAAAGTACTACGGCTCCACGACGATCGGGAGCGTCAAATGAGACGGATGATGCAAGCGCTGGCATGCGCCGTTGTGTTCGCCGGACTCGCCGGATGCGGGGGAGAAACCCCGGATCCGACCGTCTCCGCATCTACGACGCCGCGATCCGATCAGCGGTCGGAGACCCCGACCGCGATTGACACAGCCCCGACGGCAGTCGATACGGCTCCGACCGCGGTTCGCCCGATTCCGGGCGGTCAGCAAACAACGCCTGCGACAGGCGCGCCCACGGCGAGCGCATCGCCGAACTCGACATCCCAGAAAGGGCAGAAAAAAATGTGTGCAGACAGCGAGTACATGGTCACCCTGCATGAAGGCGGCCCCTTCTACCCAGGGGCGCCCAACGGCCCCAGCTATGTGGCAACGGGCATTCGTGTAGAAAACGGAAAAGGGCAGCTGGGCCTGATCGGGGGCGACAGGGCGTCGGGAATCAACAAACACCTCGAAGTGGGGCAATCGGTCACCCACAACGGGGTCGGAACGTTCACACTGCTCGACGTCGCCCCCGGAAGCGGACAGGGCGGCGGGGGATCGGCTCAATTCTGCTTCGGTCCCGCCGAGGGCTTCCAGGTCAACGACTCCGTCAAGGGATGAGCCGGCCCGAGCTGGCAGACATTGAGGGATCGGCCGGGAATGCGCGATTGTGCGGCAGCTGCCCAGTTCGGAATGTTCGATTACGCGTATGTTCAGGCTTGGCGCGGGCTCTCCGATTGCACCGCAGCTTCGGCCTGGCCGGAAGTCTCTGACTGCCGAGGTTTCCCTACAGGCGCGAAAACGTCGCGAGGCTGTTTGGCCTCCATGAGGAGCGCTGAGCGCAGGCGGCGTCGGCGGAGAAAGAAGCGCTCGTCGACCTCTTCGACCTTCGCTATTGCGGCTTGGCCTGCCTCGCGCCCCTTCTCGGTGGTCGCAACGATGAGGGCCCGCTTGTCTCCGGGGGCAGAGGCGCGTTTGACGAAGCCGTCCAATTCGAGGTTTCGGAGCCCCTGGCTCGTGGTCCTGACGTCGAGCCCCGAAAGGTCGGAGATCGCGACTTGGGTGGCAGGGCCGTCCCCGTGGGTTTCGAGCCACCACGTACACGTGAGCAGAACGAATTGGGAATGCGTGAGATTGAGGGAGGCCAATGCTGCGTTTACTTCGCGGCGCCACACCAGCATCGTGCGCCACAGCAGAAGTCCGGGGCTCTTTTCCGGCCCGCCAAAACTGGTTTCCATCACACATCGACGATAGCAGCTTCCGTCGGTTCCGCACTCCCTGTTCCATCGTCTCGCCGACGCGTGCGAGCTCACACTCTGCTTCTTTGACCGGCAAGCGTGGGAGGACGTACACTCTTAAGTTGTTGTGCATGCTGCGCGCGATGCCTTCCCACTCGTCGGCCAGCGTCCAACAAAGTTTTTGCAAGACCGTGGGTTCCGCATGCTTCTGTGCGGCCCAGTATAAGAAACGAAGGCTACGCCCGTGCGCACGTATTCACCGAAGCCCGGCGACGTCGAGCCTAAGTGGTATCTCATCGATGCCGCCGACGTCGTCCTAGGCCGACTGGCAACGCACGTTGCCACCCTGCTCCGTGGGAAGCACAAGCCGACCTACGCCCCGCATTTCGACGGAGGCGATTACGTCATCGTCATCAACGCTGACAAGGTCGCTCTGACCGGTTCGAAGCTCGAGCAGAAATTCGCCTACCACCACTCCGGATACCCGGGTGGTTTGAGGGCGACCTCTTACACAGAGCTGTTTGCCAAGCACCCTGAGCGCGCCGTCGTCAAGGCGGTTCGCGGGATGCTCCCTAAGAACCGCCTCGGACGCAAGCAGCTTGCCAAGCTCAAGGTTTATGCTGGAACGGAGCATCCACATGCGGGCCAGAAGCCCGAGACCTTCGAGCTCAAGAAGATTGCTCAGTGAGCTTTCAGGAACAGGACGTATTGAATGTCTGAAACGACAGTTGAAGCGGAGGCGCTGAGCGAGGATTTCAGCGGCTCGTACACCACGGAGAGCGAAGCTCCCCGCATCGGTCAGGGCGCATCCCTGACAGCCCCGGGCCAGGCGCTCGGCCGCCGCAAGGAGGCCGTTGCACGCGTCAGGCTCATTCCGGGAAGCGGCGAATGGAAGATCAACGGGCGCAAGCTTGACGATTATTTCCCGAACAAGCTCCATCAGCAGCTCGTTCGCTCGCCGTTCGCCCTCCTCGACCTCGAGGGAAGGTTCGACGTCGTCGCCCGAATCAACGGAGGCGGCGTTTCGGGCCAGGCCGGCGCACTTCGCCTTGGAATTGCCCGCGCCCTCAACGAGATCGACCGTGAGGCCAACCGCCCCGCTCTCAAGAAGGCCGGTTTCCTCACCCGCGATGCCCGAGCCGTCGAGCGCAAGAAGGCCGGCCTGAAGAAGGCGCGCAAGGCCTCGCAGTTCTCTAAGCGTTGATCTGTTTCCGCTGCTGAGGCGTTCTCGACGCCGGGCAGCGGAAAGGAGGGTTGACGGCGCGCAGGCCGTCGGCGCCAAAGGCAATCAGGCGTTTTGTGGGCCCGTCGGAAGAACCGACGGGCCCACAATTGTCATGCCGCCACCGTTTTCCGGGGCGTCTGCGTCACATTGATGTTTTCCAGGGTGCCTGCTTCACACAGCGATTTCCAAGGCGCCTGCCTCAACGCCGGCTGGTGTTGGCCTCCGCAACACGAATGCACGCGAGACGCCTGCCCGGCGCCAATTCGCGCACGGCGTCCTTTGCGACGCCGACTTCCGTGTCGAACCCGGAACAGCGGTATTTATGTGTTTTGTGATTCAGGGCGTTTTGAAGCGTTCCGCCGGCTCACATTGTGGAGGAGTTCGGCTGGCGGGCGCAGCAGTGCCATACTTGGGATCGTCACAACAGCGATCTTTTCTCGAACCGGAGAGGAATCATGGCCCGACTTTTTGGAACTGACGGCGTGCGAGGGCTCGCCAATCGCCAGATTACGGCACAACTGGCACTCGAATTAGGCGAAGCCGCCGCTCGGGCTCTCGCACAAGGCGGAGAGGGGCGCCCCCGGGCGGTTGTCGCCCGAGACACGCGCTTGTCGGGGGCCATGCTCGCGCAGGCCGTCGCGGCAGGCCTGGCCGGCGCCGGCGTCGACGTCGAACAAGTCGATGTGCTGCCCACCCCCGGGCTGGCCTATCTCACAGCCTCCCAGAACATCGACCTCGGCGTGATGATCTCCGCCTCCCACAACCCTATGCCCGACAACGGCATCAAATTCTTTGCGCGCGGCGGGTTCAAGCTCGAAGACTCCATCGAGGACGAGGTCGAAGCCCTCCTCGGCGCCGAATGGGACAGGCCCGTCGGCGAAGGCGTGGGCAGGATCGAATCCGCCGTCGAAATCGCAGACTCGGTTTACATCGAGCACCTCGTCGGGTCGATCGACGTCGAATTGACCGGCCTGCGAATCGTCGTCGACTGCGCGAACGGGGCCACCAGCGCCGTCGCCCCCGAGGCTCTGCGCAGGGCGGGCGCCGACGTCGTCGTCATCAACGCCTCGCCCGACGGGCACAACATCAACGACAAATGCGGGTCTACCCACCCCGAACAGCTCCAGTCAGCCGTCGTGGCGTCCAGGGCGGATTTCGGTTTCGCCTTCGACGGCGACGCCGACCGCTGCCTCGCCGTGGACGCCTCGGGCGCGATGGTCGACGGAGATCAGATCATGGGCTTGCTTGCCATTGCGATGAGGGACCGCGGCGAACTTGCGGGGGACACGCTCGTTGTGACGGTGATGTCCAACCTCGGCCTCATCCTCGCCATGCGCAAGGAGGGGATCGCAACGGTTCAAACGGCCGTCGGCGACCGCTACGTCCTCGAGGCCATGCGCGCGGGCGGGTATGTGCTCGGCGGCGAGCAGTCCGGCCACGTCATCAATCTCAACCACGCCACCACCGGAGACGGCACTCTCACCGCGCTGCTCGTGGCCGCCGAGGTTGCGAGAACCGGGCGGCCGCTTGCCGACCTCGCGGGGGTGGTCCGGCGCCTCCCGCAGACGCTCGTCAATGTGGCCGACGTCGACAAGACCCGCACAGAAACGGACGAGGAGGTCGCGGCCGCCGTGAGTGCCGCCGAGCGCGCTCTGGGCGAGACCGGGCGGGTGCTGCTCCGCCCCTCCGGAACCGAACCGCTCGTGAGAGTCATGGTTGAAGCCGCAACGCAGGAGGAGGCCGACGCCGTCGCGGCAAACCTCGCGGAGGTCGTGAAGTCGAGGCTCAGCCTCTGAGGGATTCTTTCCGCGGGATTCTTGTTTATGCTCTGCTCCACGGCGCCTCGATCTAAAGGGGATTTGCCGAAGGGCACGCCTGTTCACGTTTGCTCGGAGGGGCCGAGCCAAGCGCGCGGCCCCTCCGGCAGGGCCGAGCCAAGCGCGGCTTCTCCGGCAATTGGTTTCTGCCGGTCTCGGGACTCGGGGCGGCGCATCCGCTGCTAATCGAAATCGGCATGGATTCCTGGCGTCGGATCCGTGCCGCCAGCGGTCGATGCCGCACCGGCTTCGGGCATGTAACTCGTTCCCATGATGCCCTTTAACAATTATGACGTAAGTTTAGCCTCTTTGGTGCGGATTCATCGTGTATGGTGAATCGCGTAATCTGCAATTTATGGCGAATGGGTCTGCGCTCGGCCAACACATGATGTGCGCGAATTGATATGTTTACGACGTTTGCCTCGTTGAGGCGCGAACGCGTGGATTGTTTGGACCGGCTGAGGATAGTGTCGAGTGGATGAGTTTGAAAGAAATTCTTCAGGCAGCTACTTACTTCTTCGTCATTCTAACACGTAACGCCGTGTGTGTGCGGCGCGAAACGGGGGTGTTTGGGGTAGTCTGTAACTACAGCGGAATGGGATATCCTGTTTTTGCTACTGTATATGCGTCAAACGCAGTTCTTACATATCTAATGCCAAGGGAGGATGATCGCGTGGCCATATTTAGAATGGACAAGGATCAGTTCAGACGTCAAATATCTGAACTGGAACAAGCCGGCGCCGAGTACGAAGGGGCGAAGGCCTCTCTGAGCTCGGCTGTGGGCAATAGCTGCCAGGATCTGCAGAACACCGGGGCGTGCACGCCCTCTGACGACGACCGCTGGTCGGGGCTCAACGAGCTCCAGCAGTTCAGGGCGCCGGTGCACACCTCGCTGTTCGCGGTGGACAAGGAAATGAAGCAGCTTTCGGAGCTGCAGAAGGCGACGATTGAGGATTTGCGGTCCTCCTTGGACAGCTTCACTTACCGGGACGACGCCGAGCGTGCGGAGTTCGCAGCCGCGCTCGACAGACTCGATCGCCAGTTCACGTACACCCCGCCTCAAGGCATGGGGGCGATCGCGCAGGCTTTGTGGCGGGGGCTTCGCTCGTTTCCCCTATCCACGGGAGGCCAGTCGACTTCCCAATCTGCGGGAGGGCAGTCGACGATTTCTCAAGCGCTTGAGACCGGATTGTCCGGCGCCGGCTTGGGGCCGTCTCAATCGGGGGCCGGGAACTCCGGATCCTCGCAAGGCGCGACGGGCTCGGGAGGCGGTAAGTGATGGCAACCCCTAATGCTGATCGCCTGAAGATCATCGAAGTCTGGAAGACCGACCCCATCGAGCAGGCCAACGACGACCTCAGGGACGTCTCTGCCCGGATGCGCCAGATCGCTCAGATCAACCGGCGTGTGGCGGCCGACTTGGGCCTGGAAGGCGAAACCGCGCAGGCGGCTTCGGCCCGCCTGGACGGCCTTGCGAGCTCCCTCGAAAGCCGCGCCCAGAAGGTAGATAAACTCGCGGAGATTCAAGGTAAAGCCGTCGAGAGCGGAAAAAAGGCTCAGACCGGCAGCCAGGAGATCCAAAAAACTCTACAAAGTGTTAACGAGGTTACCGGAAGAACTGGGCTCGTGGAATCAACTAAGAGCGTTGGGTCGAAGACTGTTGATAGCTCAACTGCCGCAGGCGTTCAAGCAGAACAAGATGCCGCGCATGCGGAGATTGATCGGCGGGCAAAGAAAGTTCTGCACGTTCTCGGTTCCGAGATGCACGAGTTGATCGGTTCCCTTCCCGACCAGCTGGAACACGCTCCCTCGTCAGGGCACGGCAGCGCGTCCACTGACTCTGCCAAAGCTGGACGAGGGAGCGGCGACGGTGCCGGGCAAACAGGTGTTCATGGGGTTGCCTCTCCTGCTTATCAGGGGCCGACGCGATCGGCTACGGAATGGCACACTCCCGGAAATGTCGCGGCTGGGGGCTCCGTCGGCGGCGGTTATGACCCCGGAGGCGGCGCCTCGAGCGGAGTGTCCTTGCAGGGGTCGCATTATGCGCCTGGGCAGGCTGGTGCGTTTGCGCCGGGAGGTTCGCGTACCTTGAATCCAACGACGGCTCCGCCAGCGGTGTTCAGTCCTTTGGCCACAGCCGCCGCCATCGGCGGAGGAACGGCTGTGGCTGGGTATAAGGCCTATCAGGCTATGCGCGCCGCGCGTGCGGCGGCGACGCCCACCACTACTGCCTTGCCCGCACGGTCGGGAGCCGCAGTGCGAGCGACCGTGCCGAGTTCGTCGGGTATCCTGCGTGGGGCGACAACCGCGGTTCGAGCGACATCTTCTGAAGCCGGTGCCCGCACTATGCCGGCTCGCGGTGGGGCAACCGGTATAGCAAGACCCGTCTCGGCTTCTTCGGCCCGTTCTGCCGGCATTGTGCGCGGGGCGACGACGACGGTTCGGGCGACGAGCCCAGTCCCTTCTTCTCGAGGATCGGGCATCCTCCGGGGCACAACAACTGCAGCTCGAACCCCGACTTCGTCACCGGACTCAGCTGGGAAAGCCGGATCGTACGGCACTCGCGCTGCGGACGGCGTTTCGAATCGAGCCGTCCAGTCCTCGACTCGGGGAACGGGGTTAAGCGCTTCTCGCGGGGCCGGAGCGACCAGCCAAACGGCGACGGCAAGCCGTGGAGCAAGCTCTTCCGCAATGCGCAGCGGGGCCTCCCGTCTTGCTGCGGGGAGGTCCGTTGAGCGATCGTCCGCCGAGAGTCGCTCGTCTTCTTCGCGTGTTCTGTCTGGCTTGACTGGGCGCGGGGAGACAAACCGCGCGAAAGACAAGCAGAGGAAACAGGGACGGGAAAAGCCGGTCAAACCTAAGTCGGTTTCTGCCTACGAAACCGACAAAAGGATTACCTTCCTCGAGGCGGGGTGCCGTAAAGAAAGCGACTAGAGCCCGGTTCGGAAAGGAATGGCAACGCGGGCGGGGTCGACGAGGAAACAGAGTTCCTCGTCGACCCCGCCCGCGAAATATAGTGATTTCATCTTTGTCGCTGAGATCGGAGCGAGGCGGGATCAAGTCGCCCGCAGACGGACAATTACACGTTTCTTTTCGGGAATCGGTGTCGTTTGCTAGCTGCGACTGCAGCGATGCCAACTATCGCGACTGCAGAGCCAACGCCAATAACTAACCAAACCCATAAGGGGAGCCCGTTTTTCTGTGTTGATGGCGCCAAGCTTGTTTCCTTGGCTGAAGAACTAGGCGATACACTGGGGGAAGTCGCGGAATCTTCCTTTTCTGATGTAATTGAAATGCCTTCTTTTATATAGCTAAATCCTTTGACAGTTACTTTGTTTCCATTTATCGTTCCCATATTGGTTTTTGTCACTTTACCTGGCATAGTAACCGTAATCGTAAGCTTTATGTAGTCCCCTTCCGCGACTTCTAACGTTGATGGAGGGAAAATAAGCGAGTACGTATTCCGCCCGGTTTCGACTCTAACATCGTCATATAACGGTTTGTTTAATTCAGCTTTACACGTCAGATGTCCTCCGGGCGGAGTGATATCCTCCATCGTCGCCTCTGCGAATCTGCCTACCAGGGCTGCACGATTCTTAAGGTTATCACATTTCCTATTCAGGCTTGTCAATGTGTCGTCAGTGTCTTCAAAAACCATAGCGGTCTTCACGCTCCCGTCGGTGTGAACTTCAACAGTCGCGTCTATACGGCATGCAGTGAGGACAAATGCGACTGCGGCCACCGCCAGCGCAAGAAACCGAGATTGCCTTCTTTTATAAGTGGCCATGACAGATCTCCCCGTACTTCTCGGAAAGTTGCGAATGCCTAAAGGCCCGACAAGATAAGGATAATCGCTGCATTGCTATTTGTCGGAATTGACCGTTGCGTGGAACCGACGCGCTCGCTTAAGCTTTACAGGGTTTCGGAAACATTGTGTGCATACGAGATCAGCTCCTGGGGTGATTCGTTCCCGCCATTAGGATTGCGCAGAAAGCGCTAAGGCAGGCACTGAGACTCGCTTCGGATTCGAAGTTAGTTGCTCGGCAGCGTAGGAAGGCAATTGCGTCCAGACACGCAACATCTGGGTGCGCCTACTGATTGCCGTTGCGGGTGAAAGAGGGCTCTTTCACATTCTGGTTTATGGGTTCTTGAAGATTAGCCCCTTTCTTCCCGCGTCCAATCGTCACAACGAGAACAGCACTCATAGCCTCCCTCGCGGGGAGCCACCGCGGGCTAGTGGGTTTAACTCGAAACGGCATCTGTTGAAGCTCTTAAGTTGCCGGCTTTGATGACCAGCGACTAAGTATTCGGTGCTTTGATCTTCGGGTTGCTAATTACTTTGTGGGTGACATTTCTTGCGCCTCGCAAGTGAAGCGATTGCAGCGCCCGCTGCAACGACGGCTGTTCCAATGGCACCCCATCCCCACATAGGGAATCCGTCATTGTCGTCCTTCGAAGTCGCAGTATCCGATTTTTTGCCAGAGACGGAAGTAGGCGCAGGAAAGGACGATGCACTTCCGTCTTTCTCGGAAGTGATAGAAATGCCTGTAGAAAGATAGTCAAAGTTATTGATAATTACTTTGTTGCCCTCAATTTTTCCTATGTTTGTTTTAGTTACTTTAGAGGGCATTTGAATCGTTAACTTTATCCTTATTCCTTCGTATGTTTCTGTAGCTTCCATCGGCGATTTAGGTATGGCAAATCCATAAGAATCGCCGTTGTCAACTAGTCCATCTCCCTTGTTTAAAGGCTTGTCTGATGTGAGTTTACATGTGAGGGGACCTCCGGGAGAGGATATGTCCTCCATTCTAGTGCCCTCCCCGTGCGCAAAACTGCCCATTCTAGGAAGATAGTTTTTTAGATTCTCGCATGTCCTGCCAATTGAAGCCATCTGCCCGTTGTCGTCTTCGAAAATGAGGACTTCTTTGGTCTTGCCGTTAGCATGCACCTCTATGGTCGCCTCCGTGCGGCATCCCATGAGAATGAAAGCTGATAGAGCCAAGAAAGCATAGAGAACATTTGACTTTTTCTTTGAACGGGTGGTCATGTTGAGTCTCCCTGCGCTCTCTCGCGAAACGGCAATCGCCTAAAACGGCCGGACAAGATCAGGATAGTCTTTCAAGCTCCCACTCTGCTCGATCCGACCGTCAACCGGAATTCACTTAGACAGCTACAGTTTTTCAGCAGGGTGCGTACAGTTTTCCAGCAGGGTGTGCGGGCGCGGCTGCGCATCGACCGTGTTCACGCCAAGTCGCTTACGAGATGTGAAACCCGTGACGTTCGAGACGGTTTACCGGCGGTCAGCCGCGGCTGGGGCGCTTCCTTGGGGAGAATTGCTCTCTTGCCCCTTCGTTGCCGGGTGTTAAGGTTGTCCAGCGTATTGCAGCGATTTCACCGGCGGAAAGGGCAACGTGGATCTGTTTCACTCCATCGAGAGCTGGGTCTTGGACTTTGGGCCCTCACTATGGACCCTGTTCTTTCTGTTCGTCTTTTGCGTGATCGACGGCTTCCTCCCGATTCTCCCGTCGGAAACCCTGATCATTGCGCTGGGCGCCCTCATCGTTCAGAGCAACGGACCCAACGTTTACCTGCTCATCCTCACCGGAGCGCTCGGAGCGATCTTCGGCGATCAGCTCGCGTTCGGCATCGGGCACAGATACAACGTAGAGCGCATTCGCTTTTTGCGCGAAGGGAAGGGGCAAGTCGCCGTTCGCTTCGCCCAGAAGGGCCTTGCGAGGCGGGGCCCCCTCTACATCATCGCGGCCCGCTTCATCCCGATCGGCAGAGTTGCCGTCAATCTCATCGCCGGAGCGACCGGATACCCCCGCCACAAGTTCATCCCTCTGACGCTGCTCTCCGGGCCGATTTGGTCTACCTACTCCGCGCTCATCGGCATCGTCTCCGGGCATGTCTTCAACGGCCATCCCATTTTGTCCATGCTCGTGGGCGTGAGCGGCGGAATCGCCCTGGGCGCCGTCATCAACATCGTCATCGAGAGGACGACGTCGGGGCCTTCGACTCCCGAAGAGGTCTTCGGCGATGCGGCCCGAACGCCGGACGATGTGCAGGATCACGGGTCAAAAGGCGACGGCACGAAGGTCCGCGACGTCCAAAGCGGCGACGCCCGAGACGAAGCCAGCGACGCCCGAGATGAAAAAGGCGAAGCGGAAAGCGCCCAAATGAAATAGGCCGCGCAGGTCGAAGCGAACCGCGCCGGTCACAATTTTCTGATGATGACGTTTTCAATCAGATGGTTCGCGCCCTTGCGCAAGACGATGTGGGCTCGCGAGCGCGTCGGCGCGATGTTCTCCAGGAGGTTCGGCAGATTGATTGTTCGCCAGATGTATTCGCCGCGTTCGCGCAGCTCTTCCTCGCTCATCGTCGCGAATTGCTGAAAGTAAGACTCGGGCTGATTGAAGGCCACCTCGCGGAGCTTGAAAAGCCTCTCGATGTACCACTGTTCGATGTGCGTGGCTTCGGCGTCGACGTAGATTGAGACGTCGAAGAAATCCGAAACGGCTTGCAGGTCGCGCCCGCTTCCGTCGGTTTTGGCCGGTTGGAGCACGTTGAGGCCCTCGATGATGAGGATGTCCGGCCGGTTGACCTCGATCGAGGCGCCGGGGACGATGTCGTAGATGATGTGGTCGTACACAGGGGCGCGCACGGCGCTCCGTCCTGCCTTCACGGCTTTGAGGAAATCGACGAGGGCCTGGCGGTTGTAAGACTCGGGGAATCCCTTGCGCTCCATGAGGCCGCGTTCTTCCAACACCGCATTGGGGTAGAGGAATCCGTCGGTCGTCACCAATTCGACGCGCGGGGTTGCCGGCCAGCGCCGCAGCAGCTCGCGCAGCAGGCGCGCCGTCGTCGACTTCCCGACCGCCACCGATCCCGCGATTCCGATGACGAAAGGCGTGCGCTCCCCGCGCAGACCGAGGAAATGCGACGTTTTTCTGTGGAGCGCGCCGACCTCGGCCGTGTACATCTGCAGCAGGGCCGACAGCGGGCGGTAGATGGCGTCGGCCTGATCGAGGTCGATGGGGTCGCCCAGGGCGGAAAGGCGGCGGATGTCCGACTGCGTCAGCGGAAGGGGAGTCGATTGCGCTAGCCTGGCCCACTCTTCGTAGGAGAAGTCGATCACGTGGGAGGCGGGCGGTGTGGCGCTCGGCCCGATGTGCGCGGGGGCGATCATGGATTCAATTGTAACGGCGTTTTTCGCTGCCTCCGCGCACACGTCGTACCTTCCGAAGCGCGAAGCGAGATATGCCGAATGGGAGGCTCGCGCGAGGGTGCTTGGTTGGGTTGAGCCGCTTTGGGGACGCCGACGACGTCCCGGAGGGCGGCAAGCGAATGGGCGGGCGACTTGCACGAGGGGCGGGCGACACGGGATGGGCCCGGGCGGCAAGGGAGGAGGCTGAACGGCCCAGGCGGCGGCAAATATTCGTCTTTGGAAAAACGTAGGGCACCAGGCTTAAAACACGCGCCCGAGTGTGGTTAGATTACTGCCATGTGCGGAATCGTTGGATACGTCGGTCATGGTCCCGCGGGCTCCCGCCCGCTGGACGTCGTTCTCGAGGGCCTCGCCCGTTTGGAGTACCGGGGGTACGACAGCGCCGGCGTCGCCGTCGCCGGACCAGAGGGGATGAGCGCGGTCAAAAGGGCCGGTCGGCTCGACAACCTCCGGGCGGCGCTTGCTCATAGCCCGCTGCCCCCGGGCACAGCCGCCATCGGACACACCAGATGGGCAACCCACGGCGGCCCCACGGATGAAAATGCGCATCCTCATGTCAGCTTCGACGGCGCGGTCGCCGTCGTCCACAACGGAATCATCGAAAACTACCCCGAACTGGCGCTCGAGCTCGATCGTCGCGGAATCTTTCGCCGGTCGGAGACCGACACGGAGATAGCCGCCCACCACCTCGCCCTCGAATACGCGAAGGACGGCAACCTTCTTGCGGCAATGTGCCGCTTGGCCTCGCGTCTGCAAGGTTCCTTCACCCTCGTGGGGATGGCCGGCGACTCCGAGGTCGTCGCAGCGCGCAGGAACTCGCCGCTCGTCGTCGGCCTGGGGGAGGGCGAGAACTTCCTGGGATCGGACGTGGCGGCGTTCGTCGGCTCGACGTCGGACGCGCTCGAACTCGGCCAGGACACGGCGGTCAGCATCACCGCCGACGAGGTCACGGTGGTCGATTTCGAGGGCAGGCCCGCCGAGGGCAAGCGCTTCGAGGTCAATTGGGACCTCTCCGCCGCCGTGAAGGACGGGTACGAGACGTTCATGGACAAGGAGATCCACGAGCAGCCCAAGGCCGTGGCCGAGACGCTGCGCGGGCGCACGAGCCTCGACGGGCGCCTCCACCTCGACGAGCTTCGCATCGACGAGTCGGTTCTGCGTTCGGTGGACAAGATCATCGTCGTCGCCTGCGGAACAGCCGCATACGCCGGACACGTCGCAAAATACGCGATCGAGCACTGGTGCCGCGTGCCGGTCGAGGTCGAGCTGGCGCACGAATTCCGCTATCGGGACCCCGTCGTCAACGAAAAGACGCTTGTTGTGGCGATTTCGCAGTCGGGCGAGACGATGGACACCCTCATGGCCATTCGCCACGCCCGCGAGCAGGGCTCGAAGGTGCTCGCCATCGTCAACACCCATGGATCGACGATCGCGCGCGAATCCGACGCGGTTCTCTACACTCACGCGGGACCGGAGGTGGCCGTCGCCTCGACGAAGGCGTTCATCGCCCAGATCACGGCCTGCTACCTTTTGGGCCTCTACCTGTCCGAGCTCCGCGGGAACAAATACGTCGACGAAGTCGCCACCTATCTGGACGAGCTGGGCAAGATGCCCAGCCGCATCGAGGAGGTGCTGGCCGAAGAAGAGCAGGTCCGCACGCTCGCCCGTTCGATGGCCGACGTCACCTCGGTTCTTTTCCTCGGCCGCCACGTGGGCTTCCCCGTCGCCCTCGAGGGCGCGCTCAAGCTGAAAGAGCTCGCCTACATCCACGCCGAGGGATTCGCAGCCGGCGAGCTCAAGCACGGCCCCATCGCGCTCATCGAAGAGGGGCTGCCGGTTTTCGTCATCGTGCCGACGCCGCGGCGGCCCCTCCTTCACTCCAAGGTCATCTCGAACCTTCAGGAGGTCAAGGCCCGCGGCGCCCGCGTCATCGTCATCGCGGAGGAAGGCGACGAGGAGGCCGCAAGCTACGCGACCCGCGTCTTCTGGGTGCCGCGGTCGACGCCCACCCTCATGATGCCGCTCGTGACGGTCGTGCCGCTGCAGATTTTCGCCTGCGAGCTGGCCTCGGTCAAGGGATACGACGTCGACAAGCCGCGCAACCTGGCGAAGTCCGTGACGGTCGAATGATCCGGGCATTCGGCGCCCGGAAGGTCCGCGAGGCCGAAGCGCCGCTCCTGGCCGCGGGCGTTCCCCTCATGGAGCGGGCTTCGGGCGCCCTCGCCCTTGCGGTCTTGCGGCTTCTCGGCGGATCCTACGGCAGGAGGGCCCTCGCCCTCGTCGGACGCGGGAACAACGGGGGAGACGCCCTTTTCGCCGCTGCGTTCCTCGCCCGGCGAGGCATGGGCGTCGCTGCGGTCGTCGCCGAGGGCGCGCATGGGGCGGGCCTTGCCGCCGCCCGCGCCGCAGGCTGCGCTGTGCTTGACGTCGCCGACATCGACGCCGTCGTCCGGGAAGCGGCCCGCGCCGACGTCTGGATCGACGGAATTCTGGGCATCGGAGCTCGCGGCGGGCTGCGCGGGCCTTTTGCGTCGCTCGTCGAACGCCTCGAGGGCTCGCGGGAAGGCTCCGCGCTGCTGCCGGCGGCGGGACGGTCGGCCGGAGCCGGGCCGCTCGTCGTCGCCGTCGATGTGCCTTCCGGAATTGGAACGGACGACGGCGCAGCGCCCGGCCCGATCTTGCGCGCCGACCTCACCGTGACGATGGGCGCGCCCAAGCCGGGTCTTCTTCTCGACCCTGCGCGCAGGTATGCGGGGCGCGTCGAAACGGCGGACATCGGGCTCGGCCTGTCAGCCGCCGCCCGCGCCGCAGGCTGCGCTGTGCTCGACGTCGCCGACATCGACGCCGGCTTTCCCAGCCCCGACCTCGTCTCGATCGAGCGTGCCGACCTTCCGCTCCTGTGGCCCGTTCCCGGGCCCTCCTCGCACAAGTACACGAGGGGAGTGGTCGGCGTCGCGGCAGGCTCGGCGAGCTACCCGGGGGCGGGGTTCCTGTGCGTCGACGCGGCCCTGGCTGCGGGGCCCGGCATGGTCCGCTACGCGGGAACGCTCGGTTCGGCTGTCGTTTCGTCCTGTCCCGAAGCGGTTCTGGGGGAGGGGCGCGTCGACGCCTGGGTCATAGGGCCTGGGCTCGACAGGGAAGCCCTTGCTCGCGCTGAGCCTATCGTCGACGGACTCCGAAGCGAGGGATGGACGGCGCCAGCCGTCCTTGACGCGGGCGCCCTCGCCTGGGCCGAGCGTGGCATGACGCCCGCGACGGTCCTCACTCCGCACGCCGGAGAGCTGGCGGCGCTATTCTCCCGCCTGGGAATCGAGGGCTCCCGCGAGGGCATCGCCGCGTGTCCGGCTGCGGCCGCCAAGCTGGCGAGCGAGTTCACGGGCGCGACCGTCGTGCTCAAGGGCCCCGTCGACGTCGTCGTTTCGCCGGGAAGCCCCGTGTACGCGCAGTCAGGCCCCGCCTGGCGGGCCGTTGCGGGCGCGGGCGACGTTTACGCGGGCTTGCTCGGCGCCCTCTTGGCCGCCGGCCTCGAGCCCGCGCGAGCCGCGGCCGCAGCCGCGTGCGTCCACGGGCTTGCAAGTGAAAACGGGCCGATGCGGGCGAGCGACATCGTTCGAAACGTCCCGGCGGTTGTTCGGGCCGCCCTTGCGGGCGGCGGCTCAGAAGAAGGATCCGGCTACCACGCGCCGGGCGCCTCCGCTTCAGCCTTCCACATGCGGAGGGCCCGCGTGAGCGGAGGCCGGCGGGGTGCACGATGTGCCGGGGGAGCCCGGCGAGGAGGGCCCGCGTGAGCGGAGGCCGGCGTCCCATGCAGAAAATTGACGAATGCGCACGCGCAGCGCGGGAGGAATCGTGATCTCTTATTACCCTGCCGAGGCCCGAATCGACCTTTTGGCCATCCGGTCAAACCTTTCTTCCGTCCGCGAGGCGGCGGGGGAAGCGGCCGTTCTCGCCGTCGTCAAGGCGGACGCGTACGGGCACGGGCGCGCCGAGGTCGCCCGCGCCCTCGCGCCCGCGGCGGACTATCTCGGTGCGGCCCAGCTTGGCGAGGCCCTTGCGCTCAGAGAAGAGGTCGGCCCCGGGCCTCGCATACTCACCTGGATCTTCGCACCCGGGGCGCCCCTCGCCCAGGCGCTGCGAGCAGACGTCGAATTGTCCGCAGGCGCCTTCTGGGCGATCGACGAGATTGCCCGGGCAGCGAGGGAAACGGGCACGACTGCCAAGGTCCACCTCAAGGTCGACACGGGCATGGCCCGCGGCGGATTCAACCTCTCCGACGTCGCCGAGGCCTCCCGCAGGCTCAGGGCGCTTCAGGCCGACGGGCTGTTCTCAGTCGTCGGGCTGTGGAGCCACCTCGCCCGGGCCGACGAGCCCGAATCCGGGACCACCGAGAGGCAGATCGAGCGTTTCGAGCAGGCCAGGGCCGCCGCACGCTCAGAAGGAATCGAGCCGGAGATCCTTCATCTCGCCGCGTCCGGCGGCGCTCTATGGCATCCGGCGGCGAGATACGACATGGTCAGGCCGGGCATCGTCCTGTACGGGCTTTCCCCCAATCCGGAGGTGGCGACGGCGCGCGAGCTCGGCCTGACGCCCGCGATGGAGCTTTCTGCGAGCCTCATCCTCGAACGCGGCGTCCCCGCGCAGACGCCGATCTCATATGGACACACCGAGAAAACAGAGGCGCCGACGCGTTTGGGGGTCGTGCCCCTGGGCTACGGCGACGGGATCCCGCGCGCCGCATCCGGCGTCGGCCCCGTCAGCGTCGGCGGGGTCCGCACTCGCATACGCGGGCGGGTGTGCATGGACCAGTTCGTCGTCGACGTTCCCGAGGCGGCCACGGCGGGCGACACGGCCTTCCTATTCGGGGCGGGAGACCTGCCGAGCGCGGACGAATGGGCGCAGGCCTGCGGAACGATCGGGTATGAGATTGTCACCCGCCTTGGGGCGAGGGTTCCGCGACGCTATCATGGGTGACGCTATGGAAGAACTGATTATCGACGACGCCGATGCCATGCACGCCTTCGGCGTTCGTCTCGGCTCGCTTCTGGCTGCGGGCGACCTCGTCATGCTCGACGGCCCGCTGGGCGCGGGCAAGACGACGATGACCCGCGGGATAGCCGAGGGCATGGGGGTGACGGGGCGAGTCGCCTCGCCGACCTTCGTCATCGCCAACGTCCACAGGTCGCTTGGCGACGGGCCCGATTTGGTTCACGTCGATGCGTACAGGCTCGAATCGCTCGACGAAGTCGACGCCCTCGACCTGGATGCCTCCCTCGACGCGTCGGCGACCGTCGTCGAATGGGGCGAAGGGAAAGTCGAGGTGCTCACGCCCGACCGCCTGACGATCAAGGTCGCCCGGCCGACGGGCGGCGAGGAGATCGGAGCCGATTGCCCCCGAAAGCTGACTTTCGAAGCCACGGGCGAGAGATCCCGCGAAATTCTCCGAGGGCTCGAGGCCGGTCGGTGAAGAGGACTCTACAGGCGGCGATCGCCGCCGCGGCCATTGCCACGGCCCCCGCAACGGCCTTCGGCGCTCCGGCTTTCGCGACGGACTCGGATTCTTCAACCGCGACGAGCTGGTTCAGCCGCTCCGCCGAAGACGCCGCCCGAAGCAAAGCCGGCGACACATTTGGCTCACGGTATGACGTCAAGGTCGGTGAGCCGACGCATGCCTCCGTTTTCGCGGGCGACAAAGACGATCTGCGCGTGACTGGCTCCGAGTATTGGGCGGCGCCCGTCAAATCGGGGGACAAAGTGCTCGGCACAATCGCCGTCAAGGTGACCGACGGCAAGGTCGGAACCCCGATATTCACGGCAGAAGAGGCCTTCGGAAAAGAGCTTGCCAACAGGACTCCCAACACGACCGTCGTCGTCGATCCGCTCACTCAAGGCTGGTTTCTTCTGACGCAAGACGGCCACGTGCGGCCGCTCGACCCGCGCGCCCGGAAGGTGGTCGCCGGCCAGCTGACGCTCAGGGAGTTCGCCTCGGTGCGCGACTCCCTTCGCGACGCGGCATCCGGGCATTCGTCCAGCGCGGCGAAGAAAGCCGCTCGGCGTCAAGGGGATTCGACGGTGCTGAAGATCGTCGTCGCCGGCTTGATCCTGCTTTTCGGGGCTCTCGGTGCGGCGGTGTGGATTCGCCGCGCTGTCGTCAAGCGGCGGGCGGGCGCTTCGGAGCCCGTCGGCGAAGGGCGCGGCGCCGACCGGAGCGGAGGCCAGCGCCCCTCGCGGGAGGGCTTGCGCGCCGCGACTTCCAGCCGTTCGGGGCAATCGAACGACGGTTCGAGGACCATCCGGTTTGACACCGGCGAGATCGTGAGGGTCTACGAGATGCCGCCCAGCCGGGGCGAAGGAAGGGACGGAGGAGAACGTTGAGAATACTGACTGTCGACACCTCGGATCGGTCGATCGTCGGCGTAGTCGAGGCAGGGACGACGCTTGAGGAGATCGCGTGTGAGCGCTCCGCGGACGCGCGCCGCCACGCGGAGAGCCTGGCCCCGATGGTCGAGAGGGCGACCGGAGGGCGCCGCCCGGACATGATCGTCGCGGGAACCGGCCCGGCCGCCTTCACCGGCCTGCGCGCCGGGCTCGTGACTGCCCGCGCCCTCTCGCGCGCCTGGGGCGTCCCGCTCTATGGAGTCTCTTCTCTGGAGGCGCTGGCACTCGGCGGCGCGATGCGAGGGCTGGACGACATCCTCGCCGTCATCGACGCCAGGAGGCGCGAGTTTTTCGTCCTTCGGGCACACCCGCTCGGCCCCGACGACGTCGCCGTCGTCTCCGGCCCCGAAATCGCGGCCCGCGCGGACCTGCACGCCGGGCCCGAGACGGCGATCGTCACACCCAATCCAGACCTTTGCCCCGAGCTCGACGGCGCCGTGGCCGTGGAATGCCGCCCCGAGCACCTTGCTCGGCGCGCCCTTGCGCTCCTCGCGCGCAAGGAGGCCGGCGAGGACGTCCGCCTCGACACCGAACCGCAGTACCTGCGCCGCCCCGACGTCCACGGAGCATGAGCCTGCCTCCCGGCCTTTCCTTCGCCTCGCCCGCGCCCGGCTGGGCCCGCGCTTTGGCGGATTTCGACGTGCGGGCCTTCGGACGCGACGCCTGGCCCTTCGAGCAATGGGTCCAGGAGCTCGCAAGCCGCCGCAGCGTCTACATTGCGATCGTTCGCGAGGGAGGGATCGCGGCCGTTCCCGAGATCGTCGCGGCCGGAGGAGTCGGCCTCGGACCTGAGGCCGAAGTGCTCACCGTCGCCGTCGCCCGGAAGGAACGCGGCCGCGGCCTCGGCGGCGCCCTCTTGGACGAACTGCTCGCACGCGCGCGGAACGGGGGAGCCGAGGACGTCTTCCTCGAGGTTCGCTCGCGCGACCCAATCGCCCAAAAGCTATATTCCGGCAGAGGGTTCGCCGCCGTCGGCCTGCGCAAAGGGTATTACAGCGACGACGACGCCCTCGTCATGCGCCTGAGCATGGGCGAGGCCTCCTGAGGACCTGCCGGAGGGACGCCGCCCGAGAGGATCGAGACGCCTGCCTCGAATCCTGGGACGTAAGGCGCATATGCTTCGCAGTTTTGCCGAAAAGTCGCCGATTAATTACACAACAATGTGTTCCTTTATTTATTCTGACGTCGGTATTCTCGACCTGACTGGGTAAAGTCGAAGTGTGGATAACTCACTGAAACAGAAGCGCGGCATGATGACGTCCGTGGGACTCAAAGTCGTCATGGCGTTCACCGGGCTGATCTTCGTCATCTTCGTCCTGTTCCACATGTATGGAAACCTCAAGATGTTCTTCGGGCCCGAGGCTTACAACCACTACGCCGAGTGGCTCAAGCACGACATGCTCTACCCGATCCTCCCGCACGGCTGGTTCATCTGGATCTTCCGCATCTGCCTCATTCTCGTTCTGCTCGGCCACGTGGGCGCCGCCGCCCACCTCGTCGTTCGCAACTACAGAGCGCGCGGAACCCGGTACAAGGTGAAGTCGGGGACGAAGAAGAAGGAATCGTGGCCGTCGAAGACGATGAAGGTCGGCGGAGTGACGATCCTCCTGTTCATCGTCTTCCACATCCTCCATTTCACGGCGTTGAAGATTCAGATCGGGGGCGACTACCATCGGCTCTCGCCGTATGAGCGCATGGTCGCCTCCTTCAACTTGGACAGCTGGGCCTCCGTGTGTGCGCTCGTCATCTACACCGTCGCGGTCACTTTCGTCAGCTTCCACGTGTGGCATGGCCTCTACTCGGCGCTGACGACCCTGGGAGCGGGGCGGCGAGGGGCTGAGGCGTTCCTCAAAGGGCTTTCCGCCCTGTGCGGCCTGGCTTTGTTCATCGGCTTCCTCGCTCCGCCTTTCGCCATAGCCTTCGGATTCATCGAGTGAGGGGCGAACATGGCTGAGACTCTTCACACGCAAGATCCGACGGGCACCGACCTGCGCCACCGTGCTCGCACTCATCCAGCAGGGACAGACATGACTCAGATTCTTTACACCGAAGGGTCGGCGATCG
>ERZ772971.409-NODE-409-length-27563-cov-7.454159_pt1 | contig 27563 bp, 14 predicted proteins | sample MGYA00511943_ERZ772971 | MGnify/ENA primary metagenome ERZ772971 (study PRJEB29015, sample SAMEA2737929) | human oral metagenome | biome: human oral; feature: human-associated habitat; material: dental | place: China | collected 2144 ... | reverse complement strand
CGAAGACGGGCACGGCGCCGTACTGGATGATCGGCGCGACCGTCGTCGGGAAGCCAGCCGCGACCGTGATGACCTCATCGCCCGGACGCACGGCGCGCTCGCCGAGGAGCGGTGAAGTCAGCGCCATGAACGCCAGCAAGTTCGCCGCAGAACCCGAATTGACGGCGAGCGCGTGACGCGTGCCGAGAAATGCGGCCAGCCCCTTTTCAAACTGTACGGCATAGCGTCCCGCCGTCAGCCAGAATTCCAAGGAGCTGTCGACGAGGGCTTCCATCTCCTCGTGATCGTAGACGCGCCCCGCGTAGGGGATGCGTGCGCCCTTCGTCCAGAGTGCAGGCTTGTGGTATTCGTCGGCGTACTCGCGCACGAGCGCGAGGATCTTGTCGTGAAGCTCCTGACGCTTCTCTTCTCTTTCTTTCATCTCGTCATCTCCCCCGCGCACGCAAAAACGTCTCGATGAGTTCCGCCTGCTCAAACATCTTCTTGCGTCTCATGCCGCTCTCCTGCGCCGCACGCACGCGCAGGAGCTTCGCCCACGCGCGTGCGCATGCAGCGTGGATGGCAGGATCGTTGCTCGCCTGCCCCTCATGCTTGCGGAAGTAGCTGAGCGTATCGACGATGTAGAGAAGATCGCCCTTCTCCAGCAGGCGAATCCAGCACTCGACATCGACCAGCGCACTTCGAGGCTCCTCCGTCAGAACCTCGCGCACCGTTTCCTTCGCCGAGCGCGGCAGCAGAACAGTCGTGTACTCTCCGATGAAGTTCGCCTGCTTTTCGAGAAGCCCGCAGATCGCCAAATCGCCCGGGATGCGTGCGGTTTCCTCGACGGGCAAGGGGTCGATCGCCGGATCAGGGACGATGTTTCCCGCCTCGTCAATGGCGCAGCGATGCGAGGTCACGAAGGCAATGCCGTCCTCCATGCTCAAAGCGTCCGCCATGCGCTCGATCTTCTCGGGCGCATAGAGGTCGTCGTCAAAAAGATAGGCGAAATACTCACCGCGCATTCGTTCGAGCGGCCTTGTCCAATTCTGCATGGCGGGGAGTCCTGCATCATGCGTATAGTGTATGCGCTCATCGTCGGCATAGGCCTTCATCAGCTCTTCCGTCCGCGCATCCTCGCTGTTATCGCTGACGATGACCTCGATATTGCGGTACGTCTGCGCGAGCGCACTTTCGAGCGCCTGCTTGAAAAGTTCCGGTCTCTCGTGCGTCGGGATGATGATGCTCACCAAAGGCAGCGCCTCCGTCGCATACTCCGCAAGGAACGCCTGCCTTCCTGACTCGTCCGCAGGGAAACTTTCACCCAAGAACTCCACGAGCGGCTCTTCCTGTCCCACGACGGCAGAGCGCAGCCCTTGACGGCGGAACTCCAAGCACTGCGCTGCATCGAAGAACGCCGCGCCATGAAAGAGATCCTCGCGCCACGGCAGATCGACCTGCGTCGCCATGAGGAAGCCGTCGACGGCGAGCACGTTCTCCGCCTCGCCGAGCACCCGCCCCCATGATACCGTGCGTCCTTCCTCGGCGAGCCGGAGGGCGCCGATGCGCCGCGTCGAATGGAAGGCAATGCCGTCGGGCGGCAGGATCTTCGTGCCCGAAACGCCGAGGACGCCGAGATCGGCATGTTTTTCAAACAGGCGGACGATGCGCACCAAGAGATGCGGATCCAAGATGCGCACGCGCTCGTCGATGTAGACCTTGTACTTCGCGGCGCTCGCTTCCATCGCCTGTCCGTAGGCCGCCGCCATGCCCGCCCTGCCCTCGACCTCGACGAGTTCCATCGTGAAGCCCGCCGGCTGCTCCAAGAGGCGAATCGACATCAAAAGCTCTGCGGGAAGCTCCTCGCCTTGACGAGCAACGATGACGGCGATCTTCTTCGCGTCCGTCCGCACCTCCTGCAGAGGCTCTATTCCCTGCCCCTGTTCCTGCACATCCATATCCGTTCCCCTCTTTTCCTTATTCATCTGCACGCTCCATCCTTTTTTCGTCCGCTCTCAGCAGTCCTCTTCCCACTTTTCATGGAAGGAAGCCGCATGCTCATGCGCGATGCGCAGGAATTCCGCGTGCAGCGCCGCATCGAAAACCTCCTCGTGCGCCGCGTCGCGCGTGTAGATATGACTCGCGAAGCGACTCATGTCCACCGTGCCGTCATGGTGCGTCGGACGTGCCGTCTCCAAGCGGAACTCATGCTCCTGCGTGCGTATGCCGAGCTTGTACGTCTGCTCGGGATATATCGAGTTGCTGATGCAATAGCGCCTGCCCGCCCCGCCCAAGGCGCGCGGCAGGACGCCGTCGAGCTGTCCCGCGGGCGCGGCAAAGCCCACGGTCTTTTCCATGATCGGATAGATGTCGAGGCAGCTCGTAAGCTCCTCGACGATTCCCAGATGCGGCACGCCCGCGCCTCGCACCATGAGCGCCGCGCCGCACTGCTCTTCCGAAAAGTACCACGGATCGTCCGTATAGGCGGGACTGCCATGATCGGAATAGGCATGCACGACGTACTCATCGGGTGCATAGTTCTCTTCGATGTAGCGGAAGAGATAGCCGAGCGCACGATCCATGGCTTCGATGTGGCTCGGGTTGTCGTAGAGGTAGACGTCGTTCTTCGGCAGACGCACGGAAACGCCGTCGCCCTCGTCGACGAACCCCTGCGCCTGCCACGGAACATGCACCTGCGACTTGAGCAGAAGCGGCACGTTCATGCTCGTCATCTGATGCGGGTCGCATGTGTGAAGCCAGATGTAGTTGTCACATTCATCGAAGGCTTCCATGTGCGCAATCGCACGCTCCACGCCCTCATAGGCAGGATTCGCCACGTAAGGATTGACGATGAGACGGTCAAAGCCGCGCGTCACGCCGTCGTAGATGCCGCGCCCATCGCCCGTGACGTTGACGCAATGGTAGCCGAGTTCTTTCATCTGCTCGGAAATCGTCTTGACCTTCTTGTCGAGACGAAACATCGGGCGATCCCAGACGACCTGCGAACGGTGCATCATCATGCCCGTCTCGATCGTGCCGAGGGAAACGAAGGTGTACTCGGGCACGGAATAGTTGTTGTTGAAGATGATGCCTTCGGAAAAAAAGCGCATGAGATTCGGCACAGGTCGGAAATCGCGCGCCTTCATCGCCTGCCACGAAAGGCCGTCCAACAGGAGGTTCAGAACGAGCTTCCTGCGTCTCGGGCTGTGCCCCAACGGAATCGGCGCACCGATGACGAAGGGCGCATCGGAAGAAATCTCCGCCTTTTTGTCAAAGCGCAGGAAGCGAAACTCCTCGCGCCCCAGAGATATGCTCCCTTCGGTCTTGTCGTCCTTCAGGATGACCGTCTGCTTCTTCTTCGTCGCCGCCACGGGCATGATGCACGCGCCCTCGACCAACGCCGCGCCTTCGACGCGGTGCGCCTTGACGATGTCGAACACCATGCCGCTGTAGTCGTCCAGCATAGAAGATCCGCCGCATTTCATCGCATCGAGCGTATCGGCGCGCACGCTGAAGAAGTCCACATCATTGTAAGCGGCACAATAATATCGATAGGGCGCCGTCTCATCCGATTCGCTCAAGAGGAACTGCCCCAGGGATGGCATGAGGAGCAGTCCATGACTGCCATCCGCCTTCTCTATGAAATCAAAGCGGAAGGGCGCAGCCTGCACATTGAGCATGCCGCGAAAGAAGGCGTCCTGCAGGCGCGTATCGGAAAAGAGCGGCATCGGCGCATCAAGCGCCATATTCTGCTGGCAAAGCGACTTGAAGAAGACCGCCTCCTCATCAAGCCCGAGCGCGTCGCCGATCTCAAAGAGAAGCTGCCAGACCTTGTGACTGAGCTTTCGCCGCGCATAGGCCTCATGCGCGAGACGGTGCGCCTCCTCCATCTCGCCGAGCGCAAAGGCGAGACGCGCTGCAAAATAGAGAACGGCTGCCTCGTTCTTCGTAACCTTCTCATAGGCTTCGAGCTTCGTGCAGTATTCTTCCGTATAGGCGCCTTCCCGCACGGCTTTTCTGAGCCAAAGACCGAGCGCGTCCTCCCCGCTCGTATCCCACGCTTTCTCTGCTGTCTCCTGCATGTATTGCCTCTCTTCCTATTGCCTTTCCCGAGCGGGCAGTCAAGCCCCGTCACTCTTCCCACTTCTCATGGAAGGAGGCCGTATGCTCGTGCGCGATGCGCAGGAACTCCGCGTGAAGCGCCGCATCGAAAACCTCTTTGTGCGCCGCGTCGCGCGTGTAGATATGACTCGCGAAGCGGCTCATGTCCACCGTGCCGTCGTGGTGCGTCGGCCGCGCCGTCTCCAGACGGAACTCATGCTCCTGCGTGCGTATGCTGAGCTTGTACGTCTGCTCGGGATATATCGAATTGCTGATGCAATAGCGTCTGCCCGCTCCGCCCAAGGCGCGCGGCAGTACGCCGTCGAGCTGTCCTGCGGGCGCGGCAAAACCCACGAGCTTTGCCAGCATGGGATAGATGTCCAAACAGCTCGAAAGCTCCTCGACCGTTCCGAGATGCGGCACGCCCGCCCCGCGCAGCATGAGCGCGGCGCCTCCCTGCGTCTCGGAGAAGTACCACGCATCCTCCGAATAGACGGAACTGCCGTGATCGGAATAGGCGCAGACGATGTACTCGTCGGGTGCATAGTGTGTTTCGATGTAATCAAAAAGCCTGCCAAGCTCTCGATCCATCGTCTCGATGCGATGCGGGTTGTCGTACAGATAAGCGTCGTTGTACGGCAGGCGCACGGACACCTCAGCCGCCGCAGAGGAAGGGGCGCTCGTATGCCGCCACGGGATATGCGTCTGCGTCTTCAAAGCCAGGGGAGCGATCGTCGCCGGCGTCGAGTGCGCGTCCTCCACATGCAGGAATACATAGTTGTCGCATTCATCGAAGGCTTCCAAATGTGCGATCGTGCGTGCGACGCCCTCATACGTCGGCTGCGCCAGATACGGATGCACGACGAGACGGTCAAAGCCGCGCGTCACGCCGTCGTAGATGCCGCGCCCGTCACCCATGACGTTGACGCAGTAATAGCCAAGAGACTTCATCTGCTCGGAAAGCGTCTTGACGCCCTTGTCAATCTTGAACATCGGCTTGTCCCACACGACCTGCGAGCGATGCGGCAGCATGCCCGTCTCGATCGTACCGATGGAGACGAATGTGTACTCCGCCGCGCAGTAGTTGTTGTTGAAAATCACGCCGTCGGAGAAAAAGCGCATGAGATTCGGCACAGGCTGGAAGCCGCGCGCCTTCATCGCCTGCCAAGAGAGGCCGTCGAGCAGAAGGCTCAAGACGAGCTTCTTCCGCCTTGGACTGTGTCCTAGCGGAATCGGCGCACCGACGACGAAAGGCTCTTTCGAGGAAATCTTCGTGCGCCCGTCAAGGCGCAAAAAGCGGAACTCCTCACGTCCGCAGAGAATGCCTCCCTGCGCCTCTGCGCTCGCCAATTCAAACGTCTGCCCCTCGACAGTCGGCGCGATGGGAAGGATGCACTGTGCCCCGACCTCGATGCTTCCTTCCATGCGGCGCGCCTTCATGACGTCGAAAAACATGCCGCAGTAATCGTTGAGCGTCCGAGCGCCGCCGCGCTTCATAAAATCCACGCGTCTTGCCTGCGTATGGAAAAAATCCCATTCATTGTAGGCAGCGCAATAGTATCGATCGAGCGATGCGTCTTCTGCCTCACTCAGAAGAAACTGCCCCAAGGCAGGCGCAAAGTTGAGTTCCATGCCGCCTTCCGCCCGCTCTGCGAAGTTGAAGCGGAAGGGCGCTGCCTGCACGTTGAGCATGCCGCGAAAGAATGCGTCCTGCAGGCGCGTATCGGAAAAGAGCGGCATCGGCGCATCAAGCGCCATATTCTGCTGGCAAAGCGACTTGAAGAAGACCGCCTCCTCATCAAGCCCGAGCGCGTCGCCGATCTCAAAGAGAAGCTGCCAGACCTTGTGACTGAGCTTTCGCCGCGCATAGGCCTCATGCGCGAGACGGTGCGCCTCCTCCATCTCGCCGAGCGCAAAGGCGAGACGCGCTGCAAAATAGAGAACGGCTGCCTCGTTCTTCGTAACCTTCTCATAGGCTTCGAGCTTCGTGCAGTATTCTTCCGTATAGGCGCCTTCCCGCACGGCTTTTCTGAGCCAAAGGCCGAGCGCGTCCTCCTCGCTCGTGTTCCAACCGGCATTTTCCTTTTCCTGCATGTGCTGCCCCTTTTCTTCGTTTTCGCCTTCCCACGGAGAGCGCTCTCCCTTCACACCTCGTCGATCAGGCGGATGATGTCCTTGAACGGCATGAGAGCCGCGTCCGCCTCAAGCGCCCGATGGTGCTTCAGGATGGACATCGCCGTGCGTTCCATCGCGGGGAACGCGCTGCGCGTCAGCTGGTTCGCGTAGATGACGATATTCACGCCATGCGCGGCAAGTTCCGCTTCCGTCACGGTGCTGTAGGCAGTCGGCACGGCGACGAGCGGCACATGCGGATATTCTTTCCGAAATGCGTCCGCGAAGGCGAAGACCTCGTCCGGCGTCTTCTTTCGCGAATGGATCATGATGCCGTCCGCGCCTGCCTCCACGTAGGCCGCGGCACGTTCCAAGGCGTCCGCCAACCCCTTTTCAAGAATCAGGCTCTCGATGCGCGCGATGATCATGAAATCGTCCGTGCGCTGCGCCTCCTTGCCCGCTCGGATCTTCGCCGCGAAGTGCTCGATCGTATCCTGCTGCTGCTCAACCTCCGTACCGAAGAGCGAGTTCTTCTTGAGTCCGATCTTGTCTTCCAGTATGACAGCAGAAACGCCCATGCGCTCCAGCGTGTGCACATGGTAGACGAAGTGCTCGATGAGGCCGCCCGTATCGGCGTCGAGGATGATGGGTTTCGTCGTCACGTCCATGACGTCATCAATCGTGCGGATGCGCGAGGACATGTCGACAAGCTCGATGTCAGGCTTGCCCTTCGCCGTCGAGTCGCAGAGGCTCGAAATCCAAAGCGCGTCAAACTGGTCGAGGCCGCCCTCATGCTCGACGACGGTCTTCTCCGCAAGAAGCCCCGTGAGTCCGTCGTGCACCTCAATCGTCTTGACGATGGGCACGATCTCCAACAGACGGCGCAGACGGCGGCGGCGGAACTCGGGCATGACAAGCCTCTCCTTCATGCGCTCGTCGATCTTCTTGACATCCGGATTCCATGTGTAGGGCACCTCGATAAGCTCGCCGCCCGTTTTCTTGAGATTCGCCAGCACGTTTTCGCGGATCGCAGACATCGGCCCGCCGCGCCAGTTGTCACCGTGCACGACGAAATCGGGCTTCAGCGACGCGATGACCGCATCGTACATGATGGCGTCCTGCACGATGACGCGCTCAACCTCCGGCTCGGCTTCCAGAAGCGCGATGCGTTCTTCCAGAGATATGGCAGGGAAGCGATTGTAGCGCACCATCTCGCGGTCAGACAGAACGCCTGCGACGACCATGCCGTGCTTCTTGGCTTCGCGCAGAATGTTTCGATGTCCTTCATGAATCACATCCGTACAAAAACAGGCGTAAGCAATCTTTTCTTCCATGCTATCCCTTTCCTCCTAAAGTCTTTCTCAGCAATTCCAGTTCTGCCAAGGTATCGATCTCCTGCACATCTTCCGCCGTGCACGCACGCACGTACACGGTGAAGTCCTCGATGTCCTGCGAGAGCGCCGCCTCGTCCCAATAGCGCTCATGACCGCCCGGCATACGATAGAGTCGCCGAAGGGACTTTACAAGCTTCCTGCCGTCCTCAGCCGTCCAATACGAGATGCCGACCATCTTCCAGCAGCCCTTGCCGCCGATCGTCATGCGGCGTATGACGCCCGCTTCGTCGGGGAAGAAGCACCAGTCATCCGTCTCCTTGACAGGAATCGCCAAGTAGTTCGTCCCCTGCTGCTCGCGCGAGAGGAGCGCGGGATTCTGCAGGTAGAGATCGCCCTCGACGATCATGGCGTTCTCGACGAGATCGCCCACGGCGAGCAGCGACGAGATATTGTTCGCCTCATGCCAGTGCGGATTGTCGATGAAGCGGATCATCGGATACTTCTCCTTGAGCGCTTCAAGCTTTTCGCCCAAGTAGCCGCGCACGACGTAAATTTCAGGATAGCCTGCCGCCACGAGCGCCGACAGCAGGGTGTCGATGATGCGCCGCTCGCCGACGCGCGCCATGGGTTTCGGCATTTCGTCGGTCAAAGGGCGCATCCTTTCGCCGCGCCCCGCCGCGAGGACGATGGCGCGCTCGGCAATGTACAGCGCTTTGGACATGATTGCAGCCTCCTTTCTCTTGCAGTCAAATTCATTCGGGAAGCGCCGAGAAAATCTCCTCGAACACCTTGCGAGCGCATGCAAAGTCCTGCGCGCGGCAAGCGTCCTCGCGTCGGAAAACATCTTGCGCACGCTCTGCCAGGGACGCCCGTGCCTTTTGGAAAACTTCCGGCTTCAATTCTCCGCCGCACGAAAGGAGCAGCGCCGCCCATTCGGCCGGATGCCATGGCAATTCAGCCGCCTCCTGCACCTCATGCGTGAGCAGAGGAATCTCAAAGACGCCGACGCGGAAGTCCCCTCGCGTCTGAAAGAGCAGCACGAAAGCCGCCAATGGGAAAAAGCGTGCGCGAAAGAACGCCGTTTCCAGCCAAGCGCAAGCGTCGAGCACGCTGCGGCGCAGCAGCGCACCCGAAAGCCCCCCCTCGGGCGACGCCCCGGCAGAGAGCACGAATTTGCGATGCCACGCGCCTGCGGCGACGACGCAGTGGGGCTGCTTCATGCGAAAAACGAACTGCGGCAGGGCGTCATCCGCCGCCCCCGCAGCATCGGCGATCACGAAGTCAAGCTCGTCATCAAGTTCCAGCGTCGTCGCCATCTGCGCAATCTTCTCGGGGAACAGCCGATCGCCGGGCAGCAGCCATTGGATGTATGTGCCATGCGCCGCACGCGAAAGCGCCGCGCCCCAGCCGCCGGACAGGGCGGGAACGACGACATGCGGCATGGAAAGCGCCGCGAGAGCTTCGCTCAGTTCGGATGCATCGCCGACGAAATCGAGCGCAACGACCTCCATATACGGATATGTCTGCGAGGCAACGCTCTCCAGCGTGCGCCGCCAAAGCGAAAGATCGCCGAAGTACGGCACGATGATGCTCACGAGCTTTCGGCGCACGAGCACGCGCGCCTCGGCAAAATCCTGTGCGAGCTGCTCGGAAAGACGCATCAGGCTCTGCAGCGGCGAGAATGTTGACCTCTTCGTATAGCGAAGCTCGATCCGCCCCTGCGGCAAGACCAAGTTCTGCACCTTCTCGCTCTCTGCGGGAGAAAGCGCGACGGGTGGCTCTCCGCCCTCGAATACCGTATCGAAATGCTCCTTCCAGTAGGAGCAGCGCGCCGTATGCACGGAATACTTCGCCGCGTTGCCGATCCAGCCGTTCAGAACCTTGACCGCCGTATGCAGGGCGCCGCGCCATTGGAAGTGCGCGAAGTGCAGAAAGCTGATGGGAAGCGCCGGCGCCGGCACGCGCTCCTCCCCCTCCATGCGGTAGAGGTAATGCGTGCCCTGCGCCAGCAGCGGATAGGTGAGGGCAGCCTCGCGCCCGATGATTGCCTTCTGCATCGGCTCATGCCGCTTCTTCCTGCGCAAAGGACGCGAGAGCAGGAACTCTCCGGCATCTTTTTCCGGCTCTTCCAACTCGTACATCCAATGCCATGCGTAGAAGGTCATATTCGTACGCAGGCGCGAGAGGACGGCGCGGCAGGGCTTCGCGGCGTCCTCCGTGACGAGGAACTCGTCGGCGTCGACGGGCACGACGATGTCGGCGCCGTGCTCGTCAAAAGCTCTGTGCATCAGATCCGTCATGATCTCGTCATGGCAAAGCTCCGCCGCCTCGTAGCGCTCGATGCAAAGGGGCAGCCCTTCCTCTTGAAGTGCGCGCAGGACTTCTCCCGTGCCGTCCGCCGCCGCATGATCGACCACGAGCATCTCATCCGCGTACGTCAGCGTGTGACGCACGAAGCTCTCGATGATGTCGGCGCTGTCCGCGACCAAAGATACAGCGATGATCTTGTTCATGCCCGCCCCCTATCTCTTGATGAAGATGCAGCTCGACAGCATCGTCGCCACAAGCTCCGTCGCCATGCCGACCGCTGTGACCTCCTCGGCAAACGGTTCTTCCTCGCATGGCTTCCGACTCGCCGCCACGCGCGCGATGCGCTCCGCCACCGTGTAGGCGTCGAGCGGCGCGTCACCATGCACGGGAAACAGATGAGGATGAAACGATGTTTCCAAATCCTCAAGGATGTAGATGCCGCCGCTCGGCAAAGCGGGAAAGAGCGCGAAGAGCGCCTTGATCTGATGACTCCAAAAGTGCGAGGCGTCGTCAACGATGATGTGCGGACGGATCTCCTTGAGGCTTTCAAGCATCTCGTCCTGCGAAAGGTCGCCGATGCGGATCTCAATGCGCTCCTCGGCATAATCCCTGCACGCCTCGTCGATGTCGACGCCGTAAATTTCCGCCTGCGGGAAATACTTCTTCCACATGCGCTCGCTGCCGCCCTTGAACACGCCGAGCTCCAAGAGGCGCAGAGGCTTCTCCTTCCAATCGCGCAGGAAGAACTCATACTTCTGCAAGTAATTATGACGATAGCGGCACTTGTCCGTGAGTTCTTCCTCGCCGAGACGCTCAAGCTCGTGAAATTCATGGAAGAAGCCCGCCTGCAGTCCCTTCTTCTCGCTGACGTGACGCCCCAGGCGCCGACTGAACGCCGTCGGATGGAGAGGCTTCGCCTCGCGCCGCTTTTCAAGCTTCACTGCGAGCAGGAAGTCTGGAGTCGTGCGCATTTGAAAAAGCAGGGAAAATCCCGGGAAAAGACTCTCGATGTCCTGCAGATCGTACGCCCATGTCGTTTCCAAAAAGCATGGCACACCGCATATTTCCTTGGAAACTTCGGGCGTCTGTACGAGAAGCAGCATCTTGCCGCCGAGGCGGCAGCAGTTCGCCAAGACTTGTGCGCTCCTGACGAAATGCGGCTCTCTTTCCAAACCTTCGAGCAGAACGACAAAGTCATACTTCTTGCCTGCCACATTTTCTTCCAGCTGCGGCAAAGGCGAAAACACGCCAATGTGTTCATGAAACAGCGGCGCATAATCCATCTTCGCCCCGGCGTCAACGAACGGCTGCATCATGAAGCGCACCTGCGATTCATAATGAGCCAAGCCTATGACGAGGACTTCCTTGCCGCGCAGTTCATCCGCTGTCAAAACATCCCGCTTCCAAAGTTCCTCCATCATCTTCATGTAAAACGGAAAGCTCATTCTCGCCTCTCCTTTCTATTGCAGCCATGTCCGCCACGCCGCTTCATACAGGCCTTCGGCCTCGCGCGCATAGCCCGCGCCGTCCATCAGGGGCGAAGCCTCCATGCGCGTGCGCAGACTCTCTTGCAGCGCGGCCAAAAGTTCCGGCTCTCGGGCAAGCGCTGCCGCCTTCTCCACATATTCCTCGGGCGTTACCGCCGCAAGCTCGGGAATTCCGGCAGCCGACAAGAGGCTAAGACCGAAGCGCGAGCCGAAGCGCCTGCCGTAGCGCGTGACGACGGGCGTGCCCATGTAGAGCGCATCGCATGTCGTGCCGCCGCCCGGATACGGGTAAGTGTCGAGCGCGATGTCGATGTCCATGTACTGCGCGAGGTAGTCGCTCGTCGCGTGCCGAAACTCGACCGCGCCTTCGGCGAATCCCGCCCGCGCCGCCATGCGGCGCATACGGCGCTCCTGCGCCTCGCTCGCCGCCGTGTTCTTGAGCACGAGGCGCGCGCCCGGCACGCGCTCTATGATCTCGCGCCAAAGGAGGAGCTGCTCGTGCGTGATCTTGTAAAAGTTGTTGAAACTGCCGAAGACGGGCGCTGCATGACGCTCGCGCCGCTTCGTCACATACTGCACGGACGGCGGCGGCGTGTAGCAGAGCAGGGCGTGTTCCTGCAGGCGAAGCGGCCTTTCAAGAAAAAGCCCTTCATTCTCCTCCGTCGCCGAAAGGCGGTCGGCAAGCACATAGTCGATCGCCGGCAGTCCCGTCGTGTCGAACCAGCCGATCGCCGTCAACTGCACGGGCGCCGGGCGATGCGCGGCGACGACAAGCGTATGGCCGCCCGCCGCATGACCCGAAAGATCAACGAGGATGTCGATCTCATCCGCGTGGATGCACGCCGCCGTCTCCGCTGCGGACAGAGCCGCGACATCGCGCCAAACATCCGCCAGAGAGCGCATCTGTTCCGTCAAGGCGTCGCCCACGCCGCGCGTATCGTAGCAATAGATGTCGAAACGCTCCCTCGTGCGATGGACGAGCAGCGGCAGGATAAAAAAAGCGTTGATCTGCGCAGCAAAGTCGGGCGAGATATAGCCGATGCGCAGCCTCTCGTGGCGATGGCGCGAAGCCTCATGCGCGTATTGCCCAAGCCCTTCGAAGAGCGCTGCAAAACCGCAGTGCTCACGAAAAAGCCGGGCATCTTCCACGCCCGGCAGATAGTGAAGCGCAAAGAGATAATTGCTGTACGCTGCTCTGTGCTCTTCGGGCAGAGCGCCGCCTGAGGAGCATGCCGCACGGTACGCCTCGACCACGCCCTTTACATCGCCCAAGGCGGCGCAGGCAGAGGCCATGGCAGCCGCCAACTCGAAAGCGGCACGCGGCGGCAGCGGCAGCCGTGCCACGCGCCGCATCTCCTCAAGGGCGAGCCTTTCCCTGCCTTCAGCCAGAAGCGCCTGAGCGTGCGCCATCGCCTCGGCGAAAGAATGCCCCTCAGCCACGAATGACGGACAGCAGCCCGAAGTCGGGCCTCTGCATCATCGATGCAAGCTCCAGCGCCGTATCGCGCTCGCCGAGCGCTGCGAGCGTATAGCCCATGTTCTTGAGCGTCATCTCATCGTGCGCATCCAGCACAAGAGCCTGCTTCAAGAGACTCTTCGCCGCAGCGAACGAACCCGCGAGGAAGAAGCCGCCCGCAAAGGAATTCAAAAGGCGCACCTTCTCCAAGACGGCGACATCCTTCCCCAAGATCTCCTGTACCAAGCGCAGAACCTCCGCCTCGTCGTCCGCCTCCTGCCCTGCGGGCTGCGTCGGCTGCACAGGCTGCGTCTCGATGCGCTGCACCTGCTGCGCCAACGGCTGAAAAGCCTCGGGCTGCGCCGCCGACGCTGCGCCGTCCAACTGCAGGAACTTCGCGATTGCGGGATAGCCCGCGCGGATCTCATCTTCCTTCGTCGTGCCATAGTAATCGAGAACCTCGCTGAGATCCTCCCGATCCTCCGCCGACAGAGCCGCCGCATAGTTCTTCAGCACGAACTCGAAGATGGCGAGCCCATCCGACGCGCGATCCTGCAAGAGGCATATACGCGCGAGCAGAATGCGCGCCTTGACATGCTCGGGCGCAAGGCGCAGCGTGTTGTCCACCCACTGTGTCGCGCGCTCGTAGTCGCCGCTCATGAAGTAGCTGTACGCCGCATCATAAAAGGCGTCCGCGTCCCTGATCCCCTTCTCGATCATCGCCGCGACCGTGCCGAGCGCCTCTGCGTACTCCTCGTCCTCCATCTGCCCGACAAGCTCGCGCTTCAGCTCATCCGGCGAAGCCGCCTTGCCCTGCTGCGTGTTTTTCTTCCAATTTGACAAGATATATTCCTCCCAGATTTTCTTTGCGTCCATTATATCATACGTTCGTATATCGAAAAAGCCGAGAAGCAGCTTAAACTATTCTCCTCCATCGAGCCATTCCTGCCAGATCTCCTCGTACATCGCTTCGACTTCGCGCACATAGCTTCTGCCGTCCATCACGGGCGAGTTCTGCATCATGCGGCGCAGATTCCCGTGCAGCGCTGCGAGAAGTTCCCCGTCCGATGCAAGCGCTGCGGCTTTCTCGACGTATTCTTCGGGCGTATTTGCCGCGAGTTCGCCGAGACCGACGTTTTCCAAAAGCGACAGGCCGAAGCGCGTGCCGTGGCGCGTGCCCGCGAGAGTGACGACGGGCGTTCCCATGTAAATGGCCTCGCACGTCGTGCCGCCGCCCGTATAGGGGAAGGTGTCGAGCGCGACGTCCATGTCCATGTACTCGTGGATATAGTCGAGCGTCATGGGGCGCACCTCGATCTCTTCCTGGCGATAGCCGAGGGGAATCGCCCTCCTCTGCAGAAGCTCCGGCTTCCATGCCTTGAGCAGCAGTTTGGCGCCGGGCACTCGCACAAGGAGCGTGTGCCACAGGCGCAGCATATCGTCGGAAATCTTCGCGGAGTTGTTGAAGCAGCCGAATACCGGCCTCTCGTGCGGCCGCCAATCGACCGTGCTCTTGAAGATCTTCTCGAACGGCGTATAGCAGAAATGCGAATGCGAAAGGCGCAGGAGCTTTTCAGAGAAATGTGCATCGCCCTCGCCAGGCGGGTCGAGAAAGCGATCCGACAAATAGTAGTCGACCGCCTTGAGTCCCGACGTGCTCATGTAGCCGATTCCCGTGAGCTGCACGGGCGCCGCCTTGTAGCCGAGCGTCGCCAGTCCGTGCCCGCCGTCCGTATGACCGCTGAGGTCGAAGAGGATGTCGATCTCGTCCGCCGCGATCGCGCGTGCGCGATCCTTCGCCTCGGGCAGAGCAATGTTGCGCCAGTTGTTGCCGAAGGATCTCATCTGCTCGGCCGCTGCGTCCGAGAAGCCGCCGAGGTCGTAGCAGTAAATCTCGAAGCGGCTGCGGTCGGCGATGGCGAGGAGCTGCATCATGAAGCAGCTCATGACATGCGCCTTGAAATTCGACGAAAGGTAGCCGACGCGTATCTTCTCATGACGCCGATGAAGCTCCCGTGCGTGCCGCAATTCCTCTGCGGGGCGGAAAAACCGATTGTAGGTGAAGTGGCTCTCGGCAAGCTCTTCATCGCTCACATGCGGCAGGTAGTGACAAATCATGAGGTAGTCGCTGTAGAGTTTGCGCTGCTGTGCAAGATAGGGCGCAAGCACGACCGCATCGCGATAGGCGGCAGCGGCTTCTTCCAGTCGTCCGATGAAGTGCAGAAAGTAGCCAAGACGTCCTTTGAGGAAACTTTTCTCGCCGCGGTCAAGCTCCGCCGCGCGCTCCTGCAGCAGCCGTTCAATGCGCCGGACGCCCGTCTCCCATTCCATCTTGTCCTGCAGGGCGGCGATCTCTTCCGTGAGCTTTTGGAAATCTTTCATCTTTCGCCCGTCTCTCCCTTCTTTTGTTCCATCGCCATGCAATAGAAGCGCTCCAGTTCCTCCATATATCCTGTCGCCTGCATGACGGGCGAATCGGCGAGACGCGTGCGAAGCTGCCTGTGCAGCTCGTCCAGAAGCTCTGCGTCATGCGCGAGCGCCGCCGCCTTTTCGATGTACGCTTTTCCATCGGCTGCAGCAAGACTCTCAAGCCCCGCATTTTTCAGCAGCGAAAGCCCGAAGCGCGTGCCGCGCCGTCTGCCATAGCGCGTGACGACGGGAACGCCCATGTAGAGCGCGTCGCATGTCGTGCCGCCGCCCGGGTACGGGTATGTGTCGAGCGCGATGTCAACCGCCAAATAGCGCTCCATGTAGTCGCTCGTCGCAGGCTCCAAGTCGACGCGCTCAATGTCGATCTGCGCCTTCGCCATGCGGCGCAGTACCTCTTCTCGCATCTTCGGCGCGAAAAGTTCCTGACACTTGACGAGCAGACGGCTCTTCGGCACACGCTCCAAGATCTCGCGCCAGCAGAAGAGCATTTCTTCCGTGACCTTGTACCAATGGTTGAACACGCCGAAGACGACATGCCCCGCCTTTCTCGACGGCGCACCCGAAGGCTCCGGAACATCGCTCTTCGCCGTGTAGAGAAACTGGCTCGTCAGGCATACAGGCTCTTCCGTGAAGAGGGCGTCGTGCCTTCCCGGCGGGTCGACGATGTCATCCGTGAGGAAGTAATCAACCGCCGAAAGCCCCGTCGTGTTGACGTAGCCGAGTCCCGATACCTGCACGGGCGCGGGTCGATAGGCGAGTACGGGCAGAGCGCCGCCCGCGCTGTGCCCCGCGAGGTCGACGAGGACGTCGATCTCATCGGCACGAATCCTTTCGGCAATCTCCGCAAAGGAAAGCCCCGCGACATTGCGCCATGCCGTCGCGTGCTCTTTCAGAGCTTCGGTGAAGCCGTCCTCCTCCGCAAGCGAATAGGCATAGACCTCGAAACGTGCGCGGTCGAAGCGCACGAAAAGCCCATAAATGAAGGAAACCATGACATGACGGCGAAAATCGGGCGACAGATACCCGATGCGGATCTTCTCATGATTCTTCCAAGCGCGTTCGGCAAGCGGCTCGATGCCCGCAAGAAGCTTCTCATAGCCTCGATGCGCGGCGAAAAGCTCCTCCTGACCGATCGCCGTATTGTGCAGGGCGAGCAGGTGCGAGCTGTACGCTTCCGTGCGCGCACGAAGGTCATCCGCGAGATCTGCGGCTTCGCGGTAAGCTCTCGACGCCTCGTCGGCACGGGCAAGCATGTAGGCGGCATGAGCCTTGGCGAGCGCGAGACGATGGCGGAAGGGACGCGTCTCGCGCGTCTTTTCTGTCCGCGCCTGCGCTTCCTCCGCGCTCGCCAGCGCCGCTGCATGATCGCCCGCGAGCTTCTGCACTTCGGCGAGAAGCTGCAAGATTTCGGGTTTATCTTCTTGCGCTTTTTCGAGCGCCATTTCCAGGAAGCCCCGCGCCTTTGCCGGCTCCTCCAACTGCAGCGAAGCAAATCCCATGCTCATCCAAAGCCGGCTTGATGCGGCATCCAGCGCGACGAGGCGATGAGCGGCGGCGAGGAAGCTGTGCCACTCGCGCGCGGCGAAGGCGGCGTCCGCCTCAGCTTGCAGGCGGGGCACGAGCTTCCTGCGCTGCTTCTTGCTGTCCTCGCCGAGCTTGTGTGCCCAGATCTTCTCATACGCCGCTTCGAGATGGAGCATGTAGCGTGCGGCGTCCATGAGAGGAGACGCCTCCATGCGCGTGCGCAAGGTGCGGCGCAGGACAGCGAGCGCAGCTGCATCGGCGGCGAGCGCACATGCCTTCTCCACATATTCGTCCGCCGTATGTGCACAGCAGGCGTCGGCAAGGCCGAGGTTCGCCAAGATGCTCGCGCCAAAGCGTGCGCCATGACGTGTGCCCGCCAGCGTGACGACGGGCACGCCCATGTAGAGCGCGTCACATGTCGTACCGCCGCCCGGGTACGGGAATGTGTCGAGCGCGATGTCGACCTCGCCGTAGGCCGCGAGGTACTCCGCCGTATGGCCTTCTGTCCTGACGCGGGCGAGGTCGATGCCCGCCGCCTCCAAGCGGCGGAGCGCCTCCTCTCTGCCGTCCGACGCATCGAAGACCGCCGTCTTGAGGAAGAGGCGCGAGCGTGGCACGGCACGGAGGATCTTCGCCCAAAGATGCAGGCTCTCGTCCGTGACCTTCGCGAAGTTGTTGAAACTGCCGAACGTAATATAGCCCTTCTCCCGCGCGGGCAAGGGCGCGATTCGGGATTTTTCCCCCGCGCGGCTCGCACGGTAGCAGAGGTGACTCTCGGGCAGACGCAGGAGCTTCTCCGTAAAGCAGCCGTCGTTTTCCCCATGCGGGTCGATATACGCGTCCGTCAAGAAATAATCGACCGCTGAAAGCCCCGTCGTATCGAAGTAGCCGACGCCCGAAATCTGCACGGGCGCAGGACGAAGCGCGAGCACGGGAAGCGCGTTGTTCGCGCTGTGTCCCGCAAGGTCGAAGAGGATGTCGATCTCATCGGCGCGGATCTTCTCGGCAATCTCTGCGGGAGTCCCGCCGCCCACGTAGCGCCAAGCCGACGCATGAGAAGAAAGCTCCGCCGCCATCGCATTCTCGCCTGTGAGCGAGTAGCCGAAGACCTCGAAGCGACTCTTGTCAAAGTGCGTGAAGAAGGCGAAGCTGAAGAGCGCGACGATGTGGAACGTGAAGTCGGGCGAGATGTAGCCGACGCGGATCTTCCCGCGCCGCTTCGGCGCTCGCTTCATGCGCGGCACGCCCTTGAAAAGCTCCCCATAGCGTCGTGCCGCATCGAGCATGAACTGCGGCTCGCGCTCGACGTAGTGCAGGGCGAAGAGGTAGTTGCTCCAAGACGCCGCCCTGTCCGCCAGCGTCTCAGCGGCGTCGAAGGCCGCCTTCTCCGCGCACAGGGCTTCTTCGACCTCGCCCAGGCTGCGGCAGATGCGTGCGGCGAGGTTGTGCGCGAGCACCTGCTCGCTGCGCGAGAGCTGACGCGCGGCGAGCGCGCGACGCACATCTTCGAGCGCATCGCGCCAGCGCCCGAGCAAAAATACGGCACGCGCACGCAGGAGAAAGCCGAAGCCGTCCTCGCCGCCAGCGAGATACAGCCCGGCTGCACGCGCGGCGTTCTCTCCCTCCTCCGCGTCGATGTAGAGTCCCGCCGCCAGACGCCATACATCGCGCTCCGCCCTGTCTGCGGCGAGGAGCGCGTCGGAGGCGGCAAGCGCTTGACGAAGGTCTCCCGCCGCAAAGAATCGCTTGAGCGCAACAGCGAGCCTCGCCGCTTCCTCGGGCGAGATCGCCGTCTGTGCCGCATCGTGCGCGGCGAGCGCCGCTTCGTAGCCGGCTTCGAGAGCTGCCGTATAGGATGCGCCGTCCATCAAAGGCGACTTTTCCATCATGGGGCGCAGATTCTTGTGCAGGGCGGCAAGAAGCTCCGTATCCTCGGCAAGCGCTGCCGCCTTCGCCACATAATCTGCCGCATCCGCCGCCGCCAGATCCTCCAAACCGAGATTGGCGAGGATGCTGAAGCCGAAGCGCGTGCCGTGCGCATCTCCCCTAAGAGTGACGACGGGCACGCCCATGTAGAGCGCATCGAATGTCGTGCCGCCGCCCGGATAGGGGAATGTATCGAGCGCGATGTCGACATCGTGATACTCGTGCAGGTATTCACGCGTATCGGGGCGCAGCTCGACGCGTGCAGGCTCGATGCCTGCCGCTTGCAGCCGCTCAAATGCGGCGGCGCATCCCTCCTCACTCGAAAAGGCGGCGGATTTCAAGAGCAGACGCGAGTTCGGGACTGCAGAGAGGATCTGCGCCCATGCCGCGAGCGTCTCGTCCGAAACCTTGGCGAAAGCATTGAAGCTGCCGAAGGTCACGAAGCCTTTCCGCAGGCATGGCGCAGCGCCCGCAGGCGGCGCGCCCGCCTCGGGCGTATAGCAGAGGTGCGTATGTGAGAGAACGAGCAGTTTCTCCGTAAAGAACGGCGCTTCCTTGATGCCCGCCGGCGCGCCGTCGAGCCATACGTCGCCGATCATATAGTCGACCGCAGGAAGCCCCGTCGTCGCGAAGTAGCCGATGCCTGACATCTGCACGGGCGCAGGGCGATGGGCGAGCACGGGAAGCGCCGTGCCGCGCGTATGACCGGCGAGATCCACGAGGACGTCTATGCCGTCCTCGTAAATGCGCCGCGCCGCCTCCCGCGGCGAGAGCAGCGAGATATTGCGCCAAGCGTCGACGAGACGCATGATGCGGCGGCTCTCCTCGTCCTCGGGGCCGTTCTGGTAGCAATAGACCTCGAAGCGCTCGGCATCGTAATGCGTGAAGAGCGCCTCGGCAAAGCGCAGCACGACATGACGGCGCAAGTCGGGCGAGATATAGCCGATGCGGATCTTGCGCCGCTTTTGCCGAAGGCGATGAAGAAACGGCGTCACGGCGCGGAAAAGCTCTCCATAAGCGCAGTGCGCACGATACACTTCTTGCTGCGGCACGCGCAGAAAATGCAGCGCGAAGAGGACGTTGCTCCATGCCACGGCGCGAAGCTCCGAAGTTTCCGCCGCAGCCGCCGCCTTTTCGTAGGCGGCAGCAGCTTCCTCCGCCAATCCCATGGTACGCGCCGTCTGCCCGAGAAGGTTGCAGATCTTCTCGACGTAGAGAGGAGCAATCCCTTCCTCGCGCTGCAAGAGCGCGGCGAGCGCCTCATGCGCTGAGAGCAGCTTTCCTTCGGCGAAGAGGAGACGCGCCCGAAGGAACGCGCCGTAGACGGACTGCGGCTCTGTCTGCCGAAGCGCCTCGACCAAGGGCGCCGCCCCCTCATAGTCGCCCGCCTCGATGTGGATGCTCGCAGCGGCGCCGAGCGCCTCCGCTTGGGTCGCCTCGTCCTTCGCCAGTTCGCGCACGGCGTCCATCGCAGCGTCGAAATCGCGCACGGCGAGGCACGCGCCGATCCTTTCGCGCAGCCTATCTTTTTCCTTCTCGCTTGCCATGCCGCCGCTCCTTTTTCTTGATCTTTTCCAACGTGCGCCGCACGGAGCGCATCGCCGCTTCGTACTCGTGCCACACTTCGCCCGCCGCCGTGCGGTCGAAGCGGTCGCGCTCCGCCAGATACTCGCCGTAAAGGAGTTCCAGCGGCTTTCGATACTCTTCTTCCGTCTTGATGTAGACGCGGCGCTCGAAATACTCGCCGATGAGCCTGAGCCACTCCAAGCGGCTCAGGAGGATGACCGCTACCTGCTGCCCTTCCTGCGCCTCGTGGCGGCGGTAGCAGCTCAGAGGCTTCTGAAAGAATACGCAGTCGCCGCTTTCCAGAAGTTCCAGCCACATCGCCACGTCGGAAATCGTCTTGTAGCCGCGGCTCTCGGCGCGCCAATAGTGGTGCTTGAGATCGGCTCGCCGAAAGAGTACGGCGGACGGCTCACCGAGGAAATTACGCCACCCAAGCAGCGTCTCCCTGCCGACGATCTCGCCATCAAACACGGAATACTCCGCCTCACTTTCGGGCACGCCCGCCGCATAGGGATTCGGCTGCAGCCTGCCCTCTCCGTCGATCACAGCGCGTCTCGATGTCACGAGCTTCGCCGCAGGATTCTTGCGAAATGCCTGCATCATCTTCTCGATTTTGCCGTCGAGCAGGATGTCGTCATCCATCAGCCATTGCAGGTATTCGCCCTTTGCGAGATGCTCGAACGGCGCGAAATTCTCCTCCTTCGTCTTCGCCGTCTTGTTTCGGCGATAGCAGAGCCTCGGATCGCCCAAATACTTTTCAATCAAAGCTTCTGTCTGGTCGTCCGTGCTGTTGTCGCAGACGATGATCTCAAGATTCTCGTAGTTCTGCCGCTGGGCGCTTTGGAGCGCAAGCTCGAAGAACTGCGGGCGGTTGTACGTCGGGATCATGATGCTGACGAGCGGCAGCGCCTTCCTGCGCCAATGCCTCTTGTACGCCCCAGCAAGCAAAAGCGACGCGGCATCCTCCTCGGGCAGCACTCCCTGCTCGCCCTTCGCTTCGGCAAGCAGAGCGGAAAAGCTCTTGAGCCGCGCCGAAAGCTCGACCGCCGCCGCGTCCGTGCGGCCTGCCGCGCGATAGAGCAGCGCCTTGTCACGCTTCTCAGCCGGCAGAAATCGCGCGTAGTAGAGCAGCGTGGGCGCAGTCGGACGCGCCCGAAGCGCTTCCACAAGAAACGGCGCGTCGTTCTCCCTGTCGTAGAGCGTATCGAGAAGCGCGATGACGTCCGCCGGCTCCTGCCCCGCGAGCGCATCGTAAAGAGCGAGGAAGAGGCTCTTGTCATACGGATATTCCTTGACGGCACGCAGAAAGAGATCGAAAGCCTCCGTCCGTCGCCCTTTCATCGTCTCGATCTTGCCGAGAGAGGCGCAGACGAAGGGAAACATCTGCAGCGAGTTATCCGCGCGAAGCGACGTGGGCGTCTTCTTCCTGCACGCCATGCCGCGGCGGAACATCTTCTCCGCCAGCAGATAGTCGCGCTCCTCCCATGCCAGAAGGCCGACCTCCATGGGAAACTCCGCGAGGTCGGGATACTTTGCCATCGCCTCTTCCAAGACGGGCAGAATCTCTTCCTTCGGCCGCTTCTGAGCGAGCAGTGCGCGCACGAGTCCCCAATATTCCGCACCTTCGCGTCCCATGTAGATGATCTTGCTCGCAATCGCCTTCCGCGCATATTCCGCTGCCCTCGCGAAATCGCCCAAGCCGTAATAGCAATCCATATAGTGCAGAGCATCGTCCACGGATTCGCCCTGCGCTTCTTCCTTCTGCCGCAGGAAGTCGAGGTTGCGTTCCAGTTTTTTGCGCACGAGATGAAGTGAATAGCCCGTATGGAAGATCACGAGCTTTGGCGTCGCGAACATCTCGTGCTCCTCCCTGCGCACATCGACGATATGCTCATGAATCTTCCCCTCGTAGCGAAGGTCGCGGCTGTTCCGAAAGATGCGCAGTTGAAAGATCGCACCCATGAAGCGATTGCCTTGATCCTTGTCGATATTGATGAGGCGGCAGATCACGCCGACGATGGGCTTTAGACTCGCCTCCACCTTTTCCAGCAACGGGCGCACCTTGGGGAGCGTCTGCGGGCTGAAATGCTCATCGGCGTCGAGGAAGAGAATCCAGTCGCCCTTTGCCTTTTCCAGCGCAGCGTTCTTCGCGGCGGCAAAGTCGTTCTGCCACGCATGATGAAAGACGCGTGCGCCCGCCTCCTTTGCCATCTCGACCGTGCGATCGGTCGATCCCGTATCGACGACAATCATCTCGTCAGCGATCTTCTTCATCGAGGCGAGCCATGTGCCGATATTTTCTTCTTCGTTCTTCGTGATCACACACGCGGAAAGCTTCATGCCAGCGCCTCCTTCATCCATGCTTCATAAGCGTCAATATCCTTCAGCGAGCAGCCCTTCTGCCGCGCATGTGAAAAACTGTCTCGCGCGGCTGCAAAGTCGCCGAGCTGATAGAAAACGACGCCCGCATCGTGCCAGAATGAGGCATCGGCTGCTGCGGCATCCGCCGGCACGGCAGCCAGAAGTTCAAGCGACGCCCGCCACTGTTCCGCCGCCAAGAGGAGTGCCGCCGCCTCGCGCTTCTTCTCCGGCGAGAGCTTCGAGAGGAGGCGCACATAGCGAAGCAAGGCTTCCTGCGGCAGACGCTGTGCAAGCGCCGGCAAAAACGCCCGATACGACTCCCAAAGCTCCTCTGCGAGCGGCTCTTCCTTCGCATAGCAGCGCACGATTTCCTGCAGCGCAGGCAGGAGCGGCTGCATCTCCTGCACGGGAAGAGGCTCCGTCTCCCTCTGCTCCAACAGCTGCAGCAGCGTGAGGAACAACTCCTGCATCGTGTCCGCGACCTCCCTCGTCGCCAGCCCCGCCATCTTCTGCCAGTCCCCTGCCTGCCAAGCAGCGAGGCAATCCGTCTCGGGCAAGCGTTCGCCAAAGAGCGCCGCCAGCTCCCCTGCCGCATCGGCAGCGAGCTTCGCTTCCCCTGCGGACGCCGCCCAGCGCACAAGGAAGCGCAGAGCCTCCGCCGTATGTGGAAAGAACTCGCGCAAGGTTTCGCCGCACGATACGCCCATGAGTCTCTGCCAGGCGGCGAGCGCTTCCTCGCTGAACGGATGGAGGCGCAAAGAAGCGGCAAGCGCCGCCTTCGCCTTCTCCGTCTCGCCGAGCGCAAGATAGATCTCTCCCAGACGACGCCAAGCGACCGGCGCGTCTGCGGCAAAGCGCGACGCCTGCCATGTCGATTCGGTTTCCTGCACAGCACGGGAAAAAGCCTGCTCAAAAGAATCCGCCGCATCCTTGAGCCTTCCCATCGACGAGAGGATCATGCCCTTTTCCGCATAAAAGTCGGGAATCTCGGGAAAGGCTTCCAGCGCCTTTTCCGTCAAGGCGAGCATATCCTCTGCCCCCATATGGCATTCGCGCATCGCCTGCAGCGCTGTCCTGTACATATCGCTGTCGCTGCCGATGGCAGTCGCCGGGGAATCGAGCGCCGAAAGGGCGTAATAAAGCGCTTTTTTCCAATCGCCAAAAGCGGCATAGCAGTCCGCCAGATAGCGGTAATGTCCGGGCTGCTCGCCGTTCTTCTCGATGTCCTCCTGCAGGAGCGCGAAGTTCCTTTCAATCTTCTTCCTGACGCGTCCCGAAGAATAGCCGAGATGGCAGACGAGCAGATGCTTCCTTTCCAGCTTGATTTCGAGCCGGCCTTCCTCCTTGCCGACCGCCTCGTGGATGCGTCCGAAAAAGGCGATGTCCGCACGGCGGCGAAAGAGGCGCACGGTCGGGAAGCGCTGGATCTCCTTGAAGTGATCGTCTTCGTCAAGATTGGCAATCGTCAGCATGACCGCCTCGATTTCGGGCTGCTCGACGGACAGCGCGGCGAGATACGGCCGCACGGCCTTCGGCTCTGCAAAATATTCGTCAGCATCGAGGAAAGCGACCCAGTCGCCCGTCGCGTGGGAAAGCGCTTCGTTCTTCGCCGCCGCAAAGTCGTCGCGCCACATATAGTCGTAGACGCGTGCGCCCGCCGCCTCGGCAAGCGCCTTCGTATCGTCCTTCGATCCCGTATCTACAACGATGCGCTCATCGCTGTAAACCGCCGTATTCTCAAGCCAGCGCGGCATGTCGTGCGACTCGTCGCGCACGATCGCGCACGCCGAGATCTTCAGCGACTTCTCCCTCTCTGTGATTTTCTGCCAAAGAGCTGCACGCTCCTTCGCCACGGCGAGGATCGCATCGTCGAACTCCATCGCCTCGCCGTCCTCCTCGTGCTCAGCGTAAGCACGAAAAGCCTCTTCCATCGCCGCAATCGCCTCAGGGAACTGCATCTGCCGCGCCAAATGCTCGGCATACTCGGCATGAAACTCAGGAATGCGCGGAAAATCGCGCCTTGCCTTTTCCAGCACACGCGTGCGCTCCTCACCCTCAGGAAGCGTATAGAGCAGCATGCGATAGCAGCGGCTCGCAAAGAGCACGGGACGAGGGCCGTCTGCGATGTCGAGCCGCGCGTAGTGCAAAGCGCGCTCCGTATCGCCCACGCCTTCATACGCCTCGGCGAGGTAGCGGTAGAGCTCCTCCGGGCTTTGTGTCTGCTCCAATTCCTGCAAAAGGAGTCTCAAATTGCGCTCCGCCTTGCCCTTCGCACGACTCGCAGTATAGCCCGTATGAAGCAGCACAAGGGACTCTTCGGGAATGAACCCGAGGTGCAATGCACCGTCCTCGCGCTCGATATGCTCATGGATGCGACCCGCATAGCGAATCTTGGAAGACCGTCGAAAAGCGCGCACGACATACGTGTGGTTGAGACGCTTTTCTTTCGCGCCGTCAACGTCGAGATTCACGATCTTCACGGCAAGCGCGTCGTCCCCTCTCGCTTTTTCAAGAACGGCACGCACATTCCCCCGTGTTTCCTCAGAAAAGTATTCATCCGCATCGAGGAATACGACCCAGTCGCCTGTCGCATGAGAAAGCGCCGCATTCCGCGCCGCCGCAAAGTCGTCGCACCACGCGCTGCGAAAGAGCTTCACCTTGGGCAGAGCCTCCGCGATGCGACATGTATCGTCCTCAGAGCCGGTATCATAGACGATGATCTCATCGACGCTCGCCGCTATGCTCTCGATGGATACGGCGATATTTGCGCTCTCGTTTTTCGTGATATAGCAAGCAGAGATTTTCATCATGCAGATGCCCCTTTTATATAAATCACCAAATACATATAGCCCTTTCATGCGGCATACACACTTATCGAATCGTGTATCGTGATAAAGTACGAGAAACTTAATGCGACGAAATTATGCCGCTTTGCCCCGCACAGCTAAAATCAAAGTTGCGATTCCGCCCACAACAAAGGCAGAATCGCAACGTCTATTCACGAAGAATCTGTTTTGGGAAATGATGTCTGAAGATGGTGAGCGAATTTATCCGTGCTTCTTAAAGCAAGCTGTGCATCTCGCCAAGTTCTTTTACTCTTTCCAAAGAGAATTTCGAGATGTGAGCGATTGTTTCAAGCGGCATCTTGCCCCGCAGCATTTCCAGTACAATGTCCGTCTTTCCTTGTTCCATGCCTTGTGCCTTTGCTTCTTGTGCAATATCCCTTGCAAGATTTTCCATCGCTTCGCACATGACTCCTGCTCCTTCCTCTGTCTCCTTAAGAAATTTTACCCGTTCTGCCAATACATCATAATACATATCCTCGGCTCGCGTACAGCGAAAATCATGCATCAATCTGCCGAGCGGCGTAGTTTCATCCGTCATGGAACTGTTGACATAAATGATATGAGAGCCATCTTGAAAAGTTCTGTCGCTGCCTCTTACCATCCGCTCGACGACATAAATCGGCTGTCCCATGCCCAAAACATCTGTTTCTGTAATGAATATCACATACGATTCCGGCAAACTGGCGTAATCGTCTCCTGAAAGCAACGTGTTGGCGTCCATAAGGCTGCTGTGATATCTGGCTCGCCGTTCTGCAGCGCCCTTGCCTCCGCGCTGAATCTCAACATTGAATTCCTGTTCATCTGTCCATGCATGAATATCAAGGCGCACGCTTCGACCGTGCAGATTTTTCAGCGTATGCTGTGTGATTGCCTTTGTCGCCTTGATGTCCGGCCTATCCAAAATGATTTGCAAAACCAGATCGACACATTCCAAATGATCTTGAAACGCTGCTGTCATGAAATCATCATCCAACAGACGAAACCCTGCCAAAATCACCAAGAATTTCTGATGCCATTTTTCCATCTCGTCTCGCTTCATGGTGATTTCGCTCCTTGTTGAGATTTTCTTCTTGTTTTTATTATACTACGAAATATCTTCTAAGGAAATACGGATAAGAAAAGTAGAGAAATGCAAAAGAACCTCCCCCGAAGGGGAGGTTCTTGAGAGCTCTTTTGTAATTCTGACGAAATTACTGGAGCAGGCTGAGAACGCCGGAGCTGGACTGGTTCGCCTGAGCGAGCATAGCCTGAGCAGCCTGCATGAGAACGTTGTTCTTCGTGTAGTTCGTCATCGCCTTTGCCATGTCGGCATCGCGGATGGTGGACTCGGAAGCCTGGACGTTCTCGCTTGCCGTCGTCAAGTTCTGGCTCGTGTAGTTCAAGCGGCTCTGAACAGCGCCGATCGTCGTCTGCTGATCGAGTGCCTTGCTGATCGCGTTGTCAAGAACGTTGATGGCAGCATTCGCCTTGTCGCGCGTGCTGATGTTCAGCGTAGCGCCGTCCGAACCCTGGAGGCCGAGAGCCTGGGCGCGCATGTCGGTCATGCCGACGCGGATCGCCTGGTTGGCGCGCGTGCCGATCTGGAAGTTCATCGAGTTGTCCTGCGAGTTGTCCTGCGCACGAACCGTCTCGGAGAAAGCATCGAGAACGGCGTTCGCGGACTTGTTGATGTTGCCCTGCGTGTCCGTGATGCTGAAGGTGACGCCGCCGACCGACTTGCCGACACCCGTGCCCGAAGCGTAAATCGTCATGGCGCTCTCGCCGGAAGCCGTGTAGACCGTATCGCCGGCAACGTTCGTGCCGATGATGGACGACTCACCGATCGCCGTAGCCATGCCGTTGACGCCCGACGCGCTCAGACCGGAAATCGCTCCGATGATGTTCGCAAACGTGCAGGTCGAAATCTTGAAGGACGTCGTCTCCGTCTTGCCCTGATTGACGTAGGAAATCGTGATCGTGTCCTGCGTGTGGATGTTGAGGTTGCGGCCCGTGCGGTCGAGCAGGCTCGTCATGACCGACGCAGCCTTCGTCGCCGTGCTCATCGACTGGTTCGTGAACGTCGTCGTCGTAGCCGTGACCTTCTGGTTGTGCGTGCCGTCGACGAGGTACTTGCCGTTGAACGTGATGTTCG
>ERZ772971.403-NODE-403-length-27804-cov-5.564669_pt1 | contig 27804 bp, 29 predicted proteins | sample MGYA00511943_ERZ772971 | MGnify/ENA primary metagenome ERZ772971 (study PRJEB29015, sample SAMEA2737929) | human oral metagenome | biome: human oral; feature: human-associated habitat; material: dental | place: China | collected 2144 ... | reverse complement strand
GAAGTTACCCATTGTTACTGTGTACCGTTGCGCGCCACATTGGCCGCCGCTGTGTTCAGCCGCGGCCAATGTGGGCGCGATGACGTCAAGGCTTCCGGCTCTCCCGTTCGATTTGCCGCAGTTCCAGCAACCATTTTCTGGCTTCGGTAGTCGCATCCTTGAAAGAATGCTTGAGTGGATACGATGACCAAAAAATTCTTTCCTCCACGCCATCAACAGAAGCGAATACCGAAACCTGTTGCCGGTCATCAATCTGAATTCTCAATATCGCTTCTTTCACTTTTTGCCCCTTCAAGATAATTCGGGAAACTGCGGCACAGCAAATAGATAATCCCCGAAAGAACGTGAGCCTGAAACATATCGTCTCCCATACCTTCAATTTTTTCCAAGAGATTCCCCGCGTGTGCAATATTGCACGCAAATTCAATATAGGCATCACGCGGAATTATTGCTTGCGTGTCCGTCACTATCACTTTGTTCTCGACCATAATCCATTCCTCAATCATCAAGCCGCTTTCATGGCCGCTACGCACCGTTTTACATCGTCCCACGAACAAACAGCGTCGCACAGCAGAATCGGCTTGCGCCGAATCGGCACCACATTCGACTGCACCAAATCCGAGGCCGCCACTCCCGCATCTTCCAGCAGTTTCTTGTGTCGGTAAAACGTCGTTTTTGTCGTTGATGCCTTGGCGTTTGCAAGCCCGTTCTGCCGCACCAGCAAATAGAAACCGTATGCTTGTCTTGCGGCCGCTTCTGTTCTGCCGCTTGTCGTCGCCACCTCTATCAGTTTTTCCAATAACGTGTTCATATCTACAATCTCTGCATCGCTTAAATATTTACTAAAAAATTCGTCATGGCGGGCCAATAAAAATTCAGGGGTAAATTCCGACCAATGACGCTTGAACAATTTTGACAACTCTTTGATTTTCCGAGACCTTAACATCAATTCAAAACGCAACAAATATTCCGATAGAAGCAACTCCTCCTCTGTATAAAAGGCTTTTTTACTTTTCTGCAACCGCTTTGCATCCTGCCCCTTGAGATAGACTTTTGCCGTCTGATGGGACGAACGCTTACCGATATAGAGACCATCAGGTTCAAAGGATATCTTCTGGCGACCGGAAGGCAGATATTTCAGCACTTCCAGCGCTTGCACAGGCTCTTCCCTGCTTGCCATACACAGGTTGCGGGTGATGTCGATGCGGGTGCATCCCCACTCCAACAAAGGCGGCAGAGTCTCGCGCGGGAAGCCGAACCGGGAAAGCACGAAGGAAATCATTTTGTCAGCGCAATAACGGATGTCGAGCGAACCAAAGGCGTTATTCCGCAGCCCCACCCTGGCCGGGCTGCCCTGAATCTCCAAGCGCGATCCGATACGGCAAGAAATCTGATGGGAGTCGGAGCGGATACTTTCCCAAGCGCAGCGCTCCCACTCAACTACACCATCCGGAGAAAGCTTCATGATTTTGCCGGACTCCTTTTCCAGCAACAGGCGGAGCGGTTCAGGCACAAGACTGACATCCAGCCAAGGACTGAGCCAGTCAATCATTCCCGAATGTGCGTATTCCTTTGTTAAATCAAACATCTGATTCCGCCATGTGCCAACAGCGGCTGTTGGCACATGGCGAACAGTCGCAAACCCTGTCAAGAAGCTAAAAAGCTAATAATTAAGCAAGCTGATAAGCAAAATATAGCAAGAAGACAAAATTTGCAAGGGTAATATAAAGCTCTTTCAACTAGCGAAGGATGCCCTTATGAGCTTTGGCGATAATTTGAAACGCATCAGGAATAACCGTGGGATGACCCAGGGCGATTTAGAAGAAAAATCCGGGGTGCGGATGACAAACATTTCCAAGATGGAGAGAAACCAAACAGAGCCCAACCTTTCGACCATCTACAAACTCATGGACGCACTAGACTGTGATGCAAACAGCCTGCTGTTTGACAGCCGCAAAATAAGCACAACGGGCGTCATGAAAGAGGCGATGAAAGAAGCTGAAAAACTTGATGAAGACGACCAAAAAATCATCATCAAAATCATCGAAAAATTCTGCGAACTCAAAGGAGTAGATACGCTATTCAAGGAGCATTTCCTCCTGATGCAGACGAAAAACGGCAGACGACAAGGGATGAAAACCCCGCCGTACATAAGTGACTGATAAATAAAGAGTCAGGAGAATAGAATTCCCACTCATGGGACTAAAGTAGGGTGATACAGAGACCCTACTTGGCCAACTGCCCCTCCGGAAGGTACACCATCCGCCGAAAAGGGCGATGCCCTTTCCGCCGAATGGCGACCTTCCTTGCAATCCATCGAAAGCCCCGTGGGGCGCCTTGTTCGCTTTGGCTGACCAAGGCGGACGGGATTGGGCCGCTTGACGCATCAGCGGCAAACGGAAGCGACCATGGCCCCGCTGAATGGCTTTGGAACCCGTCCGGGTATCCGGGCCGCCCTGGCTTCGGCCGCCACCGCCACCGCCCCGCTTGCGCGTGTCGCTGTCGGCTACGGCCTCGCGGGCGGGCTCCGGCGGTTTAGACTCCAGTGCAAATCCGCGTCGGCCACGTCGCCGCCTGACTGGTGAGACACAAAGGCCAGAGCGCAAGGGGTAAAATCGGCGGTTCCCATCGACCCATGGCAGCCATGAAACCCATCACCGAACGCGAACGCCTCACCATCTACCGCATGCCCCACGGGGTCCGAGCCACCTATCTCATGTGGCGTCTGGGGCTTGAGCCGCGTTACAGCGTCGCCCGTGAGACCTACGCCAAGCACCGCCGCTACATCCGGGAAAAAACGGGCATCGACATCATCAGCGCCCTGCCCTAGCCTGCCCCGGAAATTTTCCAGCCCCGTCAACGGCAGGGCGACGGAAGCGGAGAAAAAAGCAGCAGAACCAGTAAAAGAAAAAGCGGCTCAAAAGCCGCCCTTTTTGTCAATGATAAAAACTCTAATAAAATGAATCAGTTAGTATTCATTCTAGGAAGTTTGTATAATCGGATAATGCTGAGGGATGGAGATGGTTGAAACCATACTATCCGTCTAAACGGAGACATCCATTGCTCAACTTGACTGCTACCCCTGTCCTAGTGTGCGTCTATCTCCATCCCCGGCATCTGCGCCTATTTCCGCAAAACGGGCCCGACCACACCAAGAAATTTTTCTTGCCATCCGCAAGGTGCTCGAAACCAATTCCTTGTTTTTTACCCATGCACGATTAGTAACATTCGCACCTATCTTGACTCCTACGAGCGGTTGTTCACTTTACGGAGATTATTTCCCTCACCCATAGAAGAAATCTGCTAGGTCTTTCAACTTATCTACAAAATATTTATGCGGATGCCAAAAGGTTGAGAGAGGCATTAAATGCTGTTCTCTGAATTTGTTTCATTCGGTTATGAAGGATATAATGTAAAAATATATCAATCTTTTTTAACATAACTACCTAAACCATGAATCTCGATAATTTGCACCATATTGACCCTCGCCGTTATTCCGCACGAATTAATACCGCCCTTGATTGGCTACGTGCGCAAGATTTTTCTATTCTTGCTGCTGGCCGCTACGATATTGATTCCGGCATGCGAGCCGAAAGATTCAGCTTGACCACCCGCCCCCGCGATGAGATTGCACCTGAAGTGCACTGTGACCATATTGATATTCAGTACCTCATCAGTGGTATTGAAGTCATCGCTTGTCGGCTTGATGACGACGCTATCACACCAAGCGAAGCCTACGATCCCTCGCGGGATGTTGCCTTTTATCCCAAAACCCTGGATGGTGAAAGCCTGCTGCACTTGCAGGCTGGCGACTTCGCTATTCTTTACCCGGGCGAAATCCATCGTCCCGGTTGCGGCACAGGCAACATCGTGGACAAAATTGTTATCAAAATCCGCTTCGATACTCTCTGAACCCTACAACAGGAGCAACATCATGAACCAATTAGATACCCTTAAAGGCATGACTACTATCGTCGCCGATACTGGCGATATTGAGGCTATCCGCAAATATCAGCCGCAGGATGCCACCACCAATCCCTCACTGATCCTGAGCGCGGCTGCCCTGCCGCAATATGCGTCACTCATTGATGAAGCTGTCGCTTATGGCAATGCACACGGGCACGATCGTGCCACACAGATTAGTGAGGCTGAAGACAAACTTGCCGTCAATATTGGCCTGGAAATCCTCAAAATTGTTCCCGGCCGCGTCTCAACTGAAGTAGATGCCCGTCTTTCCTACGATCGTGATGCCACCATTGCCAAAGCACGCAAAATCATCGCTCACTACAATGCAGCAGGCATCAAGAATGACCGCATCCTCATTAAAATCGCCTCTACCTGGCAGGGCATTCGTGCTGCTGAAGTGCTTGAAAAAGAAGGGATTAACTGCAACCTCACCCTGCTCTTTTCCCAAGCACAAGCTCGCGCCTGCGCTGAAGCGGGGGTAACGCTCATCTCACCTTTTGTCGGTCGCATCCTCGATTGGTACAAAGCCCACAGCGACAAAAAAGACTATGCCCCGAATGAAGATCCCGGTGTGCAATCCGTCACCGCCATCTACCGTTATTACAAAGAACATGGCTATTCGACCATTGTCATGGGGGCCAGCTTCCGCAATATCGGCGAAATTACAGAGCTCGCAGGCTGCGATCGTCTCACAATTGCCCCGTCGCTACTGGCGGAGCTGCAGGCGAGCAATGCTCCTCTGCCGCGCAAACTGAATGATCCCGGTGCGAGTAAACCCCGCCCTGCCCCGCTCACCGAGGCCGAATTCCTCTGGCAGCACAATAGTGACCCAATGGCTGTAGATAAACTTGCTGAAGGTATCCGTAAATTTGCTGTCGACCAAGAAAAGCTCGAAGCCCTGCTGGCCGCAAAAATTTAAAACGCTCAAAAGACTCTCTACCACCCCGCTACTCTTGCTACAGTGGCGGGGGAACAGGATGGTCCTCCCACCATCTTACGCATTCCAAAACCGATGAAGCCCATGAAACTCAACAAAGCCGCCCTGATCCTCGCCTGTCTGCTGACAACCACCGCCTACGCCGAACCCTACCCCAGACTTGATCCTAACAGTCTCATCAACGGCAGCCCAGACAACCCGCCCATCACCGTCAATATCGCCGCGCTGCAAAATGCCCTGCAAAATCTTGGTGACCATGCCGGCGACTATCCACCACGTTTTGATAACGATGCCGACCGTGCTCAAGCGATCAAAGACCTCGCCCCGCTTGCCATCCTGCTGGAAGACATGACCAAAAACAGCGCAGCGAGCGGCAAAAAAGATAACGAAGCACATCTTGCCAGCCTGCAAATGAGCGCGCGCCTCTACTGGATCGGTCATAACCTGGATCAACCTGGTTATGCCGAAAAGGCTCACAACGCTTACATCCAGCTCCTGAAACTTGCGCCGAAAAACCGTAAAGCTGAAGTCGAAGACGAACTTGGCCGCTTTCTGGCATCCGTTGGTAAAGGTGATGAAGCCGTGCAGCACCTGCGCAACGCCTATAAGAGCGGCTATACCGATAGTGGTTTCCCGCTTGGCATGACCCTTCTCATACAAGGACAAAAAGAAGAAGCCATCCGCATCCTGCAAGACTATGCACAGAAAAATCCTAACGACCCGCGTCCGCAGCAAGTGCTGGAAGCGGTTAACAGTGGGCAGTTTGAAATCCGCCGTGAGTAAATGTAAATGGCCTATCTCCAAGTAATACGGAGATCAAATAAACGTATTAAAAAAGCGGGCTGTTCAAGCCCGCTTTTTTATACAAGACAGCATTATTTCTTTTCTGTCGCATTAGCTTCATTTGTTGCCGGTGGCAATTTCGTCTGCGCAATCACATCGAGAAACACCAACGGTTCATTCCCATTATTACGCAAGGCATGGCTCTGCCCCGGGCGGGCAATTGTCACATCGCCTGCGCCAACAGCGGTTTCCTTGCCATTGCCGTCGGTAAAAATACCTGTGCCGGCAATAATGATATAGGCATCTTCATTATCCTTATGCTGATGCAGGCCAATAGAAGCACCGGGTGGCAAAGTCGTCCAGCCGATTTCACGCAGCGCATCATTCTCGTCCGTTTGCATGCGGGTATAAGCAAATTCACCAAGCAAATCGCCCTCACCACCCGCTGCCTTTTTCCGGTTCCAGGTATGTAAAGTCGCCTTTGGATAGACCTGCACACTGCGGTCAAGCGTTTCGCCGTGAAAAACCTGCTCTGCTGTTTTGGGTTCGGCGACATTACCGCTTTTATCGGTCGCTGTTTCCGCCTGTGCCCCTACAAACATGGCACCGGCACATAATGCGCTTACCAGAAATACTTTCATCGCAATTACCTCATTGAACAAACAAAAAGCCTCCGCATTAGCGAAGGCCGGACCTCAATCAATCCCCCAGATTTTCTTCGGCGATCGCCTGACTGAGTGCACTGATTAATTTCTCGCTGACCTGATTGACCATGCTGACTTCGCGGGCAATCGTTTGTCTCTCCAGCAGCAAATCAAAGGTCATTTGCAAAGCACCAAGAATGACTAACCGCTCTAATGGCACTTTCGGATTATCTCGCCGCATATCAGCGAGGGAAAGATTTAATTGCTCCGCCGCTTCAAGCAATAAATCGCGTTCATGCGGTTCGCACATCAGCGGATAGGTATTTTCCAGAATCTGTAAAGTTACTTTCATCTTACTCATGATCCACTCCACGAATCCGGTCAATCATTGCCTGTTTACGCATATTGCAGCGATCCAGTTCCGCTTGCAGGGAGTCATAGGCGCGCTGATGTTCTTCCGCCTGCGCTTTTAATGCATCAGCATGGGCCGCAATCAAGGCTTCCTTTTCCGTTGCCCAATTCGCTTTTTCTTCATCATAACGACTGCGCCAGCGGGCATCGGCACTTTCTAAAGAGGCGCGATATTCCTCGGCACGCTGCGCTTGCGCTTCCTGGTGTTCCTGAATACTTTGATTATGGCGTGCATTGAGTTGATCATAATCATCCTGTAATTGCCGATGCTCTTTATTAAGCGCCCGCCATGCTTTAAGCAAAATATTGGTCTGCTTTTCGACGCGTTTTAATTCGTCGATATGTAAACGTTCCTGAACTGGCTTCATGCACATTCCCGTTTTCGAACTAAAAAACCATAATGGCCAAAGCCATTACCTCTCTTTCATCTATACTACCATTTTCCAGAAGATACGGACAAAACCATGACCACACAGCCTCATTATGATGCCCTTGAAGCCCTTATCCGTGAACGCGGCTGGTGGTTTGCCGCTAGCGAAGCGCACGGCATGCAAAGTGCCCTTGTCGCCTGCGGTAGTGGAGCGCGCTGGCCGGAAATCCTCTTCGCGCAAGGGGAAGTCGATGCACTCGCGCGCGAAGCATTCGACCGCCTTGCCGCGCAAATCGAAGAAACCCTCGCTGGTGAGGCGCTTGACTACCAACTGCTCTTGCCCGAAGAAGGTACCCTCGCCGCACGCGCCGAAGCGCTCGTTGCCTGGGTGCAGGGCTTTACCGTCGCCGCGTACTGGCTCAATCCCAAACTGGATGACGACTGCCGCGCCTTCCTTGCCGATCTTGACGAAATCAGCAAACTGGATGATCGCCTGGCAGACAGCGAAGAGAACCGGCAAATGCTCACTGGCCTCGAAGAACACTGCCGCATGGGCGCGCTAATGCTCTACGCTTACTGCCACCGCCACGACAAATAACCTGCTAAAGAGGAGCCCCACCATGACCACCTGGACCCGCGACGCCCGCTACACCCCGCTTACCGCCGCTACCCTTGCCCGCTACGAAGCCCTCTGTGCCGAGGTCGAGGCCAGCCCGTGGCGGCAGCACTACCACATCCAGCCACCCGCCGGCCTGCTCAACGACCCCAACGGCTTCAGCTACTGGCAGGGTGCCTACCACATCTTCTACCAATGGTTCCCGCTCGGCCCGGTGCACGGCCTCAAATACTGGCGCCACCTGAGCAGCACCGACCTCGTCCACTACACCGATCACGGCACCGGCATCGCCCCCGACAGCGACTGGGACAGCCACGGTGCTTACAGCGGCAGCGCCATCGCCGACGGCGACGAACTGCTCATCACCTACACCGGCAACCACCGCGAAGCGGACTGGACACGTATCCCCTACCAACTTACCGCCCACCTCGACACGCACAACCACCTGCGCAAAGACGAACCCTTCCTCAAAGGCGCACCCGAAGGCTACACCGAACACGTCCGCGATCCGAAAATCTGGCGCGAAACAGACGGCAGCTACGGCATCATCCTTGGCGCACAGCGCGCAGACCTGAGCGGAACCGCGCTGTATCTCACCTCAAAAGACGCGCGCGACTGGCAACTGCACGGCGAAATCGATACCACCCAGCCCAGCTTTGGCTACATGTGGGAATGCCCCGACTACTTCCCGCTCGACGGCCACGACATCCTCACCTACTGCCCGCAGGGTCTGCCCGCCGATGGCGACAACTGCCGCAACCTCTACCAGAGCGGCTACCTCATCGGCCATTTCGACAAAACCACCTGCCGCTTTACGCATGACGGCTTCCGCGAACTTGACCACGGCTTTGACTACTACGCACCGCAAAGCAGCCTCGGCGCGAACGGCGAACGTCTGCTCATCGCCTGGATGGGCCTGCCGGACACCACCTGCCCCAGCGCGCGCGACGGCTGGGCGCACTGCCTCACCCTGCCGCGCGTGCTCACCGTCGAAAACGGCCAACTGCGCCAGCGCCCGCATCCGAACCTCACCCAACTGCGTGGCAGCGGCGCACATGACGGCGTGCATTACGAACTCATCCTGGATAACCCCGACAACCAGCCCTTCATCCTCACCCTGCGCGCCTCGGCGCGGGAAAAAACCGTCCTCACCTACAACGGCGAAGCCGTCATCCTCGACCGCAGCCAGAGCGGTGCCCTGCCCGAACCCGAAAAAGACGCCCCCGGCAAAGGCGGGCACATCCGCCGCCTCGCCCTGCGCGACCTGCGCCGCTTGCAACTCTATTCCGATACCTCATCGCTGGAAATCTTCCTTAACGACGGCGCAGCGACCATGACCGCCGCCCTTTACCCTGCCCCGGATGCAACCGGCCTGCACATCGCCGCCGCCGATAGCGTCAGCATCACCACCTACCCGCTCAACAAAGCCTGAGCCCTTCCCTTCATCACCACAACCGGGAGCACCACACCATGACTGACAACGACCACAAACAGCTCAAATCCCGCGCCGATGACGGCTGGTTCGAACGCCTCTGCGCCTGGGCGGATAAATTTGACATTCCGGAAGCAGTATTGCCGAGGGATAAGGCGGAACTATTAGTCCTGCAAAAACTGGTGTTATTCCGGAAACATTTTGCTCTCCTTCCTGCTGAAATCGGGCAACTCGTTAATCTGCAAGAATTAGTCTTATTTGAGGGTAACCTCACTGAGTTGCCTGCTGAAATTAGACAACTCAACAATCTGCAAAAATTGGATTTAACAGGTAATCGATTAAACACCCTGCCTGCTACAATCGGTCAACTCAGCAATCTACATAAACTATCTTTAGGCGACAATCAACTTGTCATCCTGCCTGTCGCAATTGGTCAACTCGGCAATCTGCAAGAATTGGATTTATGGCACAATCAACTTACCGCCTTGCCTGCCACAATTGGGCAGCTTGGTAATCTGCAAGTATTGAATTTGCGGGAAAATAAACTTACTACCCTGCCTGCCGGAATTGGTCAACTCGGCAATCTGCAAAAACTGTCTTTAGGCAGCAATCGACTCACCACCCTGCCTGCTGCAATCGGTCAACTTGGTAATCTGCAAAAACTATATTTATCAGCTAATGAACTCACCACCCTGCCTGCCGAAATTGGTCAACTTGGTAATCTGCAAAAACTATATTTATCAGCTAATGAACTCACCACCCTGCCCGCCACGATCAGCCAACTCGGCAATCTGCAAGAAATATCTATAGATGGTCATTTGCTTTTAGAATTAATTGATATGGCGCCACATCTGCCAAAACTCAAATCTCTTCGCTTGCGCCATCTCACCACCCTACCTGCCGCAATCGGTCAACTCAGCAATCTGCAAGAACTAGATTTATCTGGTAACGAACTCACCACCCTGCCTGCCGAAATTGGGCAACTCGGCAATTTGCAATCACTGAATTTATCAGAAAATCAACTCACCGCCCTGCCTGCCGCAATTGGCCAACTTAGCAATCTGCAAAAACTGGATTTAAGATACAATCAACTCACCGCACTGCCGCCGGAAATCGGCCAACTCAGCAATCTGCAAACATTGGATTTACAGAAGAATCAACTCACTGCTCTGCCTGCTGAAATTGGGCAGCTCGGCAATCTGCAAAAACTGGATTTATCTGGTAATAGACTCACCACGCTTCCTGACACAATTGGTCAGCTCGACAATCTGCAAGAACTGGATTTATCTGGTAATAAACTTACCACCCTGCCTGAATCAATGGATCAACTTCGCAATCTGCAAATCATAGATTTAAGGGATAATATGCTAGGTTATATACTTGACATTCTGCCCAATTCTATCCAGCGTCTTTATCACAAGCGCAATGGGGCATTAGAAATATGGCTGAATGACCCTGTCGCTGAAGTTAGATAGTGCGGCAGGCGGAAACTCTCGCCGCCATCATCGCCGTGCTGGCAAACGCGGCATTATCCGCAGGCGATGCGCCTGATCAACCGCTTCCTCACGGTGCAAGCGGTGCTGGTTGTCAGCGAAGACGCCAAGTTCGCCGCCCTGCGCATGAAAATCGCCGCCCAACTCGCCGCCGAACACCCCTGGCTGACCCTCGACGGTGAGCGCGTGACCGCTGTGGACTTCGCCGCCTACGCCAAAGCCGTCGGGCGGCAGAAAATCCCGCCCGCTTCGACGCACTCGACCTCAGCAGCGGCGAAAACCAACTCTTCGGCAGCGCGAGCGAAGATAAGCGGCACTTCACCGCCTACAGCCAGACACACAGCAGCATCGCCGGCGCCGGCATGGCAAATGACGCGACCATCAAACAAATGAACCCGCTGCACTACATCAGCGACAAAACTGCGCCGCAACACTGGCGCATCCGCGTTGGCACCGCTGATCGCGACACCTCGCACGCCATCGCCGTCATCCTCGCAAGCAAACTGGCCAACAGCGGCAAAACCGTGGATCTCGCCATGCCGTGGCAAGTACCGCACAGCGGCGACTACGACCTGGACGAACTCTTCGCCTGGATGGATAACGTCGTCAAAAACAGCCAGCCATAACCCGCCAAGCGGGATAAACACTGGCTTTCCGCCGTTACTAAAAAACCGCCCCGGAGGGCGGTTTTTTTGTTGGGTATCGTCACACATCCCAGTTCTTGAAGCCGGTCAACCAGCGCGCGAAGTTGGGGTCGCGGTGGTCAAAGAAGCTGTTTGGCAGGCTGGTAGCCAGTGCGCTGTGGCCGGTATCCAGCGTGGTGAGGCGCAGCATGTCGTCGCTCGTCAGCGCGAAGTCGAAGATGGCCTGGTTTTCCCGCATCCGTTCGGCGCGCACGGTTTTCACCAGCGAGACGATGTCCCGTTGGTAGAGCCAGCGCAGTGCCACTTGCCCCGCCGTTTTGCCGTATTTCTGGCCGATTTCGACGAGTAGCGGCTGGTTGAAGAAGTCGTATTTGCCCTCGGCGAATGATCCCCAGGCCGCGACGGTGATGCCGTTCGCCTGCATGTAGCCCACTTCGCGTGTCTGCTGGTGGAAGGGGTTGACCTCAATCTGGTTCACCATCGGTGCGATGCGGTTGAAGGTGGCGAGATCGACGAGGCGGTCGCTGTGGAAGTTGCTGACGCCGATGGCGCGGATTTTCCCCGCGTCGAAAAGTTCTTCGATGGCGCGCCATGCCCCGTGTACGTCGCCGTAGGGTTGGTGGATAAGGTAGAGGTCGAGGTAGTCGAGTTGCAGACGGTTCAGGCTGCGCTCGAATTGTGCTTTAGCGGCGTCGTAGCTGGCGCTGTTCAGCCACAGTTTGGTGGTGATGAAGATGTCTTCCCGCTTGATGCCGCTCGCGCGAATGGCGTGACCGACTTGCTCTTCGTTGAAGTAGGCGGCAGCGGTATCAATGTGGCGGTAGCCGCTGACAATGGCATCCGTGACGACGCGTTCGCATTCTTCGGGGGGCACTTGATAGACGCCGAAGCCAAGCATCGGGATGGTAACGCCGTTGGTCAGGGTGGCAGTGGGCTGGGTCATGGGGTTTACCTCGTAGTGGATGAAGCGGGCATTGTAAGCAGCGCAGGCGGATGGATAAACGCTGGCACATTGCGAGAGATTATGTAGGGGGATTCATAAAAGGCGCGTAATACCGCCGCTTATCGCGCGGGATTACAATAACCGCTCCTTCAATCACAGAGAAACCCTCATGTCCCGCTCCCTGCTTGCCCTGGCCGTCTGCGCCACTGCCGCCGTCCACGCCGAACCGCTGCCGCTGATCAGCAACGACGCCAAATACTGCGTGAAGCCCGATGTCTGCGACACGGTCATCGTTACCGCCATCAATAGCCCCGATGCCGCGCTGAATGCCTATGCCGACAGTCTTTTTAACAGTGCGGACGATGCGGAAACCGCCGCAGAATACCGCTTTACCGGCTTCGATCATGCCGCGCTGGAAGCGTGGATTACCCGCGTCGGCAAGGAAGAACTCGGCGATGGTGAAGACGTGCCCAACAACGACTATTCCCACGATTACGGCGTCACGCAAATCGGCGAAACTGCGCATTACCGCCAGCTTGAATTCATAGTCAGCACCTACCTCGGCGGCGCGCATGGCATGTATGGCAGCAGCTTCCACGTCCTGCCGAAAGCGGGCGAGCTACGCCGCCTGACGCTGGACGACATCCTCCTGCCCGGGCAGCGGCAAAAACTCGATCAACTGCAAAAACAGGCTTTCGAACGCGCCCTGAAAGCGGACGGCTACGGCAGCGGGGCGATGAGCGACGCCGAAATCAAGGAACTCTACGACACCTTCCCCTTCACCGCCAACGACAACTGGCGTTTCGACAGCAAGGGGCTGGTCTTCAAGTACGACCCCTACGAAATCACGCCATACAGCCTGGGTGCGCCGGAAATCCTCGTGCCGACGGCGGAACTGCACGGCATCATCAAGCCGGACATCCTCGCCGAACTGCCGGGCTGGCAGCGCTACGATGCGGGCAAGGCCGAAAAACGCCCGCAGTGGCGGCAGCCATAAGGAGGCTCCGTGAGCATCAACGACACCGTTTTCCGCCAACTGGTCACAGCCGCCGCCCGGGCGCCGTCCGGACACAACAGTCAGCCCTGGCGTTTTCACGCCACCGCCGATGGCATCACCATCCTGCCCGACCCGGCGCGGACACTGCCCGCCGTTGATGGCGACCAGCGCGAGCTCCTCATCAGCCTCGGCTGCGCGCTAGAAAACCTCTGTCTGCACGCTACCACCCTGCACTACGCCGGTACAGCGACCATCGGCGCCGATGGCCGCATTGAGGTACACCTGCGCGCGGATGATGCCCTGCCCGCCGATCCGCTCGCTGCCAGCATCACGCGCCGCCAGACCAACCGCGCGACCTGCGATGGGCGAATGGTGCCGGATGATGTCCTGCAAACCCTACTGGCGGAAGCAACTGCGAACATCCACATCCATGCCTTCGCCCGCGACACGCCGACCTTCACCCAACTGGGCGATGCTATCCGCCGGGGTAACGACGTACAGATGAACGACCCCGCCTTCAAAAACGAACTGCTGAGCTGGATACGCTATAACCGGAAACACAGCGAGGCGCACAACGACGGCATCAGCAACGCCGTGCTGGGCGCGCCCAACCTGCCACGCTGGCTGGCGAAAATCATCGTTAAAAGCATGATGAACGGCAAAACCCAAAACAAAACCGACACCAAACATCTCGCCGTCGCTTCGCACCTGCTCCTTATCAGCAGCGACAGCGACGATAACGCCGCACGCATCGCGACCGGCCGCGTCCTGCAACGCCTGCTGCTGCGCTTGAGCGCAGCGAACCTTGCCTGCGCCTTCCTCAACCAGCCCTGCGAAGTAGCGGCCATCCGCGCCGAATTGCGCGAAATGCTGCCCATTAGCCACGCCTATCCGCAAATCCTGCTGCGCATCGGCTATGCCGCCGAACAACCCTACTCGCTCCGCCGCCCTGTTGACGAAGTGATTGTGTCCGGGGCTTGAGCCCATCTTCTAGCCGGGAAAATCGCTAAATAAAAGCACCTGCGAAGTATGAAGCGCAGGTGCGTAAAATAAGCGCCTCTTAATCCTATCAACCGCCCACATAAGGACTTTCTGTGGCACAAATCCTCACCCCCCTGAAAAAAAACAAAATGACGGTTGGCGAAAAACGCTTCGCCCAGCTCCTTAGCGACTATCTCGATAACGACTACCTCGTCTGGTACAACGTCCCCAGTAATGGCGAACAGCGCCGTTATCCGGATTTCCTTATCTTCCACCCCGGCCATGGCTTGTGGTGTCTGGAAATCAAGGACTGGCATATGGGCAACGTCACTGCCATGAACAAAAACACCGTGACACTGAAAGACGCGGAAACCTATGCCCATCCCATCGAGCAGGCGCGCGATTGCTGCCTTCCCGTCATTGACCACATGAAAACGGATAGTCAACTGTGTCAGTCAAGCGGCAAATATCAGGGCAAACTGCGCTTCCCCTGGGGTTTTGGTGCGGTGATGAGCAACTGGTTGCGCAGCAACCGCCTCACTAACATCCCGTCCGAAATCTTGCACGCCTGTTTCCCACCTCATCTTACCTGGTACAAAGAGGACATCCTCGAAGGCGTCCTCAGTCGCCGCGAATTTCTTGCCAAACTGCACGGCATGCTGCCATACAAATTTCCGGTAAACCTCAGTGACGAAGAATGCCGCCGCGTGCGTGCGCACATCTATCCCGAACACATCGTCAATACCCAGGGCGAACTCTTCAAAGCCGACCCCGACCGCGTCGAAACCATCAAAATCATGGACCAAGCCCAGGAACGCCTTGCGCGCGAACTGGGCGACGGCCACCGCGTTATCCACGGCGTGGCCGGTTCCGGCAAAACCATCATCCTGCAATACCGTGCCCGCCGGCTTGCCGCAGAAAATCCCGGCAAACCCATCCTCATCATCTGCTACAACATCATGCTCGCCAGCCTGCTCAAAGCGCGCCTGCACGACCTGGAAAACGTGGAAATCCGCTATTTCCATGACTGGTGCAGCCAACTGAAAACGCAATACCACCTCAAAACCCCATATGGCGAGGATTTCACCAAAACCGTTTGTGCCGCTATCAACGACGGCACCATCCCCGGCGGCCAATACCGCGCCGTCCTCATCGATGAAGGCCACGACCTTGCCGAAGACTGGCTGCGCGCGCTTGCCAAAATGCCGGAAGGCGCGGATAGCAAAGCACAACAACTGCTCCTGCTCTATGACGACGCGCAAACCCTCTACACCGGCCGTCACAGCATCGACTTCTCGCTCACCTCCGTCGGCATCCAGGCGCAGGGGCGCACCCGCATCCTGCGTGTGAACTACCGCAACAGCGAAGAAATCTGCCAATACGCCGAAGATTTCAAACACCGCTTCATGACCGACACCCCGCTCAACAGCGAAATGACGGACGAAGCAGACGAAGAAAACGAAAGTACCGCAGAAAACGAAGCACAGCCCATCCCCATCCTTGCCGCAGAAAGCGGCGGTGGCAACAGCGGTATTGCCCCCGAATATCGGCAAACCGCCAACCGGGGCGAAGAAATCCGCACCATCGCCGACGCCATCCGCGCCTGGCACGCAGCGGGCACGCCCTACGGCGACATTGCCGTCCTCTATTACAGAAAAGACCAAGGCAGGGAACTCGGCGCAGCGCTACAACAGGCAGGCATCCCCCTGCAAAACCCCATCAGCAGCGACGAGCGCAAGCACTACCGTCCCGACCCGGAGAAAATCTTGCTTTGCACCCTCCACAGCAGCAAAGGTGGCGAATTTCCGCGCGTCATCATCAGCGGCGTGGACACCCTGCATGACGACAGCGAAGAACAGCGCCAACAAAACGCCCGCCTGCTTTATGTCGGCATGACGCGCGCGCAAAGCCACCTGCTGCTGACCGCCGCTGGCGAGAACACCTACACCCGCTTATTGAACCAACCTGGAGTCCATCCATGAACATCCTGCAAAAACTCTTCCCCCGCCGTCGCCCGCTTGACCCGACTGCCTTCACCAACCATCTGGCTGAAGCCATCCTCCAAGCTCATCCAGATGCCAAAATCGACGTCCACACCGCCAAAGAAGCCGCTGGCTGCCACATACATATCACTTTTACCGATGACACCGAACTCACCCCATCCGTGATAAACCTGTGGCAGGTTTACCAGCAACAACCCGCTGCCCTGAATGAAATCATCAGCCAGTACGTCGCTGGCATCAACGAAACCGCACGCATGATCAACGGCGACGACATCCCGCAAGCGGCACAAATCCTGCCGGTCATCAAAACTCTCGACTGGCTGCAGCACAACAAAATCCTCGATTACAAAGTCCCGCTCGTCGGCGACCTCGCCTTCACCATCGTTGTTGACGGCGAACACAATATGCGCTTTCTCACCCATGATGTCAGCGCTTCCCTCGGCTTGGACGACATCCAGACCCTTACCCGCCAAGCCGAAGAAAATCTCGTTACCTACATCAGCCGCACGGGCATCACGAACGAACAAAGCGTGGATGGTCTGCTACACCGCATCAGCCTAGACGGCGTGTACGACGCCAGCCTCATTTTCTTCTTTGACAACATCCGGGAACGGCTGGGCATACAAAACCCCGCCATCGCCGTCGCTGCCCGCGACTGTCTGCTCATTTGCGACGCCGACAATCCCGCCGCCCTTGCCCGTCTGCAAGCAGAAACCGCCGCCGTGCAGGATTCCTCCCCCTATGCCATCTCGGCGCAACTCTATAGCTGGCAGGATGGCCGCCTCATTCCCTATAAAACAGCATGACCGTACACGGCCACGGCAGCCACGCCCTGCTCGACTGCTACGGTTGCGACGCCGCTTTGCTCGGTGATGCCGGGCGCCTTGAAAACATCCTGCGCGAGGCGGCACAAGCGGCGGGGGCGACTATTCTCGCCGCCCATTTCCACTATTTCGGCGCGGGGGCAGGCGTGACTGGCGTGTTGCTGCTCGCCGAATCGCACCTCAGCATCCACACCTGGCCGGAGCACCATTTTGCCGCTCTCGACATCTACCTCTGCAGCGGCGACATCACCCGTGCCCGTCGCATCATTGAGGCGGCACTGCGCCCTGCGCACAGCGATTGGCGGGTCTTTCCGCGCGGCTGCGGCGATAGGGAGCTGCCTTAAATCAAGAAACACCGTCCCAGAGAATAAGCGGTGATTCTTTGTTATGAAAAAAGCCCGCCTAAGCGGGCTTTTTCTTGCGGATCAGAATCCCGCCTGCTGCTCCAGCTGGGCGACGATGCCGTCATCAAGCTTGAGCGCGGTAGCGAGTTCGTGCAGGAAGACGATTTCCTTGCGGTCCAGTTCGCCGCAGACCACGCGCGCGGCGAGATAGAGTTCGGAAGCAAGCACACGGTCATCACCAGCGGCAGCGGCAATTTCCTGCGGCGTTGCCGGACGGCGCAGTTGCGCTTCCAGCCATTGCCGCACTTCTGCGCTTTCCGCGCCGATTTGCGTGAGGATGCTCTGGCTTTCCGCTTCATCGATGCGGCCATCGGCGGCAGCGGCGGCAATCATCACTTTCACCGTCAGTTCGCCCGCCTGTGCGGCTTGTGCCGGGGAGCGTTCAGTGGCGGGCAAAAGCGGTTGTTGTTGCCCCGCTGTCTGCTGCCCGCCCTGATAGTTTTTCCAGGCGTTATAGGCAAGCGCACCGAGGGCAGCCATCGAGCCGAGTTCCAGGGCACTGCGGCCGAAGCCTTTGCGTCCCATGAGCAATGAGAGCAGGCCGGTCGCCGCCACGCCGCCGCCAAAACCTTTGAGGGTGTCGCGGTTGACGCCGCCGAGCAGGTTGCCGCCCTGGCGCGCGATTTGCTGCCCGCCGCTTAATACCTGATTTAGAATGCTGTTAAAGTCCACGAGATTGGCTCCTTGTCGCCGGTTGAATGGGGTCGTCATCATGTCATGCTTCGGAGAATCCATGCAATCCCAGCCGTTTGCCCGCCGCTACGCCACCGCCTTCGCGCTCATCGTCTTCCTGCTTTTTTGCACGCTGTTTTTCTTCGCTTACAACCGCCACGAATCCGCCGCCCACCTGCCAAACCGCCACGCGCAGGCGGTGGATGACGTGCTTACCCTGAAAATCTCCGCCGACGGTCATTTCCGCACCCCAGGCACCATCAACGGTGAAGCAGTCATTTTCATGCTCGATACCGGCGCCAGCGGCGTCGCCCTAAGCGATAATCTGGCGCGGCGCATCGGTCTGCAACCACGCGGGCGAAGCCGGGTCAGCACCGCTAACGGCGTCACTGACGCAGGCCTTGTTACCCTGGACGAACTGGGTTTCGGCGGCTGGCAATTCGAGCGCGTCCCCGCCACGGTAATGCCGCAGATGGAAGATGAAGTGTTGCTCGGCATGCAAATCCTGCGTCATTTTGAATGGAAGCAATCAGGCGGCGAATTGCGCCTGCAACCGACCCCCTAAGTTATCCACAAAAACTGTGTATAAGCGCGGGGGAAAGATGCTTATCCCATGTTCGTAAAACAGTTTTTTTGTCCTGCTTTCTTTTTGCGCAGGCGATAGTGTAGTGACGTAACCCATGGATTTAACCTCTGTTGCGTCTATGCCACAAATTGCTGCTTCGGGTGGGCAAACAATAATCCCTCGTATTTACACACCCTTATGCCCTGCGTATAGTGCGGGCTTTTCAATGACCGGAGCATACCCATCATGGAATTTCTCAAAGCCCATATTGATTACATCATCCTTGGCACCCTCGGCCTGATGAGCCTCATCATGCTGTGGAAAGTCGTCGAACGTTACATCTTCTTCGCCCGCCTTGATGTGCGCCGTTACCCCAACGTCCACGAGCTCAACATCGCCCTTGAACGCAACCTCACCCCCATCTATACCATCGGCTCGAACGCGCCCTATGTTGGCCTGCTCGGCACCGTCACCGGTATCCTCATCACCTTCTACGACATGGGGCAGCACGGCGGCAACATTGACGCCGCGCAGATCATGATTGGTCTCGCCCTCGCGCTGAAAGCGACCGCTTTCGGCATCCTCGTCGCCATTCCATCCATCATGTTCTACAACCTGCTCTCGCGCAAAGTCGAAGTGCGCCGTGAAAAATGGCAGTCCTATCAGGCGGGGTTCAATGATGAAAAAATTTGACCAGATCAACGTCATTCCCTTCATCGACATTATGCTTGTGCTGCTTGCCATCGTGCTGATGACGGCAAGTTTCATCGCCCAGGGCAAGATTGAAGTAAATCTGCCGACTTCGAAAACCCCGGCCAAACTCGAAGCTGAAGACACCCTGAAACTCATCACCATTGATAAAGATGGCGTGTACTACCTCAAAGACGGCGGACAAAGCGAAGAAAAAATCGGGACGGACGCCCTGAAAACCGCTATCGACGGTTGGCAGGAAAACCAGCGCGTCACCCTGAAAATCGACGCCGCGACACCGTTCCAGCATTTCATTGCTATCCAGGACATGCTGAAAGACAAAAAATTCCGCGTCGCTGTCCTCTCCATCCCTGGGGATCACTGATATGGCCGGATACAGCCGTGCGGCGAGCCTCGCGGGCCTGGCCGTCTCACTTGCCGTACACGCCGGGATTTTTGCCGGAGCCGTCTGGATCTACCGGCAAGACCCGCCGCCTGCCGTCGCCGTGAACCCCATCCTTGACTGGGAATGGGCCGAATATGCCCCCGAACCTGAACCGGCCGCACCGCCCTCCCCTCCCCTACTGCCTCCACCACCTCCCGAACCGGAGCCGGAAATCCAGCCGGAAGCGGAGCCCGAGCCGGTTGTCGAAGAAACGCCCGCGCCTGTCGAAATCGAAAAAAAACCGCCGCCGAAAAAAGAGAAACCCAAAGCAAAGCCCAAGCTGAAAAAAGAGAAGCCGAAAGAAAAACCCAAGCCCAAAGAAAAACCGCAGCCAAAACCGGAGCCGCGTGAACCCGAGCCGGAAGTGCGCGAACGCCCCGTCTTCACCCCACCACCGACGCGGGTCAGCATCGCCCCGCCCGTACCTTCCACCACTTATGGCCAGGGGCAAACGCCAAACGCGCGCCCAAATGCGGATGCCAACGCCAGCCGTGGCGGCTCGCCGGATGGCAAACCCGACGGCAAACCGGGCGGTGGCATCAACACGAAGAACTACAACACGGGCCTGCAACAACGCATCGCCACCGCCGTCGCCAAGCGCAAGGGGCGTATCCGCGAACGCGGCACTGCCATCGTCGCTTTCGACATTCAGGCGAGCGGCGCATTCAGCAATATCCGTATTGAGCAAAGTTCGGGTGTGCAGCAAATCGACGACCTCATTCTGGACGCCGTGCGCAGCGTCGGCCGCTACGCTGCGCCACCGGAAGGTCAGGTGGTGAGCAAACGCATCCCGCTCAACGTCAAATAAAACCAGCCTCCAAAGCCCGCTTTTGCGGGCTTTTTATGCACTTCAGCATCCCGCCCGCGCGGGAGAAAGCACCCACACCGGTATCAAGCGACAGCTGAGGTTACTAACTATCAGAAAAACACAAAAAGCCTTTATAATTATTAATTAAAATCACTTTTCATACTCGTTTATCCACACCCTCAATATTGGAGAATCGCCATGCGCCTTCATCGCCATACAGCCCTTGCCGCTTCCCTGCTCATCGCCACGCAGACATACGCACAACACAGCGACACCCTCGCGCCCATCACCGTCAACCGGGACACGTCCGACAGCTACACCGTCCCCGCGACAGCCACCGCCACCGGCCTCAATCTTTCCGTCAAGGATACTCCGCAATCCGTCAGTGTCATCACCCGCCAGCAGATGGATGATCGCGGCCTCACCACCCTGGAAGACGCCTTGAAAACCACCACCGGCCTCAACATCTACCGTCAGGGCTACCAGTACCGCTACCAGTCGCGCGGCTTCGACATCGCGCAAATCAGCGAAGACGGCGTTAACAGCACCGTTTGCACCATGTGCGGCAACAACCCGCACGATCAGAAGCAGCTGAACGACCTCTCGTTATACGAACGCATAGAAGTCGTGCGCGGCGCGACCGGCCTGAAAAAAGCGGCGAGCGAACCGGGCGGCAGCATCAACGCCATCCGCAAACGTCCGACGGCAGACAACCGACGCAGCATCGAGGGACAAGTGGACCGTTTCGGCAAAGTGCGGACAAGCGGCGATTTTTCCGGCACCCTCAGCGAAGAATATGGCCTGCGTGGCCGGGTCGTCGGCACCCTGGAACGCGACAACACCTTCCGCGACCACGTGGATGGCGACAAACAAGTCCTCTACGGCGTCCTGGACAAAACTCTCGGCGATAGCACCACCCTGACCCTGGGCGGAACCTACCACCACGAACACGACACGCCGAGCCTATTCGGCCTGCCTGCTAACGAAAAAGGTTACGACCTGCGCCTGCCGCGCAGCACCTACCTCGGCGCAAGCTGGAACCGCAGCACCTACCAAAAACAGGATGCCTTTGTCGAGCTTGACCACCAATTCAATGACAATTGGAAACTGAACAGCGCCCTCGAATACAAACACAGTACCTCGCAAACCGCTTATGGTTACGTGCCGCAGCATAGCGATGTCAGCGCAAATGGCACCGTTAGCGACGGCTTTACCGGCCACAGCGACCGCCACAGCAACCAGTGGAATTTCCGCAGCGACCTTGACGGCAAATACACCCTGTTCGGCCGCGAGCACGAACTTTACGCAGGCTACAACTACAACCGCGAGAAATTCGACAACACCTGGCACGGCAAAAAAATCACAGGCGAATACAACATTTTCCGCTGGCAAGGCACGGAAATCGCCCAGCCCGCCGACTGGAACAGCCTGCCTGAAGAAGTTCGCCACACCACCATCCATACCCACACACTCGGTCTGGCTACCCGTCTTAACCCCATAGAGCGATGGCACCTCCTCATCGGCGCAAGCTACAGCCGCTGGCAGCAGCGCCAGCACCTCTCATGGATGAGCAAGCCGGACAGCAAATACAGCAAAGGCCGCCTCATCCCCTACACGGGCATCACCTACGACCTCACCCCGCAACAAAGTCTCTACGCCAGTTACAGCAGTATCTTCAAATACAGCGGCGACTACCTCGACATCAACGGCAAAACACTGCCGCCGGTGATGGGCAACAACTACGAAATCGGCTGGAAAGGCAGCTGGAACGATGACCGCATCAACACCACCCTCGCCTTCTTCCAGACCGAAAAACACAACCAGCCCATCGACACCTGGAAAGGCATCGACCCGGCGACCGGTGCCGTGCGCGAATGGCAGCGTGGCGACCGCAGCATCTACACCCCGGTACGCTTGCAAAGTCGCGGCATTGACGCCGAAATCGCGGGCAACCTCACGGATGACTGGCGCATCTTCGCAGGCTACACCTACAACACCCGCGAATACACCTCGACAGCGGCGACCAAAACCATCACCCGCAACGGCAAAGGCGTGGACTTCAGCCAGCACACCCCGCGCCACATCCTGCGCACCAGCACCCAATACCGCCTGCCCGGTGCGGCAAGCAAATGGAGCATCGGCGGTGGCTTCAACATGCAAAGCAAAAGCAGCCCCATCACCGTGGATGGCAACAAACACTACCTCGGCGGCTACACCGTCTGGCACGCCAACGTACAGTACGAGCCGGAAAAAAACCTGCGCATCGGCCTCAACATCAACAACCTGACCGACAAGCACTACTACGAAAGCTACGCACATCGTGGCACCAGCCAGGGACACTTCTACGGCGAACCACGCAACGCCATGCTCACCTTCCGCTGGGACTTCTGAACCTCCCACCTGCCTGAATCAGGGCAGGCGGACTAACCTGACCCTTTGCGTTCGCAGAAAAAAACCACACCTTGCCCGCCCTCCCGCTTGCGCGAAAGAGGCAGGGAGGGGGCGTCCGGTCGCAGACAACCCCCAAAACCACACAGCGCCACCTGACGCCATATCCCAACCACACCTGCCACATGAAAACCCTCGCCCGCTTCCACCGCCTCATCGCCTCCTATTGGTTCCCCCGCCGCAGCCTTGCCGCCTGGGGACTGCTTGCTGCCGACACCGCCTGCACCCTCATCCTCATCCTCATCGGCGTGTGGATTGTCCGCTGGGACAAACGCTTCTACGACGCCCTTGCCGCGCTGGACGGAGCCATTCTGCCCGGACTCGTCATCGAATACCTCGGCTACCTCGGCCTGGTCGTCGCCTTCATGGTCAGTGGCGAATGGCTGCGCAAAGTGCTGCGCATCCGCTGGCGCGAACACATGAGCCACGACTTCCAGCACGCCTGGCTGCAAAACCACAAACACTACCGCCTACAACTCGGCGACGAACCCGACAACCCCGACCAGCGCATCGCCGAAGACATCGCCCTGCTCGCCGAACAGACGCTCGAACTCATCCGCAACCTCATCTCGAAAAGCGTGACCCTCATCACCTACCTCGGCATCCTCTGGGGACTCTCCGGCGTCCATACCATCACCCTCTTCGGATACAACATCACCATCCACGGCTACCTCGTCTGGATAGCGCTGGCCTATTCCGCCCTGACCACCCTCATCGGCCACATCATCGGCCACAAACTCCAACACCTTAACGTCGAGCGCCAGCATCGCGAAGCCGACTACCGCGCTACCCTGCTACGCATCCGCGATCACAGCGAACAAATCGCCCTGTACCGGGGCGAAGCGGCAGAAGAAGCCCGTCTGCAACAGCGCTTCGAGCACATCAAAGACAACTGGCGCGCCCTCATCAACCGCGAACTCTGGTTCGGCACCTTCTTTGCCAGCTACGTCCGCATCAGCATCTTCATCCCCATCTTCGCCACCCTGCCGATGTACCTCGCCAAAACCCTCACCTTCGGCGACGTGATGCAGACCCGCTCCTCCTTTGCCCGCGTGCAGGATGGCTTCGGCTGGTTCCTCGACGTGTACAAACAACTCATCCTCTGGGCAGCAGTCATCGAACGCCTGGCCCGCTTCCAGGACGCCCTCGCCCAATTGCCTGAGCACGAAAAGACCGACCACGGCGATAACGACCATATCAGCACTACCGGGCTTTGCATCAACACTGCCGATGGTCGCCCCCTGCTCCAGAACCTCAACCTGCACACTGCCGCCCCCGACTGGCTGCTGCTTGACGGCAAAAGCGGCATCGGCAAAACCACCCTGCTGCGTACCCTCGCTGGCATCTGGCCGTACTACCGGGGGCGTTACCGTCTGCCCGTACACGGCGCCCTCACCCTGCCACAGCGTCCCTACCTGCCGCAGGACACCCTGCGCGCCATCCTCTGCTACCCCGCGCGCGACGGTATCGCGGATGAACACCTCCGCGTCGCATTACAACGAGTCGGCCTCGGCCGCCTCGCCGACCAGCTTGACCACGAACAAGAATGGCAGCGCATCCTCTCCGGCGGCGAACAACAGCGCATCAGCCTCGCACGCGCCCTCATCGCCCGCCCGCGCATCCTCATTCTTGACGAAGCAACCAACCAGCTCGATGACGCCGCCGCCTGCACCCTGATGCAGACCCTGAGAGAAGCCCTGCCGCAGACCCTCTGCCTCGCCATCAGCCACCAGCCACCGATCAAGGCACTCTTCACCCGTCGCCTCGATCTGAACGGCTATGCGCAACCATAACTTGCTGTTTTGCTTCCTAACCCTTGTTACCCTATTAGCGATTTCACGATCCCCTTGGGCTTCGTATACGACCAAAAAACCTTCCCCAGAGGCTAATCTGCACAACAACACAAGCATTTTTGCGGGTACCCGGCGAAGGGTTTGAAGACGCGAAGTGCTCGTGCCGCGAGAAAGGAGCAGACAAATCGCGATAGCGACAAAACCCGGTAACCGCACCGCTCCCCCTGATCACCCAATTCCCGGAGCCTCCATGTTTGGCATCGACAACATTCTCCTCCTGCTCGCCGCCTGGATCGCGGCGGAATCCGTGCACCAGCCCGCCGCCCGCTATCTTCTGGTTGGTCTCGTCATCATCGGTTACCTCGTTGCACTCGCGGCCATTGCTTTCCTCGCGCTCGTCATCATCGGTATCATCACCCGCCGCCAGCCGCCGCGAGTCGGCTACACCTATTTTGCCGTGTTTCTCGCCGCAGAAATTGTCGTAGCCATCCTGATTGCCATCCGCTTCTTCACCCACCTTGCCTGACCATGCGCCGCCTCATCCTTTTCCTGCTGCCGTTCCTCCTCGCCGCCTGTTCGCTCATCGAATATCAGCCGCTCGCCACCCTTGACCACGTTGACCGCAGTCGCGGTTACCGCCTGGAAGCGGCTCTCGATACCACACAAAACGATGACGGCCTGCTGCTTGTCCTCCTCTTCTCCGGCGGTGGCACACGTGCGGCTGCCTTCGGCTACGGTGTGCTGGAAACGCTGGCGGCGACGCCGGTGACCGGTTATGGCAAAACCGAATCGCTGCTCGCGAAAATCGACCTTGTGCACGGCGTCTCCGGCGGCTCCATCCTCGCCACCTATTTCGCCCTGCACGGCGCGGATACCGTGCCGCAATTCGAGCGGCAGTTCCTGCGTCAGAATCTGCAAAGCGCGGTACTGCGCCAACTCTTCTCGCTCGCCAACCTGCCGCGCCTCACCGCTCCCGAATACGGGCGTGGCGACCTGCTCGCCGAAGAACTCGACCGCCTGCTTTATCACGGCGCGACTTTTGCCGCGCTGGATAGCGGACGCAAAGGGCCGTTTGCCGTCATCAGCGCCACCGATATGAGTATCGGCCAGCGCATCGAATTCACCCAGGAATTTTTTGACGCGCTCTGTCTTGATCTGAACCGCTTGCCGATTGCCCGCGCCGTCGCCGCTTCCAGCGCCGTGCCGCTGGTCTTCGCACCGCTGACCCTGAACAACCACGGCGGCCACTGCCACTACCAGCCCCCACCGCGCGCCACGGGCGAACAGGCCGTGCAGCGCTTCACCACGCCCTATCAGAACAGCGCCGCCCGCCCCTACATTCACCTGCTCGACGGCGGCCTGACCGATAACCTCGGCCTGCGCAGCCTGCTCGACTTCGCCGATATTTACGGCGGCGACAACATCTACCGCCACATCACCGACGGCAAAGTGCGCGATATCGTCGTCATCAGCGTCAACGCACAAAACCGCCTCGACAGCAGCATTGATCAGAGCCCGGCCATTCCTGGCCTGATGGACGTGGCAAGTGCCATCATCAACGTCCCCATCGACGGCAACACCCAGGAAAGCATCCGCAACTTCCGCCGCTTCGCCGATGACTGGAACGCACGCGGCGGTAAAAATCGCGTCGCCCTGCACTTCATCGACCTCAACCTGAATGACCTGCCTGACGGCCCTCTAAAACAGCAGGTGCTCAACATCGGCACCACCTTCTACCTGCCGGAAGCGGACATCCGCGCCCTGCGCCAGAGCGCAAAAATCCTGCTCGAACAAAATACGACCTACCGCAACCTGCCCGGCCTGAAAGGCAACCGCCCTGCCCTGCCCGCCGATCCGCTGCATCTTTACCGGAGCAGATCGCCGTCGCCCGCCGCACAAAACAGGTAAAATCCGCTGTTTTTTGCGCAGCCATCCAGCGAGGAAACCGCCATGACCGAAGAACACCGCACCGACGATACCCGCGAACGCCCCTCAGCCAATATTGAGCGCATCCACCAGCTCGTTGAAACCCTGATGCCCGCTGCTGCTGCCATCATGGCCGGGACGACACAACTGGACAATCCTGCGCAACAAGCGGCATTGGCAGAACTCAACACCAACCTTGTTGAGCTGCATCCCGCCGACGTCGCCGACATTCTCGAATCCCTGCCGCAGGAAGAGCGGATGCTCGTCTGGCATCTTGCCGTGCCGGAAGAAGACGGCGAAGTCTTGCTCGAAGTCTCGGACGCCGTGCGCGAAAGCCTTATCGGCATGATGGATCAAGAGGAAATGCTGGCGGCGGTCGATGATCTGGATGCCGACGAACTGGCGGAACTCGCCGACGACCTGCCGCGCGAAGTGGTGCACGAAGCCCTGAGCACACGGGATGCCGAAGAGCGCGCGCAAATCCAGGCAGCGATGTCCTACGAAGACAACCAGGTCGGCGCCATCATGGACTTTGAAATGCTCGACATTCGCGCCGACGTCACCTGCGAAGTCGTCCTGCGCTACCTGCGCCGCTTTGACCGCCTGCCGGATCACACCGACAAAATCTTTGTTACCGATGAAGATGACGTCCTGCGCGGTGTGCTACTCCTGCGCAAACTGCTCGTTTCCGCGCCGGACAAACGCGTTGAAGACATCATGATCAAAGACGTCGTCCTCTTTCACCCCGAAGACGACGTCGAAGACGCTGCGCAGGCCTTCGAGCGCTACGACCTCGTCACCGCGCCGGTAGTAGATGCAAACCGCAAACTTATCGGGCGCATCACCATCGACGAAATCGTCGACGTCATCCGCGAAGAGTCCGACGCCGACATGCTCAACATGGCAGGTTTACAAGAAGAAGAAGACCTTTTCGCGCCGGTGCTCGACTCCGTAAAAAACCGCTGGATGTGGCTTGCCGTCAACCTCTGCACCGCCTTTCTCGCCAGCC
>ERZ772971.400-NODE-400-length-27829-cov-26.195903_pt1 | contig 27829 bp, 25 predicted proteins | sample MGYA00511943_ERZ772971 | MGnify/ENA primary metagenome ERZ772971 (study PRJEB29015, sample SAMEA2737929) | human oral metagenome | biome: human oral; feature: human-associated habitat; material: dental | place: China | collected 2144 ... | reverse complement strand
AGCTGTATCGGTATTCCAGCAGCTGTTCCGAGTGGTATTCGGGCGGTCGTTGCTGAAAACTTGATTGCCAGCATGCTGGACTTGGAATGTGCTTCATCAAATGACCAAACCTTTACTCACTCAGATTTACGTCGCTCCGTTCGGACTTTGATGCAGTTTGCGCCAGGTACAGACTTTATCAACTCTGGCTACTCTGCTACGCCAAACTATGACAATATGTTTGCCGGATCTAACTGGGATGCGGAAGACTTTGACGACTATAATGTCCTGCAGCGTGACCTGCGGGTAGACGGCGGTCTTCGTCCTGTTCGTGAAGAGGAAGTTGTCAAGGTTCGGAACAAGGCAGCACGCGTTATGCAAGCTCTTTTCAAAGGCTTGGGCCTGCCGCCGATTACCGACGAAGAAGTCGAAGCAGCGACCTATGCTCATGGCTCTAAAGATATGCCAGAGCGGGATAAGGTTGAAGACATCAAGGCTGCTCAGGGTATTCTGGAACGCGGCGTTCAAGGGGCTGATTTGATCAAAGCCCTGGCTAATAATGGCTTCCCAGAAGTTGCCAATGAGTTGCTCAATTTGTTCAAGCAACGTGTAGCAGGGGATTTCCTGCAAACATCTGCTATCTTTGATCGGGATTGGAATGTTATTTCAGCGGTGAATTCACCGAATGACTATGTTGGTGTCGGTACAGGCCATCGTCTGGTCGGCGAAGAATGGGAAAAAGTCAAAGACATTCCTAAAGCCATTGACCCGCGTGATGTATAGGAGGAGCTAAGATGACAGAGATAAATGAAACTTTACTGCGCTCCATTATTGCAGAAGTGATGAAAGAGATGAGCGCCAATACCAACGAAACAGCTGCTGAAACAAGCGAAAAGCCTGTCACAAAGCCTGTGTCTAATGAAAAAGCTGTCATCCGTACAGTTGGTGTGGCTAAGCCTAGCCAGTCAACGGATGAGGTCGTTATTGCAGTTGGACCTGCCTTTGGGGAACAGCAGGTGAAGACGATGGTGGACATTCCTCATACGGAAGTGCTGCGTCAGCTGGTGGCTGGTATCGAAGAAGAAGGGCTTAAGGCTCGCATTGTCAAGGTCTATCGTTCTTCTGACGTTGCCTTTGTAGCGGTAGAAGGAGACCACCTGTCTGGTTCTGGCATTTCTATCGGTGTTCAGTCTAAGGGAACAACGGTTATTCACCAACGTGATTTGCCACCGCTCAGTAATCTGGAACTCTTCCCGCAGGCACCTTTGTTAACTCCTGAAACCTATCGTTTGATTGGTAAAAATGCTGCTAAGTATGCTAAGGGTGAAACACCAAATCCGGTGCCAACCCTTAACGACCAAATGGCTCGTCCTAAGTACCAGGCATACTCAGCCTTGCTGCATATCAAGGAAACGAAACTGGTTAAAAGAGGAAAACCAGCTGATGAATGTCAGGTGATTTAATGCATATGATGTCTACAAGGAGAAATCAGAATGAGTGAATCAGTAGAAACATTAGTAAAACAAATATTAGCCGAGCTAAGCGACAGCGGCTCAGCTAGTCAAGGATCAACCAGTCGTCCTGTCAGTTCTGATGAAGCGACAGCGGCTGATTATCCTATTTCTAAAAAACACCCAGACTGGATAAAGGTTGGTCAGGATAAGAAATTCGAAGATATTACACTGGAAAATATATTGTCTGGCTATGTAACTGCAGAGGATTTGCGGATTAAGCCAGAGATTTTGATCAAGCAAGGCGAAATTGCTAAGAATGCCGGCCGTGAAGCAATCCAGTATAACTTTTCTCGGGCTGCGGAACTGACCAAGGTTCCGGATGCGCGTGTGCTGGAAATCTACAATGCCCTGCGCCCTTACCGGTCTTCCAAACAGGAATTATTGGATATTGCCAATGAATTGGAAAACCAATATGGAGCTGTTATCTGTGCAGGCTTTGTCAGAGAAGCCGCTGAAAATTATGAGCGCCGCAAGAAGTTGAAAGGCGACAACTAATTCGGTTTTACCAAGGCTATTTTGGGTTTGAAAAAAGATTATTATCACTGCTTTTATAAATGCTGCTCAAAATAGCCTAATCTTGGTGGAGGTGAAAATGTGAAACGAATCATTGGAGTAGACATAGGAAATTCTTCGACCGAGTCTGCCTTAGCTGAAGTGCAAGATGATGGAAGCATTCACTTTCTTGCCTCAGCCATTGCGGATACAACAGGCATCAAGGGGACCAAGGAAAATGTCCACGGGATTTATCAATCTCTGAGAGAATTGATGGAGCAAACATCCTTTGAACTGGGACAAGTTGATTTGATTCGGATCAATGAAGCGACGCCTGTTATCGGTGATGTTGCCATGGAAACCATCACAGAGACAGTCATTACAGAGTCTACCATGATTGGTCATAATCCCCGTACTCCTGGCGGTCTGGGATTGGGGATTGGACTGACAGTGGATATTCTCGACTTGGTTCATCATCCGATTGATGGGAAATACATTGTAGTAGTGCCGAAGATTATTGATTTTGACTTGGTTGCCCAGCTGATCAATGCCTATCTAGCCAAGGGCTATCAGATTACCGCTGCCATTCTGCAGGCGGATGATGGGGTTCTGGTCAATAACCGCATTAGCCAGAAGATTCCAATCGTGGATGAGATTCTCTTTATCGACAAGGTTCCTTTGGGCATGCAAGCTGCTGTTGAAGTGGTGGAGCAGGGGAAGGTGATTTCTCAATTATCCAATCCCTATGGCATTGCGACGGTCTTCGGCTTGAGTGCAGAAGAGACGAAAAGCATCGTTCCCATTGCCCGTGCCCTCATTGGCAACCGATCGGCTGTTGTGATTAAGACACCGGCAGGTGACGTTCAGGCTCGGACGATTCCAGCAGGTAGTATCCAAATTATCGGCAAGGAGCATACCTTAAAGGTGGATATTTCCAAGGGCGCCGATGAGATTATGGAGAAAATTGTCTATGCTGGTGAGATTAGCAATGTTGTCGGAGAAGCGGGAACCAATGTTGGAGGCATGCTGGAGAAGGTGCGCCAAACCATGGCTGACTTGACCGAGAAAGAGCCTTCCGACATTTATATCCGTGACTTACTGGCCGTCAATACTTTTGCTCCGATTTCTGTGCGCGGTGGTGTGGCTGGAGAATTTTCTATGGAGCAGGCTGTCGGCATTGCCTCTATGGTAAATTCTGACAAGCTGCAAATGTCCATCATTGCCCAAGAAGTCGAACGTGAGCTGGGGATTAGCGTGGAAATCGGTGGAGCAGAAGCTGAATCAGCTATCCTCGGAGCCCTGACTACACCAGGGACGGATCGCCCCTTGGCTATTTTGGACTTAGGAGCAGGCTCGACAGATGCTTCCATTATTGATAGTAGGGGTCAAATCTTGGCTGTCCATCTAGCCGGTGCCGGTGATATGGTAACCATGCTGATCAATTCGGAGTTGGGACTGGAAAATCATCATCTGGCAGAGGACATCAAACGATATCCTCTGGCCAAGGTAGAAAGTCTTTTCCATATCCGGCATGAAGACGGCACTGTTCAATTTTTTGACAAGCCGCTGTCTGGAGATTTGTTTGCCAGAGTCGTCATCGTCAAGGAAAATGATGAATTTGTTCCTATTGATGATGGAGACTACTCTATCGAAAAAATCAAACTCGTTCGGCAGTCAGCCAAGGAAAGAGTCTTTGTTATCAATGCGGTTCGGGCTCTCAAGCGTGTCAGCCCTACTCAGAATATTCGAGACATTCCTTTTGTTGTCATCGTAGGTGGCTCAGCTTTGGACTTTGAAATACCTCAGCTAGTGACCGAAGCCCTCTCTCAGCATGCCATTGTAGCTGGTCGAGGCAATGTGCGTGGCTTGGTGGGACCTCGAAATGCAGTAGCGACCGGACTGATTTTGACCTATGTTAGAGAGAAATGGGGGGCTGGCTATGGAATTAGCTTATACTAGAAAGCCCACCATTAGGCTGATAGCTACGAACAATGCTCCTGCGGATAAGGTGGCACAAATCGGCTACGGTATCGAAGAAGAAGGTATCCCTTTTAGTCTGGTCAGCCCAGATGAAGTTAGCGATCCTGTATCACTAGCGCATGTGGCTGCAACTCAATCCCAGCTGTTAGTCGGGATTGCCTGTGACGGGCGAGATGCAGTCCTCCATTATCGTAACTTGCCGCTTGAAAAATTTATCTATCGTATCAAAGATTATTCCGCTATACCGGACCACGTCTTGCGCCTGTTTGGCTCAAATGCAGCGCGTTTGGTCAAGGGAGTCCCGTTTAAAAAATCTGACCTGTTAGAAGCATCTTTTTGACTTGTTCCGATCGATTCAAAAAGATGTCCGTATCAACTACTGAAAAGAGGTGAAATGGATGGATAGAGATAGAGAGAAAGACGAGCTCAGCAGTTCAGAACTATCAAGCTGGGAAGGAAACTCAGAATTGCAAGACATCATCATCCAAAAAGTCCTCGCCAGATGCCAAACCTTACTGGATAAAGAGCCTGTTCTTTTCACAAATATCTATCAGGATGCCTGGGAATTGGTAACAAGGGCCAGACGCAAGGCTGAAGAGCTAGGACTAGCTGTTGTGATAACGGTGGTTGATCCAGCAGCACAAGTCGTGATGACCTATCGTATGGAAAATGCCTTGTTAGTGAGTAACGATATGGCTTATAAGAAAGCATACACAGCTGTTGGCATGAGGATGCAGTCCAAGGATTTAGCACCTTTAACTCAGCCTGGCCAATGGCTCTACCAGCTGGAAACGATGACTGACAATAAGGTTGTTAGTTTAGCAGGTGGTATTCCTATTTATTGCCAGTCAGAGATGATTGGTGGTATCGGCGTCAGCGGAGGAAGTTCTGAAGAAGACCAGTCCATTGCTGAGTATGCTGTAGGACTGCAGAGCAGCAAGCTAGCTAATTAAATAATATCAGAGGAGAGAATACCACTTGCAATCCATGCTTTGGAGCTAGGGATTTTCTCCTATTTTACGAGCACATTTCTCTTATGCTTTCTTATCCTCTATATTGCCCTGTAGAAGCAATATAGAGGAGAGAGTATAAAGTATTTCGAAATGAAGGAGTATGGAGTATGGAAAAATATCTTGGTGAATTTTTAGGCACCATGGTTCTGATGGTTTTTGGGAATGGAATCGGAGCGTCTATCAGTCTTAATAAGAGTCTCGCAAAAGGTTTCTCTCCCAATTGGTTTACTGTTGTATTTGGCTGGGGTTTGGCAGTAACCTTGGGTGTCTATACGGCAGGATTTTATAATACTGGCGGTCACCTTAACCCAGCTGTCACTATTGCCTTTGCGGTGGGTGGCATCTTCCCTTGGGAGCAAGTGGTGGGTTATATCATCGCTCAGATTCTAGGGGCCTTTGTTGGAGCGGCTATTGTGGTGCTCTTCTATTATCCCCATTTCAAAGAAACCAAGGCAGAAGAAGGCAACTCAGTTGGCGTATTTGCTACTGGACCAGCCATCCAGAATCCAGCATTTAATCTGCTCAGCGAAATCGTTGCGACTTTCTTCTTCATCTTTGCACTTTTGATGATAACGCACGGCGAAATCACGCCTGGACTCACTCCACTCTTAGTTGGCTTCCTCATTATGGCGGTCGGCTTGTCTTTGGGTTCGACGACAGGTTTTGCCCTCAACCCAGCTCGGGACTTCGGTCCGCGCCTTGCTTATGCCCTCTTGCCAGTTCCGAATAAAGGAGATGCAAACTGGGCTTATGCTTGGGTGCCAATTGTAGGACCGACTATCGGCGCTGTCTTGGCTGTCTTGGCAGTCAATGCTATGTAATATATAAAATAGTAAATAAGCTAGCCGACCATTTGAAGCTAGCTTATTTATCTAACAAGCAGCAATGGAAAGTTTCAGTTTTCAAAAAAACGTTATTTAGAAAGATCACTGTTTTCATTGCTCAGGAGAAAAATATGTCTAAAAAAATTTTTGCGATTAATGCGGGCAGTTCGTCATTAAAATTTCAACTGCTCAGTATGCCTGATGAAAGCCTTTTGGTGAAAGGGATTTTTGAAAAGATTGGCTTAAAGGAAGGCATTTTTAAGATTGAATTTGAAGGTCAAAAAGAAAAGGAACTGCTGGCTATTCCTTCGCATCAATTTGCTGTGGATTACCTGCTGAACTTTCTTTTGGAGCGGAAGCTGATTGCATCTCTGGACGAGATAGATGGAGTCGGTCATCGCGTAGCCCATGGCGGAGAATCCTTTGATGATTCTGCTTTGATAGACGAGCAAGTGCTATCCATCATTGAGAAACTGTCCTTCCTGGCTCCTAGCCATAACCCTGTCAACTTGGTAGGGATTCGAGCTTTCCAAAAGGCGCTGCCGGAGACAGGACAAGTGGCTGTGTTTGATACAGCCTTCCATCAAAGTCTTTCAGAAGCCTATTATCTCTATCCTCTTTCCTGGGATTACTATCATAAATACGGTCTGAGAAAGTATGGTTTCCACGGAACAAGTCACAAGTATATTGCTCAAAAGGTAAAGGAGATTTGGGAAGGCCAAGGAGAAGCTGCAGAGCATTTGAAGATTATCAATTGCCATTTGGGCAATGGTGCTAGTATCTGCGCCATTAAAAATGGTCAGTCTGTAAATACTTCAATGGGATTCACCCCCTTAGCTGGCCTGATGATGGGCTCCCGCTCCGGTGACATAGATCCCATGATTCTTCCTTTTTTGCTAGAACAAGAAAAATTATCAGCCCAGCAATTAAGCGATGTCCTCAATAAAGAATCCGGTCTGCTAGCAATCTCCCAGCTCAGCAATGATTTAAGAGATGTTCTGGAAGCTTGTGATAGAGGCGATGAAAAAGCCAGTCTAGCAGTCAATATGTTTGTCAACCGCATCGCTCAGACCATTGCAAGCTACATCACAGATTTAGATGGGCTCGACGCCTTGGTTTTCACTGCTGGAATCGGGGAGAATTCAGCCTTGATCCGTAGCTTGGTCGTTCAAAAGCTCAATTGCTTAGGACTTTCTTTAAATCAGGCAGCTAACGAGCAAGGTCAGCTCTTTATTCAAAATTCCCAGTCTCAGGCTAAAATTCTCATTCTTCCAACCAATGAAGAATTGATGATTGCTCAAGACACCATGCGCTTGCTGGATTTTAAGTAGCCGAAAGAGTGATAGAATGTTCAAGGAGTGTTAGACACTATCGGAAAAAGGTCTCTTTATCAAAAAGAAAAAACACTTGTTTATCCTTGTGCTGTTTAGACTCGAAAAGACAGAGTAAAACCTCTGCCTTTTCTTTTTTTAGCCTCTAATCTCCTGCCATCTCCCAGTTCTGTAAGTACAGTCTGATGGAGCTTTTTTGCTTTTTTCATTCTTGAAAGATATAGGAAAACATGCTATAATGAAAAGAACATTCTAAAAATCAGAAAGATTATTATATAGTAAGGAAAAAAATGGCGAATATTTTAAAGACTATCATTGAAAATGATAAAGGTGAATTAAGAAAATTAGAAAAAATGGCTGACAAAGTCTTGGCTTATGAAGACGAAATGGCGGCTTTGTCTGATGAAGAACTTCAGGCAAAAACAGAAGAATTCAAGAAACGCTATGCTGATGGCGAAACTTTAGATCAGCTCTTATTTGAAGCTTTTGCGGTTGTCCGTGAAGGAGCTAAGCGGGTGTTAGGCCTTTTCCCTTATAAGGTACAGGTTATGGGGGGGATCGTTCTCCATCATGGTGACGTTCCAGAGATGCGTACCGGTGAAGGAAAAACCTTGACTGCGACAATGCCAGTTTACTTAAATGCCCTTGCAGGTAAAGGAGTACACGTTGTCACAGTCAATGAATACCTGACTGAGCGTGACGCGACCGAAATGGGTGAACTCTACTCTTGGCTGGGCCTTTCTGTCGGTATCAATCTGGCAGCTAAGTCTCCATCTGAGAAGAAAGAAGCGTACGCTTGTGATATTACCTATTCAACCAATGCTGAGATCGGCTTTGACTACCTGCGTGATAACATGGTAGTCCGCGCTGAAAACATGGTACAGCGCCCACTCAACTATGCCTTGGTCGATGAGGTGGACTCAATCCTGATTGACGAAGCTAGGACACCGTTAATCGTATCCGGACCGGTTTCTTCAGATACCAACCAGCTTTATCATATGGCTGACCACTATGTCAAATCTCTGGATAAGGACGATTACATCATCGATGTTCAGTCTAAGACGATTGGTCTGTCTGACTCAGGTATTGATAAGGCAGAAAGTTACTTCAAGCTGGACAATCTCTACGATATTGAAAATGTTGCCCTGACTCACTTTATCGACAATGCTCTGCGAGCTAACTACATCATGCTCCTTGATATTGACTATGTGGTCAGTGAAGATCAGGAAATTCTGATTGTCGATCAGTTTACTGGTCGGACAATGGAGGGCCGCCGTTACTCTGACGGTCTCCACCAAGCGATTGAAGCCAAAGAAGGTGTGCCGATTCAGGAAGAAACAAAAACTTCTGCTTCCATTACTTATCAGAACCTCTTCCGTATGTATAAGAAGCTGTCCGGTATGACAGGTACAGCCAAGACAGAGGAAGAAGAGTTCCGCGAAACATATAACATTCGTGTTATTCCGATTCCAACCAACCGTCCGGTAGCACGTATTGACCATTCTGACCTGCTCTACCCAAGTATTGATTCTAAGTTTAAGGCAGTTGTTCAGGATGTTAAAGAGCGTCATGAAAAAGGCCAGCCAGTTCTGGTCGGTACCGTTGCGGTTGAAACCAGTGATTATATTTCTAAGAAATTGGTAGAAGCTGGGGTTCCTCACGAAGTCCTCAATGCGAAAAACCACTATAAAGAAGCACAAATTATCATGAACGCCGGCCAACGAGGTGCAGTTACCATTGCGACCAATATGGCCGGACGGGGAACCGACATCAAGTTGGGTGAAGGTGTTCGCGAACTGGGCGGTCTCTGTGTTATCGGTACAGAACGCCATGAAAGCCGCCGGATTGATAATCAGCTACGCGGACGTTCAGGTCGTCAGGGTGATCCAGGTGAGTCACAGTTCTACCTGTCACTGGAAGATGAGCTTATGCGCCGCTTTGGCTCAGAGCGTATTAAAGCCCTGTTGGATCGGATGAACCTTAGTGACGAAGATTCTGTTATCAAGTCTGGCATGCTGACCCGTCAGGTAGAGGCAGCTCAGAAGCGTGTCGAAGGAAATAACTACGATACGCGGAAACAAGTCTTGCAATATGATGATGTGATGCGTGAGCAGCGGGAAATTATCTATGCTGAGCGTCACGATGTCATTACTGCTGACCGTGACCTCAGTCCTGAAATTCATGCTATGATTAAACGGACGATTAACCGTATCGTTGATGGCAGCAGCCACTCTGATCAGGATGATAAGATTGAAGCGATTTTAAACTTTGCTAAGTATAACTTAGTTTCAGAAGATTCTATTTCAGACAGCGATTTAGAAGGCAAGTCTGACCAAGAAATCAAAGATTATCTGTTTGAACGTGCACTGGAAGTCTACGACAGTCAGATTGCTAAGCTACGAGACGAAGAAGCAGTACGTGAATTCCAGAAGGTCTTGATTCTGCGCGTGGTGGACAGCAAGTGGACTGACCATATCGACGCCCTTGACCAGCTGCGCAATGCTGTTGGACTGCGTGGTTATGCACAAAATAACCCAGTTGTCGAATATCAAGCAGAAAGCTTCCGTATGTTCAACGACATGATTGGTTCTATTGAGTTCGATGTGACTCGTCTGATGATGAAAGCGCAGATTCATGAGCAAGAGCGCCCTCGGACAGAGCGGGCTATCAATACCACAGCTACCCGCAATATCTCTGCCAAGGCACCAAATATGCCTGAGAATGTAGACCTGTCTAACGTAAAGAGAAATGACCCATGTCCATGTGGTTCTGGCAAGAAATTCAAGAACTGTCACGGCCGTAAAAAGTAAACATAAAAGAAGGAGAATAGATGACCTTTAAAGCAACTAGTCAACCCATTGATGTAGCAGAAGTTCGCCAACTTGCTAAGCTAGAAGGCGACATGTTAGCTCGCAAGGAAAAGCGTGACCGAGAGTTGGAAGCAATTCTGCGTGGTCAAGATGACCGCATTCTCTTGGTTATCGGTCCCTGCTCTTCAGATAACGAAGAAGCGGTACTAGAGTATGCCAAGCGTCTATCTGCTCTCCAAGAAGAAGTAAAAGACCGCATTTTCATGGTCATGCGGGTTTATACTGCTAAGCCTCGGACGAACGGAGATGGCTATAAAGGGCTTATTCATCAGCCCAATGCGACTGCCGCTCCAAGTCTGATTAACGGCATCAAGGCAGTCCGCAATCTGCACTATCGGGTTATTTCCGAGACAGGCATGACCACAGCTGATGAGATGCTCTATCCAGAAAATCTGCCTCTGGTAGATGATTTAATTTCTTACATGGCTGTAGGAGCTCGCTCGGTCGAAGACCAGCAGCACCGATTTGTAGCTAGTGGAGCGGATCTTCCGACTGGCTTGAAAAATCCGACTTCTGGTAATCTCAATGTCATGTTTAACGGTATCTATGCAGCTCAGAACAAGCAGAGTTTCCTATTCGCTGGTAAGGAAGTAGAAACATCTGGCAATCCCTTGGCGCATGCCATCTTGCGCGGTGCTCTGAATGAATACGGCAAGAATATTCCCAATTACTATTATGATAACCTGCTGGATACCATTGCCCAGTATGAAAAAATGGGCTTAGAAAATCCCTTTATCATCATTGATACCAATCATGATAACTCTGGTAAGCAGTATCTGGAGCAGGTTCGTATCGTTCGCCAGACTCTGATTAACCGGGACTGGAATGAAAAGATTAAGGCTATAGTACGTGGCTTTATGATTGAGTCTTATCTGGAAGACGGCCGTCAGGACGAGCCAGAAGTCTTTGGTAAGTCCATTACTGACCCTTGTCTAGGCTGGGCTAATACAGAACAGCTGGTTCGTGAAATTTATGATACATTAGGAAAATAGTATGGCATTTATTGAAAAAGGTCAGAAGATTGACATTGAGCAGATTAAGTCCAGAACCAGACTGACTGGTCAGGCCTTGGCTCATAAAAACAAGCGAGACCAAGAACTAGCTGAGATTCTCAGTGGGGAAGACGAGCGTATTCTCTTGGTGATTGGCCCTTGCTCATCGGACAATGAAGAGGCTGTGCTGGAGTATGCCCACCGTTTGTCAGAGCTGCAGAAGAAGGTCGCAGATAAGATTTTTATCGTCATGCGCGTCTACACTGCTAAGCCGCGAACCAATGGGGATGGCTATAAGGGCTTGGTTCACCAGCCAGATACTTCTAAAGCACCTAGTCTTATCAATGGTTTGCAGGCAGTTCGTCAGCTGCACTACCGTGTCATTACAGAGACTGGTTTGACGACGGCTGATGAGATGCTCTATCCGTCCAATCTTGTGCTGGTAGATGACTTGGTTAGTTATCATGCTGTGGGTGCCCGCTCAGTCGAAGACCAGGAGCACCGTTTTGTGGCGTCAGGTATTGACGCCACAGTCGGCATGAAAAATCCAACTTCTGGTAATCTGGGTGTTATGTTTAACGCTGTCTATGCAGCACAAAATAAGCAGACTTTCCTTTTTCATGGTCAGGAAGTAGAAACCTCTGGGAATCCTTTGGCTCACGTTATTCTGCGTGGGGCAACCAATGAATATGGTAAAAATATCCCAAATTTCTACTATGAGAATATGCTGGATGCCATTTCCTACTATGAAAAGATGGGCTTGGAGAATCCTTTCATCGTCATCGATACCAATCACGATAACTCTGGCAAGCAGTATCTGGAACAGATTAGGATTGTGCGTCAGACCTTGCTGAATCGGGATTGGAACGAAAAAATTAAGAGAGCGGTTCGTGGTTTTATGATTGAGTCTTATCTGGAGGACGGCCGGCAAAATGAGCCGGAAGTCTTTGGTAAATCTATCACTGACCCTTGCCTAGGCTGGGACAATACTGTTCAGCTTATTGAAGAAATTTACAACACTTTAGATAAATAAGGAAAATTGAAAGGGACAGTCTTGACCTGTAAAGAGGACTAACTGTCGGGTGAAGACGAACTCAGCTGGCGGCCCAGCTGAGTTTTGTCGCCTTTCCAGAGAATGATATGATAAAAGGACACGGAATTGACATAGAAGAACTGGCTGCCATTGAGCGAGCCTATCTGAAAAATGCCCGTTTTGCAAAGAAGGTGCTGACCGAGGCGGAGCTTTCTCGTTTTGAGGAGTTATCCGGCAAGCGGAAAATCGAATTTCTGGCTGGCCGTTGGGCTGCCAAGGAGGCTTTTTCTAAAGCTTGGGGAACCGGTATCGGTAAACTCAGGTTTCAGGACTTAGAGATTTTAAATGACCGTCAGGGAGCGCCTTATTTCAGCCGGTCACCTTTTACTGGCAAGGTTTGGATTTCGCTTAGCCATGCTGCTGGCTTAGTTACAGCCAGCGTTATTTTGGAGGAAAATGATGAAAGCTAGTCTGCATAGACCTAGCAAGGCAGTGATTGATTTAGCTGCCGTTGCTTTTAATATTAGACAATTGAGTGCCCATCTGCCTCAGACGACAGAGAAGTGGGCTGTCGTCAAGGCCAATGCTTATGGTCACGGAGCTATTGAGGTTTCTAGGCACATTGAGCCTCTCGTAGATGGATTTTGTGTGTCAAATATCGATGAAGCTTTGGAGCTGCGCTCAGCTGGTATTAGCAAAAAAATTCTGGTGCTAGGAGTATCAGATCTGGCTGCGCTTCCGCTAGCTAGAAAGGGAAAGGTGTCTCTGACCGTAGCCAGTTTAGAATGGCTGGATCTAGCTTTAGACGCTGAAGAAGATTTAACTGGGTTAAATTTTCATATCAAGATCGACTCTGGTATGGGGCGAATTGGTTTTCGAGATAGTCAGGAAGCTCAGGAGGCAATCCATCGCTTGCAGGCTGCTGGGGTTGTCGTGGAGGGAATTTTTACCCACTTTGCAACGGCAGATGAAGCGGAGCACCATAAGTTTGAAGCCCAGCTGACTCGTTTTCATCAGATCTTATCTGAGCTGGACAATGTTCCTCCTCTCGTTCACGCTAGTAATTCTGCCACCTCTCTCTGGCATAGCGAGACTGTACTAAATGCCGTCCGGCTGGGTGATATCATCTATGGTCTCAACCCTAGCGGAAGAGTCTTAGAACTTCCTTATGAATTCAAGCCGGCTTTGTCGCTGGTCTCAGAATTGGTGCATGTCAAGGAAGTAGATGCTGGAGCAGATGTTGGCTATGGAGCCACCTACACTAGCAAGTCTCAAGAGTGGATTGGTACCATTCCTTTGGGTTATGCAGATGGCTGGACACGCGATATGCAGGGCTTTGATGTCTTGATTGATGGTCAGCGCTGTCCTATTGTCGGCCGCGTTTCCATGGACCAGATTACAGTGCGCCTGCCTCAGTCTTATCCTCTTGGCACTCCGGTTGTGTTGATTGGAAATAGCGGAGCGGAGACCATTACGGCGACAGATGTGGCAGAAAAGCGTGGCACCATTAACTATGAGGTGGTTTGCTTGATTAGCAACCGTGTACCGCGGGTATATAAAGACTAAGAAAATTAATGCAGGGAACCGTTTGAAGTATTTGATAATGCTCTAGCTTGGTCACCCTGTCTGTGATGCCAGCATAGCAACAGTATCAGAACTGAAAGAGGAATTATGAATTTACACCAACCTTTGACGGTTCTGCCTGGTGTGGGACCGAAATCAGCAGAAAAATTTGCCAAGCTGGGTCTAGAGACCTTGCAGGATTTACTGCTTTATTTTCCTTTTCGTTATGAGGATTTTAAGAGTAAGAATGTCCTAGACTTGGAGGATGGAGAAAAGGCGGTTGTTTCTGGTCAGGTTGTGACCCCAGCCAATGTCCAGTATTATGGCTACAAACGCAACCGCCTGCGCTTTACCATCAAGCAAGGGGAAGTCGCTCTGGCAGTTAACTTCTTTAACCAGCCTTATCTGGCAGATAAGATTGAAGTGGGAGCTAATATAGCCGTCTTTGGCAAGTGGGACAAAGCCAAGGCCAGTCTGACTGGTATGAAACTGCTGGCTCAGGTAGAGGACGACTTGCAGCCTGTCTATCGGCTGGCTCAGGGAATTAGTCAGGCTAGTTTGGTCAAGCTGATTAAGACTGCCTTTGACCAAGGGTTGGACTTGCTCTTAGAGGAAAATCTGCCCCAGCCCCTGCTGGAATGTTACCAGCTAGTGAGCAGAGGTGAGGCTGTGCGGGCTATGCATTTTCCAAAGGATTTGACTGATTACAAGCAGGCTCTTCGGCGGGTTAAATTTGAAGAACTCTTTTATTTCCAAATGCAGCTGCAGGTCTTAAAGAGAGAAACCAAGGCTGTCAGCAATGGATTGAAGATTGATTGGCGGTCGGATGCTGTAGCCGAGAAAAAGCAGAGCTTACCTTTTGAGCTGACTTCGGCTCAGGAGCGCAGTCTGACAGAGATTTTGCAGGATTTGCGGTCGCCTGGGCACATGAATCGTCTGCTGCAGGGTGATGTGGGAAGCGGAAAGACAGTAGTCGCTGGTCTGGCTATGTATGCTGTTTATACAGCAGGCTATCAGTCCGCTCTGATGGTTCCGACAGAAATTTTGGCTGAGCAGCATTTTGACAGCCTAGCTCAGCTTTTTCCAGAATTGAAGCTAGCCCTGCTAACTGGGGGAATGAAAGCAGCTGAACGCCGGGAAACTTTGGCAGCGATTGAAAAAGGTCAGGTGGACATGATTGTCGGAACCCATGCCCTTATTCAGGAAGGAGTTCGTTACCATGCATTGGGGTTGGTCATTATTGACGAGCAGCATCGCTTTGGGGTGGAGCAGCGCCGGATTTTACGGGAAAAGGGAGACAATCCTGATGTCCTCATGATGACGGCGACGCCTATTCCCAGAACCCTTGCTATTACAGCATTTGGTGATATGGATGTGTCCATTATTGACCAGATGCCGGCGGGACGCAAGCCTATCATCACTCGCTGGGTCAAGCATGAGCAGCTGGAAGTTGTCCTGGACTGGCTGAAAAAAGAGCTCCACAAGGGCGCTCAGGTCTACTTTATCTCTCCCTTGATTGAGGAATCTGAGGCGCTGGATCTTAGGAATGCCATTGCCTTAGAAGAAGAACTAACAGCCTATTTTGGTCGGCAGGCCCAAGTGGCTCTGCTTCATGGCAAGATGAAGAGCGAGGAAAAAGAGGCGATTATGCAGGACTTCAAGGAAGGACGGACTGATATTCTGGTCTCTACCACAGTCATTGAGGTCGGAGTCAATGTCCCAAATGCTACGGTGATGGTCATCATGGATGCGGACCGCTTCGGACTCAGCCAGCTTCATCAGCTGAGAGGCCGTGTCGGCCGAGGCAGCAAGCAGTCTTATGCGGTCTTGGTTGCCAATCCTAAGACGGAGTCGGGCAAGCGCCGCATGAAAATCATGACTGAGACGACTGATGGTTTCCTGCTGGCTGAGGAGGATCTGAAAATTCGAGGCTCTGGAGAAATCTTTGGCACTCGGCAGTCTGGTATTCCTGAGTTTCAAGTGGCAGACATCGTGGAAGATTATCCGATTTTAGAAGAAGCGAGAAAGGTTGCCAGCCAGATTACAGCTGATCCGAACTGGCGGACAGATCCTAGTTGGCACTTGATTGCTCTTCATTTGGACAAGCGAGATTACCTAGATTAAAGGTTCTTTGAATTAAGTTTCCTGCAAGATATTTATAAGTAGGCTTTAAGTTTGAGGGATTATACTATTGTCAAATCAAAGAAAGAGGTAGGACCAATGACAAAGTAAACATCCCTTAAAATCCTGTAACCAAAGCTTGAAGACTAGAAGACTTGCGAGGTATGAGCCACTCAAAGAATAAGAATAATTTAGAATTTTTTCATCATAAATCTCCTAACAATCACAAGCTTCACCCAATCGGTGAAGTTTTTTTGTATTTAATTGAAAAGACTTGTTCCTTTCAAATAGTAGATAGGGATTGCTGCCGGATTTCTTGACTATAAGCTTTCCCTAAGAAATCTATAAGAGATTCTTAAGCTTAGGGCTGTATCCTTATATCCAAGTAAGAACAAAAAGATTAGATACCAAACTTGAAGCTAAACACTCCAAGAGTTTCGTTTTTGCTCTTAAAGAATGAATGATAAGCGAGGTAAAAGCTATGAAAGTTACAATCAAAGTCCACTATCCGAAAACATTTAAGCAAGCTCAGAAAATGGAGGTGACCTATGGTAAGTGAATATATTTTTGAAATTCTAGAGTCTCTGTTTGAGGTTATCTTCTAAGACCAGCGATTCAATGAAGTTTTCCCAGTGTTAGAATATGAAAGAGTCAAAAAAGAGGCTGGGACAAAAGTCCTAGCCTCTCAATTGTCTTAGGATTGTCGAGCAAGACGCAGTGGTTGAGTGGGCTCTACTACGCTGATTTCATCAGCTTTTACAGCCCTACTCAACTGTGCGGAGGTGGGACGACGAAATCGAATTCTAACGAATTCCCGATTTCTGTCCCACTCTCTTTTTGATTTAAAGAAAATAAATAGGGACTTTTTCTCTCAGCCTTCCATATAATCCCGGAGTTCTTGGTCTTTGAGTCCAGCATTCAGGGCGATGAGCAGTTTGATTCTGGCTTTTTGGGCATTGAGCTCTTTGACAAAGAAGATACCAGCTTGGTGTAGCTGAACGCCTCCTCCTTCATAAGCATAGACTGGCTCAGCGATCCCGTTAAAGCAGCGAGAGACCAGAGCGATTGGCAGTCCGGCTGCTATCATATCAGCCAGTTTGTCAGCAACTTCCTTGGGGAGGTTGCCAGCACCGAATGCCTCTATGATGAGGCCGTCTATCTTGTCTAAATCCAGCATGTCCAGAAGCTCTGTCTTCATACCTGCATAAGCTGAAATGATGGGCACCAGACCAGAAATGCTGTTCAAGTCGAAGCGGACTCGAGGCTCCGCTGTCTTAAAATAGAGAATTTCCTGCTTCATAATCAAGCCAAGCGGTCCGTGAGTCGGCGTCTGGAAGGTGCTGACATTGGTCGTGTGGGTTTTGGTTACATACTTGGCAGCATGTGCCTCGTCATTCATAACAACAAGTACGCCTTTATCGCTGGCTTTTTCATCACCAGCCACCCGCAGGGCTGTCAGGTAGTTATAGACTCCGTCGCTCCCCAGCTCATTGGAACTGCGCATAGCTCCGGTCAGAACGACCGGAATCTTCGGCAGCTGCATGGTATCCAGAAAGTAAGCTGTCTCTTCTAAAGTGTCCGTTCCATGAGTAATGACCACTCCGTCAAATTGGTCAGCGCTGGCTTTGATTTTCTGATAAAGTTTGAGCATGTGCTGGGGTGTGATATGAGGACTAGGAATATTAAAAAAGTCAATGACTTCCGTCTCAATCCCTTCAAGCGGAACTGTCACATGGTTCATAGGGTTATCAGCATTGGTAACGACAGCCCCAGAGCCGTCAGCCTGCATGGAAATGGTTCCTCCTGTGTGCAGGACCAAGATTTTCTTTGTCATAAATCCTTTTTCTCCTTGTAGTCATGATGTAGATTCGAAAACTCACATTCTATTTTCATAGAGTTTTCAATCTTGTTGCATAGATATTACTCCAGCTTTTCTTTTCTGCAATTCATGTGATTGTATGCCATTTTTGTGTTATAATTTATTGTATCATAAAAGGAAAGAATGAGAAAATCAATGGAAGTAAAGGCCGTCTTTTTTGATATTGATGGGACACTGGTCAATGACAGTCGAACGGTTTTGAAATCTACAGAAAAGGCTATTCAGAGTTTAAAGGAGCAAGGAATATTGGTCGGTTTGGCAACCGGCCGCGGTCCGTTCTTTGTCAAACCTTTTATGGAGCAATTAGACTTAGACTTTGCCGTGACCTATAATGGCCAGTACATTTTTTCAAGAGACAGAGTGATTTCTGCCAGTCCTATTGACAAGCAGAGTTTGCGGGATTTAATCGCCTATGCTAAGAAGCATCGGAAAGAGATTTCCTTGGGAACGGCTGATGCTATGCTGGGCTCCAAGATTATGTCCTTCGGTATGAGCCCTTTCTCCCAGTGGACCAGCCGCTTCATCCCTAAGCGAATGGCACGAACGGTCAGTCACGGTTTTAATAAAGTCATCAGCAAGGCCCTGCCCCAGCATGAAAAGGATCTCCTGCAGCTGATTCAGGAGCCGATTTACCAAGCTTTGATTTTGGCCAGTCCAGAAGAAAGCCGTAAGATTGAAGCAGACTTCCCTGATTTGAAATTTACCCGAAGCAGCCCCTATGCGGTCGATATTATCAATAAAGATACATCTAAGCTAGAGGGAATTCGCCGAGTCGGCAAGGAATATGGTTTTGACATTCATCAGGTCATGGCCTTCGGTGACTCTGACAATGACTTGGAAATGCTATCGGGAGTTGGCCTGTCCATTGCTATGGGAAATGGGACCAGCTCGGTCAAGGAAGTGGCCAAGCACACAACCAGCAGCAATAGTCAGGATGGGATTCACAAGGCTCTGGAGCATTTTGGTATCCTAGCGAGGGAAAAGGTCTTTACCAGCAGCGACCATCACTTTAATAAGGTTAAAGAGTTCCATAGTGTCATGGATGAAAGTACTCAGGAAGAACCGATTGCTTGGTCGCCTGAGGACGCTCGCTATCGGGCAGGCTTCAAACTGGAAGAGCTGGTCGAGTTTCTGCGAGCAGCTAGTAACTCAGAGGAAGACTTTGACAGTTCTGTAGCCTATCTCCATCAGGCGCTTGACAAGGCTGCTGACAAGGTTCGCTCCAAGAGTCAGGCTGAGGTTTCTCTAGTCGGTCAAGTAGATGCCTTGATTGATACTCTTTATTTTACTTATGGCAGTTTTGTCCTGATGGGAGTGGATCCAGAGCAGCTGTTCGATATTGTCCATCGGGCTAATATGGGCAAAATTTTCCCAGATGGGAAGGCTCACTTCGACCCCGTCACCCATAAAATCCTCAAACCAGATGACTGGGAAGAAAAATACGCTCCCGAAGGAGCTATCAAAGAAGAACTGGAACGACAAATTCAGGCCTACCAACGTACCATAGAGCAGAAAGAGGAAAACAAAGAATAAATACTTTAAGAGCAGACTATTTCTTGGAAATTTTTTGCTCTTTTTTTATTTTATGGTACAATAAGAAAAAAATGTAGAGGAGAGGACGGATGGATCAATACCAAGTTAAGAGCGACCTATCAACAGCAGCCCGTCATGCAACAGCAATCGGGGATGCAAATTTCCTGCAGATGATGGCTATTACTCGAGATTCACAGACAACTGTTGCTGGAAATTCTAATGCAAATGCAGGGATTTCACATGTTGAAAGCTTACAAGGGCAGCTCGGGGCACACATTACAAGTATTATTCAGAATGTTCATAGTGTAGCAGCAGAGTTTGAGGATAAGGATGCTATGATTCGTCAAAGTCTAACTACTAACTATTTACCGCCTAAAAAGGAACCGACAGTCACTAAAAAAGATTTAGGTCTGAATACCTTGACTGCTTTGGAGGAATAATCAATGCAGGAAGATAAGCGATGGGCTGACTTGTTGGCCAAGGAGCGGAGGCTTGCTGATCATGAATGGGAACTCTATCAAAAGTTGGGACAGGCAAAAGCTCAAGAAGAAGATGTATTATGTCAGTTGGATTCTATGGGGACGTGGTTTCATGATCTGTCTTATGATTTCGAAGGAAGCCGATATTACAGTAAGATAGCCGATTGTCAGCTAGATTTTTCTCATCAAAGCAGACAACTAAAGATTGATATAGAGGATCAGATACAAAAACTGCGGAAAGAACATCAAAATGCAGAAAATCAGCTAGAGGAAGTATACCAAGAGAAGCGTGTCTTAGCTGTCGAGGAGTAAAGATGAGTATTGATATGTATTTAGAAGCTGCTCGAACGCAGGCAGAAAGCCTTGGGCGAGCGGTTGAACAATGTTTGGGGCAGAATCTCAAATTAATAAGCGTTTTATCAGCTTTTCATAATGAGGATGAACTAACAGGTAAAGCCTATGATTCTGCCAAAAATCATGTTGTTGGAACTGTCATCCCGATTGTTCAGGGAGTCATTCTCTATCAGGAAGCGATAGCCTTAGCTTGTCAAAATTTTGTTAGTAACTACACAGCAGAAGTAGATGGTAAGAGCTGGCGCCAATCAGAACTGGAAGAGAAAATTCGTTTTGCGGAACAGCAACTGGCAGAGTTGGAACGCAAATCTCAACTCTATTCAAATAATAAGGGTATGTCTATTGTGGACTTCAGCGCTTCCATCGCTGTAGCAGAAAGTGCTAAGCAAGTCTTCCAAGAAATTTTGGACAATTTGCTTGCTTTTAATGAGAGTTCGCCAACTATCTTCGCGGAAGCTGAAACCTATTTAGCAGCCGCATCTACCGGCCTATCTCAGGCAGCACAGAGCTGGGATGCATCTACTCAGACTTATCTTCCTCCTCGCCGAGATGCTGATCTCAGCTGGAAAGGTACCATCAATACCGGATGGACTAAGCGGCAGGAGATGATTGAAGAAGTAAAGAGACAAAATGCCAAGAAGACAGAGTTTGATAGAATCACAGAGATGGATTATGATGATTTGCTTCATAATTATTCTGAAATTATTTCAGCAAAAGAGAGTGGCGATTTAAACAGTCCATACTATAAGCCAAACAAGACTGAATATAGGATTAAACTTGAAAAAGCCGTTGTTAAGAGGTACGAAGAAGTAAAAGACTTGCCTCGGGAAACCAATGTTAGTAAGTATACTTTGCAGAAAGTGGATCCCTTTTTCAAAGCAAAGATTGACCGAATGAACCAGAAGGAGCTGGAAGAATATTATCCTGGATTAAAATTTAGTCCTATAGCTCCGATTCTAGATCATAACTATTATTCATCCGAAACAGATAAGGCGAATGATATATATCTGGCTGCTCGCTATCAAGAATTGGATAGCCAAAATCCTATCAGCAAACACGATCCTAACTTTGAGCAAAAGCGTTTTGAGTATATAGCTGAAACGGGCCTTGATCCAGTTACAGGTAAAGAGGCTGATGAGGAACTCCTGAATTATGCCACAAACTATACCAAGTATGCACCGAGTATAAAAGCGGGTTATGACTTCCTAATGGTAGGAACAGCAGCTTGGAGTACTCGGGCTTATAATAAGGATATACAAACACAAAGGGCTGATGCCCAGATTAATGAGTATTATAAGATTAAGGATGCGGTAAGGACTCAGAGCGTGGGGAGTCAGTCGGTGGTGCCCGAAGTAGGATTAACAAAAGGAATTAATGTATCACCTGACAATATGGTGGAAGGAATCCCTAAAGAGATTGGGATGCCAGAAAACGCTAATTATGCCCAGAAGACATACAGTAATTCATTTAGTGAAATTGGCAGAGAAAAATATTCTGAGTTGGCTGGGGAACCAATTAACACAATTGATGATTTAGTTGATTCTATAAATACTAAAAAAATATCAATAAGCGAGTTACCAGTTGAATATATCGAAAGGGATGGACATACTTTGATATTGAATACCAGAACTTCTCAAGCACTAACCCAAGCAGGTATCCCAAGGAGTGAATGGTTTACAATTGATAGAACAGGAAATTCTTTATATGAATCTTTACTTTGATGGGCAATTAAAGCGTAATAAACTAACTTCTGAAGGTATATCAGAAGTTAGACCTAGCACACGAAAAGGAAATTAAAATGAATATCACAGAAAAATATATCTTACCAATGTTTTCTTCAAATTTAGTAAACGATCCAATTATTGAAATAAAAGGTATGCAAGTTTCTATTACAATATCAGGTTATGATGATGATGAGAATTTCAGCGAAGTTAAATTTAAATTCTATTCGGTAATTGAGTTTACTAAAACTTCCCCTGTTTTTGGAATTATTAATGGTTCTTATGATACTCTTGTAGAGGTGCAAAGTTCTGAAAGATTGATTGAGTTAGAAACAATTAACAACCGTGAATACTCATTTTGGTCCCCTAAGCACTATGCTCTTTATTTGGATGGATATGGATTTTTCCAAATATTTGCTAAAAAATTTGAGGTGGAGAGACTTGTTTGATTATCAAAAACTGAGCAGAGAAATTTCATATATTTTAAGACATAATCCTCTAAAATACAATTTAACGTTGGATAAAGAGGGGTGGGCAGATATTAATGATTTATTACAAAAATTAAATGCTAGATCTGAATGGAATGGTCTTTCTAAGAAAGACTTAGAGAAAATGATTGCTTCTTCTGATAAAAAAAGACATGAAATTCAGTCTGACAAGATTCGAGCCTTTTACGGTCATTCACTAAAAGAAAAGGTACAAAAAAGTCCTTGCCAGCCACCTAATGTTTTATATCATGGAACTGTTGAAAAATTTGTAGATTCTATCCTAGAAAAAGGACTGATTACAAAGGAACGACAGTATGTACATCTATCCACAACTCCTGAAACAGCAATAAAGGTTGCCTTAAGAAGAGATAAAAAGGCAATTATTTTAAAAATTGATGCACAAAAGGCCTGGGATTCAGGAATAAAATTTTATCTTGGAAACGAAGATATTTGGCTTTCAGAACCTATTGCTAGTAAATTTATATCTTTTCTGGAATAATTATTGAGATTAGGACATACTATTTCAATAAAAGGGAAAAATGTATGTGCACTAGGCATACTTTGTTTATCCTGATAATGAGAGTGATTTATTAATAATATAATTACACAGCTTGTGTCCGTTCTGGATCTGTAATTATTCAATTAAACTTTTAAGGAATTTCTAGATCTTAAGTTGCACCAAGCCTTTGACGATGGATTAGTAAACTATTTTGAGTTATACCTTCATTTCAAGTTTCTTTATAAAAAACGTGTGAAAGAATAACGGTGATATTAGATTATCGATAAAATTCTTGGATGAAAACTATCAAACTTTAGGTCGTAATATGCTAAATATTGATATAGGTAAAGAAGAAACAGAAGTATACTATCAAATGGATGATGAAAGTCTTGGGGGAGCCTTGCTTTATTTCAACTGATGAACTATATAAATTAGTTATTGAGTGGAAAGAAATGGAAGAAAAAATGCACAGAGGGGAAGATACTTTTCCTGTGATTTTAGAAGATTAATCTAGTATAAAGAATTTAGGGTAGGATGCTTTCCTTGCCCTTTTCGTATCATAGATTTGTTAAGTAAACACAATCCTAACTTCGAGTAAAAACGTTTTGAATATATCTCTAGAACTGGCCTTGATCCAGTCACAGGCAAAGAGGTTGATGAGGAACTCCTAAATTATGCCACAAACTATACCAAGTACGCTCCGAGTATAAAAGCGGGTTATGACTTCCTAATGGTAGGAACAGCAGCTTGGAGTACTCGGGCTTATAATAAGGATATACAAACACAAAGGGCCGATGCCCAGATTAATGAGTATTATCAGATTAAGGATGCGGTAAGGACTCAGATCGTGGGGAGTCAGCCGGTGGTGCCGAATGCTGAAATGAATATTGGAATTCCTAAATTAAATTATTCTAGTTTACCTGATAATGCACAAAATTCTTACAGTATACAAAGGTGGGTTGGGAAAGTAATTTTAAAGGTCAGACAGAAGGAACTGCAGCAGGGAAAAAATTCAGAAATGCTGATAATGTTTTGCCGGCTACTGATCAGCACAACACTCCAATCACTTATAAAGAATTTGATGTCAATAATAAACTCCCATCCCAAGGAAGAGATGGCAGTATCTACTACACAGAAGACCATTAAAAAACATTTAAAAAATAAAATAGAGGATTGAAATCGTGAAAAACAAAATTCATTACATTACAAAGCTTGAATTGCAAGACCTGTTGCCTTTCAGCGGCTTTGTAGCAATTTTTGATGGGAAGCAGATCCAAAACAAAGAAGAGTTATTCCGTTTTCTTGAAAAAACTGCTGGCCTTCCTAATGCGAATAATTGGTCATCTATTATGGATTGGCTAACAGACTTATCATGGTTAAAAGCTGAAGAATACACTTTTATTTTTGAAAATTATGATGGTTTCTTAAAAGATGACTTAACGTCCAAAGACTTATTTTTAGAAATTTTGGAAGAAGATGTTCTTCCCTGGTGGGAAAGTGATGTTGAAAAACATGTTGTTGGCGGTAAGGTCAAGAGTTTTCAAGTTTACATAGTGGAAAATTCAAAAATGGAAAAAAATTTTATGGAGTTGCCTTAAGGTAACAAATTTTATGATCCATATAGCGGTCTATTCATGACAGAGACTGAGAGGGCTAATCGCAGCTATGCAATTGATCGTTACTTCCTGCTGGCCAGTCAGAAATTACTTAGCTAGCGTGATTCTAATTACATGGCGAAGTTCAACCATTACATCCTTGAAGAAGGTCCCAATCCGATTACGCTAAGCCATCTAGTCTAGGATTTGAACGTTAAGGAGAAATTTAATGATTTTTGTAAAAAAAATAGAATGGATAGATATTGATACCAAAGAAGCGGATGTCACTTTATCGGATAATCAATATGAATTAGTTTGCTTTTCAGATGAATTTTTTGGAAAGATTGGCGGAAAGTTTGATGACATGCTGTATGCTATTGTTGATGGAGACGTATATAAAAGTGAAGATAATCTATTTCTAGTAAAGCATCTGAATAATTTTGAATATTTTATAATTGCCAAAATATTTGATAAAACAAGAAATATCGCTCAGGTAGGAGAATTTTTGATTAATATAAGTGGAGGAATTCCAAATGATCTTGAGAATGGTGAATTTGTTGAATTTCGTGCTAGACGGATTGATATTTACTAATGCTCAGTGAAAGCTATACAAAAAATTGATTAACTCTATTGGAAGAGATTTTTGAAGACTACCAAGAAACGCAGTATTTACTGTAACGGTGACAAAAAAATTTAATGGTGAATATTCTTAAAAAAATAAAACTAAAACCTATAAAAATATCTCGCATAAACAAAAAAACTAGAGCAGATGTGTAGTGCACATCTGCTCTAGTTTTTATAAAGTTTTTTCTGGATCTCTGACCACGAGTAAATCAACTTTGGCGTGGCGCAGGATATATTCAGATGAAGAACCGACTAGCAGCCGTTCAAAGGCATTGAGACCGGTAGCACCGACCATAATTAGATCTACCTTGTGCTCTTCTGGGATATCTGTAGCCAAGAGAGTCTTGGGATTGCCCATCTCAATGACAATGTCAACATACTTGATACCGGATTTTTGAGCCTTTTCTTTCAGCTCAGCTGTCAGCTTTTTGGCATCTTCTTGTAAGTCCTCGTAGACATCTGCATCAAAGGTTGAGACACTTTGCAAAGCCCGGGTGTCAATGACGTGGGCGATGGTGAGACGAGAGCCGTTTCGGAGAGCCACGTTAACACCTTTTTCAAAGGCTAGTTCGGATTCGTGAGAACCGTCCACAGCAACCATAATGTTTTCATATTTCTGAGTCATAGAGCTACCTCCTCTAAAATGGTCGGCAAAGGACGTCGCATCATTCACAGAATGATTGGGCTGACCAAAAATCAATCAGTCCATAACGTCCGAGTGATTTGCAACTATTTTCTTGTTTCTATTGTAACCCTTTTCAGAAAAAAAGTAAAGATAAAATGGAAATGCTGTCAGAAAATTGCAAGCCGAAAAAGATTCCTTTACTTTGAGGGATTAGAAAAGGAATGGGGCTTTTTGTCCTATAATTCTCTTTTTAATTACATGAAAAGCGAGTTTATTTTATTGTTGTCAATCGCTTTTTCTGGTGGTATAATGATAACATTCTGATGAATAGAGGAAAAATAAGAATGAAAGAATTTGACAAGTCCAGCAAGCTGGAACATGTTGCCTATGATATTCGCGGTCCGGTTTTGGACGAAGCTATGCGCATGCGGGCCAATGGTGAAAAGATTCTCCGCCTCAATACTGGGAATCCGGCTGAATTTGGTTTTACCGCTCCGGATGAGGTCATTCATGATTTGATTATGAATGCGCGTGACAGTGAAGGTTACTCTGACTCCAAGGGAATTTTTTCAGCCCGCAAGGCTATCATGCAGTACTGCCAGCTTAAGAATTTTCCTAATGTAGATATTGATGACATTTATCTGGGAAATGGTGTCAGCGAGCTGATTGTCATGTCCATGCAGGGATTGCTGGATGACGGGGATGAGGTGCTGGTGCCAATGCCAGATTACCCGCTCTGGACGGCTGCAGTCAGTCTGGCTGGTGGGAATGCTGTTCACTATGTCTGTGATGAGCAGGCAGAATGGTATCCAGATATTGACGATATCAAGTCAAAAATCACATCTAATACCAAGGCTATCATTATCATTAACCCTAACAATCCAACGGGAGCACTTTATCCTAAGGAACTTCTACTGGAAATTGTGGAAATTGCTCGCCAGAACAATCTCATTATCTTTGCTGATGAAATTTATGACCGCATGGTGATGGACGGCGATCTCCACACCTCTGTAGCTAGTCTAGCACCCGACCTTTTCTGCGTCAGCATGAATGGTCTTTCCAAGTCGCACCGCATTGCAGGCTTCCGGGTTGGCTGGATGGTGCTCTCTGGTCCCAAGCATCATGTTAAGGGTTATATCGAAGGGCTAAACATGCTCTCCAACATGCGCTTGTGCTCCAATGTCTTGGCCCAACAAGTCGTCCAAACCTCGCTCGGAGGGCATCAATCCGTAGATGAACTGCTTTTGCCGGGTGGTCGGATTTATGAGCAACGTAATTTTATCTACCAAGCCATTCAGGATATTCCGGGGCTATCAGCTGTAAAACCTAAAGCGGGTCTCTATATTTTCCCGAAAATTGACCGGAACATGTATCGCATCGACGATGATGAGCAGTTTGTGCTCAATTTTCTCAAACAGGAGAAAGTCCTTCTCGTCCATGGACGAGGCTTTAACTGGCAGGAACCAGATCATTTCCGAATCGTTTATCTGCCTCGAGTAGATGAGCTAGCTCAAATCCAAGAAAAAATGACGCGCTTCTTACAACAATACCGTCGTTAAAATTGAAAAAATGATAAGAAAATAAGGCTGGAAAATATTCCGGCTTTTTTCTTATCTATCTTACATATTTTTTAGTTTAATGGATGTCTTTGAATTGCAAAAATAAAAAAATTAAGATGCTCTGAAAATCGAATTTCAGGTCGATTGGTAAAAATTATAGGCGGCTTTACCGACATTTTTTAGGATTTTGTCCAACATTTTTTATGCATCTGTCCAAAAATGCTTAAAAAAATGTGTTAGCGTCTTCCTTCTTGAAGACAAACGTGATAGAATGTGTTTGTCAATGTTTTAAACAATGATGAAAAAGTGGAGGAGATTATATTGACAATGAAAAAGACACTTAGTGCTTTTTCTGTCAGTGCAGCGGCATTGTCTTTGGTGCTCGCAGAAGGAGTTCAGGCTGATCAATTAGTTGATAATCAGTCTTATTCTGATGCGCCCGTTAGTCAAAGCCAACCACAGGCAGAAAACACACAGAAGGATGAATCTGTTTCGAAAGAACAGGTAGACGCTGCTCAGGCTCTTGTACAAGAAGCCGACAGCAATGTTGCACAAGGGAAAGCTGATTTGGCTCAAGCTCAGGCAAATACTGCTGCGGCTCAAAGTCAGGTCGAGCAAGCACAAGCTGAAGCTAACCGGGCACAGGAGGCAGCTGATAAAGCTGGTCCGGAAGCTATTGAAACAGCTAAGCAAGAAGAGAGCAATCAAAAAGCTCAAGTGGACAGCAACAAGTCAGAACTGGCTAAAGCTGACCAAGCAAC
>ERZ772971.398-NODE-398-length-27890-cov-4.022885_pt1 | contig 27890 bp, 51 predicted proteins | sample MGYA00511943_ERZ772971 | MGnify/ENA primary metagenome ERZ772971 (study PRJEB29015, sample SAMEA2737929) | human oral metagenome | biome: human oral; feature: human-associated habitat; material: dental | place: China | collected 2144 ... | reverse complement strand
GGGGGGGGGGGAGCGAAGGTGATCTCGCCGCCGTAAGCGGTGGAGCGGATGTCAGCCAGTGGGCTTCTTGAACGCGGGGTCGTCGGTGATGAACACGACGTCGGCGGCGAACGTACCCTTGACGCTGTAGGCAGCATCCTCGGTCGCGGAGATCTTGAACTCAGACCGCTCGCCGACCTCGAAACGCGAGCAGGCCCACAGGTATGTGTGACCGTTCGCCTTCGCCGTGACGACGACGGCGTAGGCGTCGATGCTCCTCGCGTTGGACAGCGTGTGCGTGTGCACGTCCGCCGTCGACGTCGAGTTCTTCACGTCCCACTGGAGCATGAGCGTGTCGTAGTTGGACTGAAGGGCGATGAACGAGAAGTCCGTCGAGGAGTCAGTCATCGTCGTCTTGTAGACGCGGTGGCCCTGGTGTCCCTTGCGCTTCTCGACGGAGTCGGAAGGCGTGAACGCCATACCGTCCTCGTTGATCCACCCGACCTCCTTGAACTTCTCGTCGATGGCGGTGAGATTCGTCGGCAGGGGAGTGCCGACGGGGGCAAGAGCGACGGCGTCGTCGTCCGACCCGAACTGGAGGATCTCGGACGCGTTCAGCTTGGCGTAGGTCATGGGTCACTTCTCCTTGGAGTCGGTCTGGGGCTTGATGCTGGGAGGGAGTGGATTGGGCGGGTCGACGGTGACGAGGCCCGTCCCCTGCTCCTCGGCGGGGACGGCCTGGCCGTAGAACGTCAGGCGGTTGACCTCGCCGGCATTCTCGACGTCGACCTCATCGCCAATCTCGCGCCGCACACCGCCGACCTCACCGGGCGCTGTCATGATCATCCTCATTGGTTCTCCTTCACTAGCTGGTGGCGGACACGGATCGTCCACCGGTACCGGTAGGCCCCCGTCGTCGTCGGCGGCTGATACGACGGCCCACCCACCTCGGTGTGCCGCGTGACGCGGATGCCGCCGATGACTGGCGGCAGGTGCCGGAGCATGTGATCGCGCACCTGCATGGCGAGCCCATAGGCGTCCGCCTTCGACACCCCGGACCACGTCTCGACGTTGATCAGGGGCTCGTCGTAGGCGAGGCCACCATCGCCACCGGCACGGTCCAGATAGACGAACCGATCTGGGCGAGGCGACGGCAGCTGCCCGACGACGGGCACGCCTACGATCCCGGTGAGGTAGGAGCACATCTCACCGATGATGTCGACGCCGTTCATCGGCCGGCGTCCAGAGCGCTCGTGAGGACGTTGCCTTCAGCCTGACGGCGACGCCCTTCCTCGGTGGCGGTGCGCACCTGCGCGCCGTACCGGTTCACGCGCTTGGGGCGCTCGCGCACCCGGAACCCTTCGCCAGCCGCGGCGGCGATCCGGTTGGCACGCTCGTTGACCAAGGCGACGACCGCAGGATGGTTCAGGACGGCTTGAACGCCAGCCTTGTTCATAACGACTTTCACTGCTTTCCCTCCCATCGGCGGCACGAGACGGTGATGTTGGATACCGCCCCGGTGGGGGAGCGGTTGAATGCTGGCTCCCCGATGACCTCCCAGTCGCGCCCAGGGTCGTCGGGGAATCGGATGCGGCTGCGCCCGGTGACCGGGGCGCCGGGGTTGAGGTAGACGGTGCGCACACCAGTGGCGACGTCGAGGCCACCCAGTGTCACGAGGCCGGTGTTGACGCCGGACTCCCACACGCACCGCATCGTGGTGACGGTCGCAGTGGTCCAGTCGTCAACGTCCGTGCCCCACTCGGTGCGTCGCCCAGGGTTGACGATGCTGACCTGCTGCGAAGCGAACGACGGAAGCATGGTCACCCCCAGGACTGGAGTGTGTAAGGGGCAAGGGCTGCGCGGTCAGACGCATTCAGGGACGGCCCCGACCTCCCCCAGGTGACTGAGATAGAGCCCGCCTGCTCACGAGTGGCCCCCATCGGCGACGCGAGCGCCCCAAGTACCATCGACTGGATGACGGCGACTACGGCCGGCGCCGACTTGTAGCCGTCGGTCATCGTGACCTGCACGGACCGGAAGCGATCTGGGAAGACCCCTTGGTCGAGTGCCAGGAGGCCAGCCTCTGACCACGTGTAACCGGTTACCGACTCGCCGTTGACCCGAACCTCGGACACATCCGTGACGTGCATCGACGGCAGGTTGAGGAACTTGCCGCCCGTGCCGTCCAGGACAAGGGTGTGGGTCAGGGAGGGGGCGACATGCCATCCGCACAGTGCGGCGACGGCCGCGTACGCACCGTCAAGCAGCAGCTCGATGCGTGGATCTCCCGCCACCACCTGCCCGTTGGACGCTGCGGCAATGTCGTCAGCCGTCAGTGGCAGCACCATATCTGACATGCTTTCCACCCCCTCCCTCGCGTCACTTCCCGCGACCCCGGTTGACCGGAGTTGAGGCCGCCTTGTCGTCGATGACGCCGACGACGGACTCCTCCGCAGGCTCAGTCCCAGGACTCTCCTGCTCAGGCTCCTGCACCCCCGAGGCCGCCTTGTCGTCGATGACGCCGAGCCGGATCAGGCCGAGCGCCTCAGCGTCCTCGACCCGATAGCGGATCCCGTCGATCGTCACCATCATGACGCCTTGACCAGCGCGAGCCGGTTGGGCCGCCAGATGACCAGGCCTGCACGCAGCTCGGCACGCACGTACACGAGGTTGCGCTGCGCGTAGTCCTTGTGCTGGTTGAAGGCGACGACGGACAGGCCCTCGCGGTCGAGGAGCTGCACCTGGTTGAAGTCGCCGGCGAGAGCCTGCCCCTTGGTGATCTTCTCGCTGGTGATGACCGGCACGCCCCACAGGGTGTTCGGGCCGGTGCCGAAGGGCCCCTGACCGTAGAACCGCTGGTTGCCGTCCTGGAGGAGGTCGACCTCCTCAGCGTCCTCGGGGTTGAGGAGGATCGCGTTGGTGGTACCACCGACGCGGGACACCTTGCCCTTGGCCTTCCGGACCGCCTTGACCAGGTCCATGATGGACGTGCCCCCAGCAGTGACCTCCTGCACGCCAGTGGTCTTCAGGATGCCCTTGGGCTCACCGGTGCCAGTACCGTTGAGGACCTTGTCCTCGATCACTGTGTCGAGGTTGTAGGAGAGGGACGTCTGCATGTAGGACGCGAACGCCGGGGCGTCAGACATGAGCTGGTTCGTGACGGTGAAGCCGTCGGCGAACGTGTACGGCTTGCAGTCGGCGAGCGCGGTCGTCATGTCCGATGTCGGCTTGAGGCCGTCCGTGGCGCTGGTGGCCTCGGCAACGATGGCAGCGTTGTTGGTGACGCCAGTGATCTGGACGTACTCGAAGGGGCCGGCCATCCGCCCCTTTCCGATGACGTCGAGAAGCGTCAGGGGCCGACGGACGACCATGTCGACAGTGGGGTAGCGGATGGTATCCGGCTTCGACACCGGGGTGCCCAGGACCGCGCCGTCAGCCTTGCGGTTGGCGAGGAACTCGGCCATGCTGCCGATCTTGACGCCGTCGAGGGCGATGTTGGTGCCCTCGCCGACGCCGGAGGGGTGACGGCGCGCCCACTCCGTGTAGACGTTGGACTTGATGAACCGCTCACCGAGCGTGGAGGCAGCCTTCATTCCCGAGTCGTCGGCGTTGTCGGGCTCGTAGTCGTTCTCGACGGCGAGGGCAGCCAGGGCCTCACGGGCGGCCTTAGTGCCCGCGATACGGGTGTCCAGGGCCTTGACCGCGTTGACGGCGTCCTCGACGGCCTTGATCTGGTCGTCGGTGACGTCCGCACCGGCGGCGTTCATGATGTTCTGGGCGTCGGTCGCGGCCTTGACAGCGGCCGCGCGCGCCTCGATCAGAGTAGGCACGATGGTCTACTCCTTCCTGCCCCGCTTAGAGGGCTTCGATGATGGTGTTGAGTCGCGCGACGGCCTCCACGCGAGAGAACTTGACGCCTTCGGCGCCCTCGTCCTCCCCCGCGTTGTCGTCGGCTACCCCCTCCTCGGGGGTGGTCGTGGTTGCGGCTGCGAGCCGCTCGTCGGCGAGGTCCTTGACGGCCTGCCACTGCTCGACGGTCAGGATCCCACCGACGTCGGAGGCGGCCTTGACGGCCTCGATGGAGGTGTCCCGGTTCGCGCCGATCGGGACCACACTGACCTCGTAGAGGGTCAGGGCCCGCAGTTCGCGGACCTTCTGGCCGTCCTCATCGATCACGGCGTAGTCGTCGATGTCGAAGGCGAACGACATCTCTGCGACGGCGCCTGTCTTGAGGAGCCGTCGGATGAGCCGGGCGTTGGGGTTGTCGTCGACGTCGAGCGAGCACGTGACCTTCAGTCCGTGGTCGTCCTCGATGGCCTCACGGACCACGCCGACGAACATGGTCGGGTCGTCCATGCGGTGACCCCACAGGACAGGGATCGGCCGACCCTTGGCCTGCCAGTCGGCGAGCGTCTGGGCGAACGCGCCCTTGGCGACGACGTCGCCGTACGCGTCCGGGGTGCGCGTCCAGGTGGACGCGTACCCGGTGAACTCGGCGCTGTCACCACCGTCGACGGAGGCCAGTGACACGGTCTTGTAGAGCACCATCGGGGCGCCCTCCTCCTCATCTAGTCGTGTGTCAGGAGCACCGAGCAGCGGCATCCGGCGACCATGTCAGCCCCGCCAGCGGGGTCACCAGGCCAGGACATACCACCCGGAAAGTCCTCGCCAGCGGGCACGGTCACCCCGTTGAGTGCTTGGTGCTCCGGACGCGGGTTGCTGGAGTTGACCACCCACGTCTTGGACGTGCGCCCAGGGGCGGCCCGCTTGCCCGCCTCGATGACGGCGAAACCCGTCATGGCGGCCGTGAAGGCGCCGGCGGCCGCGACGGAGCGCTGCGACCGTGCCCGGTCGAACACCTGTGCGGGTGCCTCACCGGCCTGGAGCACGTCCTCGATCTGGCGCCTCGTGGCGTCGTTGACCCACTGGGCGCGCGCCTTGCAAACGGCCCGCAGGTACGCCCGGCACCGGTCCAGGGACCACACGGCGTCATGGTCGAAACCGAGCGCGATGGCGGTCTCACGACCCGTGGCGTCAACGATCTCCGCAGCGAGCTCCGTCAGGTCGGCGGCGAGCTCACGGTCCCACCGCTCACCGTCCCACCAGTCGGCCTTCGGGCCGAGGGCGGACAGGACGGTACGGGACTGCCGCTCGAAGAATGACCGCAGAAGCTCTTCGGCCTGCACCTCCCACTGGGGGGAGTAATCGGCGCTCTTGACCTCCACCCGCACCCCCTTGACCGCGGGCACAGGCCCGGCAGACAGGTTCTGCGTGCCCGAGTCCGTCGGGGACGCCTGCCCGCCGACGAGGACGTTCAGCGGCGTCACAAGGGCGTCCCCGCCCTCCACGGCCGGCAGGTTCTGCCGAGCGCGCGCCTCGTTGCGGGTCAGCCACGGGGCCCCCGTCGACGTCTGGAGCACGCGCGCGGCCTCCTCGAAGGAGCCCCGCAGCTTCGAGTCCATGTGCGCCTCGATGTACAGCGCGGACCCACCCGACAGGCGCTCAGTCAGCGGGACGAGCGACTGCTCCCACTGGGCGATGTAGGGGCCCAGCGCGTCCCGGTAGAGGGACTGGCGCATCGCCTCCAGGTTGGAGTAGTTGCCCTCACGGATCCCCAGCAACTCAGGCGGGATGTGGTACGCGCCAGCGACCTCGACGTCGGTCAGGCGCCGCGCCTCCAGGTCGTCCAGGCCCGCGGTGGGCTTGAACGTCCGGTCATGCCACTGCATGTCCTCGTCGAGCAGGAGGGTGCCCCCCTCTCGCTCGGCGTGGGCCTCGAACGCCCTCAGCGACGTCAGAAAGTTGGCCCGGGCCTGGGCGGACGGCCACTTCTCCTTGCGGCTCACCCAACCGGTGTGCGTGGCTGAGCGGCGCATCATGGCGGACCGGTACGCGACAGCCTCCTCGGTCTCGCGCAGCAGAGCGGTCAGCGTCTCGACAGGGGACGTGCCGCGCCCGTGCGACTGGGAGTAGCCGACGTCGAGGAGGAACCAGGCGGGGTCCATGTCCACGGTGTGACCGTCACCGGTAGTGACTCGCACCGCAGTCACGCGGTCAAGCCCGTCCGTCACCAGCCGGAACCGACGGGGCGGGATCCGGACGAGCTCGGTGCGGTCCCCGTCCTCGGCGACCATGATCGCGCGCCGGTCGTAGAGCAGCACGTCAGTCAGGCACCGCTCCCAGAACCGCACCGGGGTCATACCCGGAGCGTGCGACGGCCTGGCAATGAGGGCTGCGAGGTCACCGTCGCGCACCCTGCGCCGGTCGGTGTCGCCGGCGCGCTCGTAGACGTGCAGGGGGATTGACGCGATGTTCGAGGCGATGAAGGAAACGACCTTGCGCACTGACGGCTGCGACCGCCACACGCGGGACATGTCCCAGGCGTGCCCAGAGTCGTAGTCGACGAGCGGCACACCCGGGTCGACGACGTCGAGGACGGTGCTCGCGCTGCCAGCATGGGCGGCGAGCGCCCCCAGGGTCTGGAAGGTCGGCATCAGCCCACCACCTGCACGAACGCGACCGGGAGGGGGACGATCAGCAGGCCATCGACGCTGGCGCCATCAGCGCCCTCGACGGAGGCCAGGATGATCGAGTCGCGGCGAACCCGGATCAGGCGCCCGCGCACAGACTCGCCGTCGACAGGGACCACGACAACTCGGTCCACGTAGTCGCGCAGGACTCGACGCATCTTGCCCGCCCTCCTTCCCCTTGCTGAGAATCGCTGTTGCTTAGAACAGGTCCACCGGACCGTCCTCGAAGATCGACGGGCCCGCTGGGACGTCCGTCAGCAGCCGCCACAGGGCCGCCGTCGCAGCCACGAGCGGCGACGCATCCTGCGGGCTGTTGCGACGGTCCCAGTACCAGCCATCGCCGTAGAACCGCTGCGCGGCAGTGTGAGCCGCCAGCGTGAGCGCCTCCTGCCCCCGGTGCGCCAGCGGAGCCATGCCCGTGTCCTGCTCAGGGTCAGCGGCCGCCACATGGTCGTAGAACAACCCACAACCGATCCCCAGGTCTCCGCCGGCCCACTCGACAACACTCACGCCATCGACCTCGGCCAGCACATCCACCAGGGCGGACGCCGGGCACGCCTTCGCGGGTACCACGACCTCGACGGGCGAGTCGGAGGAGGCGATCCGCGAGAACCAGTCGGGCACCCACTCGACCCACCCCTGCCCAGGACGCGCCGCAACGACCTCGACCTGCGGGCGCCCGTCCTCACGCATCCCGGCCACCGCGATCCACGCAGCAGACCGGTCATGACTCACGTCGACGGCAAAGACAACGCGCGCGTCCTCAGGGATCTCCCCACTCGGGTCAGCACACAGGTCCCACGACTCGCCAGGGAACGGGCCCGGGTTGAGGCTCGCGACCCACTGGCACAGGCACTCCGTGCGGAACACAGCCTCAGGGTCAGTCGCCTCAGCCGACTGCAACGACCCCTCGTCCAGCGTGTACCCCAGCGAAGGATTCGCCTCCTGCCAGCCCACCGGGTCGGACGTCGCCCGACCCGGCGCCGCCGAGAACTCGAAGATCCCGAGTGACCCATCGCCCCCACTGGCCATCGCCGTCTCATCGGCGTTGATCCCATCCGGATCACCCAACGCGGCATGTGCCTTCTTCCGCAGGCTCATCAGCACCACGGACGCGTCATCGCCGGCATTCGACAGGCACCAGGTCTGCGCCTTCGGGCGCGCCATCGCCGTCTTCGTCACCGCACCCCACGAGTCCCACGACGTGTGCTCACGCAACTCGTCCAGGATGATGAGATCCGCCGACAATCCACGCCCGGCCTTACGGTTCGACGCCTTGACCTTGTACCGCTCACCGGTCTCGAGCTCAAGGCTCTTCTTGCCGTTGACCTTGACCACGGCCCTGATCAGAGCATTGAGGTCGGGCACCGCCTCAGCGATCTCAACGCACCCGCCCCAAAGTTCCTCGGCGATGTCGAGGTCCTGCGCCGTCCCGAGCACCATCTTGGTGCCCAGCACGTACAGGCTCCACAACGCGAGCACCTGCAACAGGGTGCTCTTGCCGTTCTGACGCGCCACGAGCAGCAGGACCGTGCGGAAGCGGAACTTCGTCCCCGACCCGTTGAGCTCCAGTCCCCGGATCAACGCCTCCTGCTGCCACGGCAGCAGCGGCATCACCAGCACGTCATGCGAGAACTCAATGACTGAGAACCCCAACGAGGTCTCAGGGGTGAGCGGACGCAACGGAAGAGTACGCACCCGTGGCGTCCGCCGCCCGAAACGAACGGCGCCGTCAACACGATGCGGGCACTCGCGCTCCGCCCGGGCCATGAACTCCTCAAAGAAAACACCTTCGGGAGTATCAGACCGCGCGGAGCCCCGCTGTCCCCTTACGGAGTGTTTCGAGACGGCCGCCACTGGGCTTCTTCTCCTTCTTCTCCCAGTCCGCGCGCTTCTCCGGCGTCAGGCCGAGCGCCGTGCTCGTCTTCAGGTACAACGACTCAGTGACATTGTCGAAACGCCCGTCAATCACCGGGAAATCCGGGTCATCCATCCGCTCAGCCAGCCGAAGCAGAAGCTCGACCGTGCCAGCGTCCGCACCAGTGATCCACGGCGCGTCATCCAGCGCCGCGCGGGTCCGATCCACCATGCTCGAAGGCTCCAACGGGTCACCTCCTCGCGCGCGCGACCCCCCTCATGCGCGGGGGAGGGGGAGGCCACTCCCCGCCCCCCTCCTGGCACAGCGGGTGGTACAAAGTGATCTGGACGCCCCTACCGTTGGCGCCCCCAGTCTCGGGATTGGTTTCCGATGCTGGGGAGTGCGGCCTGTCTGGTGCCCTTGGTGCGGTTGCACGCTTGGTGGACGGTCTGGAGGTTGTCGGGGTCGTATCTGAGTTCTGGGTTGTGCGCCCAGGGTTTGACGTGGTCGACGCTGGGCGCGTCGTCGGCGTTGGGGTTGCGCGTGTCCCAGTTGATGGGCTGCCCGCAGATGGCGCACCCGCGACCGTTGTTTCGGTCGCGGGTGCGGATGGTGTGGGCGAGTCGTCGCCAGCGGCGGTTGGAGCGGTCGCTCATCGTCTCTGGTTGTAGCGTCGGGGAGGTTTGAAGGTGTCACCCCAGCGCCTGATCTCGTCTTGCGCTGCACGCTGGATGGCGACGGCAGGGTGGGTAATGGGCTCACCCTTGGGGCCCTCGACGATGAGGCCGTCGCGGGCGATTCTGGCTGTGGCGTCACGCAGGACGGCGACCTGCCCACAGTAGGCCTCTAGGGCTGGCCCTGCGATGGTGTTCCAGTTGTCACCGTAGGCGGCGGTGACCTCCTCCCAGACGGCGGCCACGTCCTCGGGGAGGTGGCTGGGGCGATGTGGGTTGGTCATGCTCGGGCCTGCTCGTTGATGGTGAGGGGGCGGATGTTGGTGATGGTGCCGACCTCGAAACCGAGGGTCGGCTGGACGTTCTCGACTCCGTTGACTTGGAAGTCGATGACGCCGTGGTCGCGTCGGTCGTTGTCGGCAACCTGGTTGAAGACGGCGTCAGCGAAGGCGGTGAAGAGCTCGGCGCGGTGGAGGTCGTCGGTCATCTCGAACTGCTCGATGCGCGGGTTAAGGTTGAGGTTCATCGACCCGGTGATGAGGACGTTCCAGTGGTCGTTGCGGATGATTGCGAACTTCGCGTGGCTCTTGGTGGCCCGAACGCTGTCTGGCCCGAAGATGTCTGCCACGTCGGTGGCGTTGGCCTGTCCGCGCTTCTTGCCGTTGTCCATGATGAAGCGGATCGACAGGAGGCGCCCTGAGTCGCGGAAGCGCTTGGCGGCCTCGGCGTCGTAGAAGCCTGCGGACCATGTGCTGATGGTGACGTGGGCGGGACCGGTGATCTGTAGGGCGGCGTCGATGAGGTCGAGTAGGCTGAACTGTCCCATGGTGAGGCCACAGATGTCTGTGTCGTGGTCGAAGCCGTTGATGGTGGCCGCGGCATTTGCGGCCTTGCTGAAGCGTGCGCGGGTCTTGCGGGCTGGGCGGACGTGTGCGGTACCCTGGCTCATGTCAGTCTCCTAGTTCGGCTGGCCGTGGCCCCGGCGTGTTCCAGCACGTGCGGGGCTCTTAGTGTGTCCAGAATACCGACTTTTTCCCGCAATTTCAACGTTTCTCCCGATAGCACTGGCCCAACACCTTGGTGGTGTTGGGCCAGTGTTGGGGACACGTGTGCCCCGGAAGTGTCTGCACGAAGAGTAGGTGAGGTTCGTATCTTGTGCTAGGCGGCGCTCGAATGTGGTGTCGTCGGCGTGTCGCGCATGCGCTGGTTGACGTGGGCGAGGTCGTAGCAGGTGGTGTCGCCGGCACCGTGCTTGGTGACGTGGCCGCGGGTGCCCCATGAGTGGAGGGTGCGCCGGTCGAGGTCGGGCCAGATCTGCCGTAGCTGGTCGTGGGTGAGCATGGTGCCGGGGGTGGTGATGGTGCGGGCCTGCTGCCGGAACTCCTGGGCGAAGCGCGCGGCGTCGGGGTACCAGTGCTCGGCGGGCCCGTCGCACACCATGTAGTCGGTGAGCCCGCTGCTGGTGGGCTCGCGGTAGAGGGTGTTCCCGCACCAGCAGGTGCCGGCGGGGGTGGTGAGGTAGCCGCAGGTGCGGGCGGTGCGCGTCCAGATGGGGCGGGCTTCGTCCATGAGTGCGGCCCATTCGTCGGGGTGGCCGGTGGTGGCGGTGGGTGCGATGTGGGCGAGGTAGGGGAGTGCGCCTCCGTAGGCGCGCCCGTACCATCCCTCGAACGCTGTGACCCACTGGGCGGCCCAGAGGAGTATGCCGGCGGCGGTGCGATTGTCGGCTGGCTCGTCGGGGTTGTCGCCGTGGAGTCGGTCGAGCCCGTATGGGAGGCGGTCGTCTCGTCTTCCGCTGGCGCTGGTGGGGGCGAGGTTGGGGGATCGCGGGCGTGTGCCCGCGTTCTCGGTCTCGCGGAGTTCGGGGAGCATCCTGTCGAGGTCGAGCAGGAGGTGGGCGTCGTTCACTCGCCCTCCTTGTTGAGGATGCACTGGGCCCATGCGCATGCCATGGTGGCGACCTGCACGAGCTCGTCGGTGAGATCCCCGGCGTGGCCGACGTCGGTGTGGGCGTCGGGGGTGCAGGCGCGGGCGACTTCGCCGACCTCCTCCAGGAGGATCGCGGCCTTGAAGTCGTCGCTGAGGTCGGGGCTGAGTGGGGTGAGCCCGTCGTGCTTGTGGTGGGCGCGGTCGTACTCGGCGCGGACGGCGTTGTGCACGTCGTCGATGGTTTCCATGTTGTCGTCGACGTCGAGCAGCCACCGCATGGCGAGGTTCGCGACGATGAGCAGGTTGAGCCTGGTGCTGTCGCGGTCCTGGGTGACGATGGCGCATCCAGTTCGTGTGAATAGGGCGCTGAGGCGGTCGCGGCTGGTTTCTGGAAGGGCGACGGTGCTGGGGTAGAACTTTCTCACGTCCTCGGCGTCGTTGAGCGTGGGTACGAGCGGGTAGCCATCCCCGATGCTGAGCGCACGGTTGCGCTCGGCGAGCGCCCGGTAGGCGGAGCGACTAGCGCGGGGGTCGGGGGCGAGGTCGTCGAGGATCTGGTAGGCGCGATTGACGACGGCCTCCCAATCATCCTCCCCGATGTCGGGGTAGACATCCCGCTTGTCGCCGGGGTCCTCCGAGATTGGGCTGGTGATGATCTCGCGTGCGATGACGTCGATGCAGTGGTTGCGGCCCATGATCTTGTCTCCTCGGGTCTAGTTGGTGATGCCCTGCGGGTGCAGGGTGGGACTGGTGCGGGTCAGCCAGGTGAACGCGGCGGACGCATGGGGGCTGTCGCTGACCTGGACGGGAGGCTCGGTGCCGAGGCGGCCCCAATAGACGTCGTAGGCGTTGATGCCGACCATTTCCAGGACCTCGTGAGCCCACTCCCAGAAGCACTCAGGCTCGACGACCTCGTTGAGGTGATAGTCGGGCTCGTCCCAGTCGTAGACGTAGGGGTAGGCGTCCTGACAGGCGGGGCACTCGCGCCACGTGTAGGCGTACCCGCTGTCAGTACCTCGGACCTCCCAGTAGCGGGTGCCTTTGGTGATCGTGCGGTCGCAGTAGCCGCAGCAGACCTTGCCCCGGGATGTGCGCTCCCGTTCACTGAACACGATGTCGGTCATTGCTGATCCTCCTCATCCGCGCCGAGTGTCCGCTGAGCCTGCACGAGCAGGCCGAGCGCGCTGAAGTAACTGCCGTGGTAGACGTACTGCATCGCGGTCTCATCCTCCTCGGGACTCGACCCAACGCGCGTGGTCTCCGCCGCCAGCACCCACGCCCCGGGCATCGCGCCGGGTTCCTCGTCGGCCATGTGCTCGTGGGTCACTTCCTGGAGCCTGGCATACGTCTCGGCGCTCATCGGTGGTCCTTCGACGCGTCCCGGACCAGAGTCAGGGGCGAGTAGACCATGACCTCGGAGACGTCGAGGCCGTCGTCTTCGTCCGGTGTCCACGGTGCGATGCTCGGCATCCACCGTCCCAAGCCCTTGAGGGTGAGGGTCCAGATCCGACCCTCGTGGTCGACGACCTGGGATCCCACGGGCAGAGCACTGAGCTGGGTGTAGGTGAGGGTGTCGTCGAGGAGACTGACGGGCTCCCAGTCGGCGATCTCGTCCGTGTCCTCGATGAGGATGCGCCCGTCGGCGGCGTTGTAGTCGCTGGCGACAAGGTCGCGGAGGGCGAGGACTCCCTCGGGGGCGATGGCGATCGGGTCGCCGCAGTGGGTGGCGGCCTTGACGCGGATGAGTGGCGCGTCCGGCCAGGCGGGCACGGTCTCGGTCTCCTCGGTCTCGTGGTCGCGCAGCCCGTCGACGTCGTCGCGCAAGTTTGTCCCGTGGTCGTTGGTGGTCTGATCGGCGGCGATGGCAGCGACAGCGCCCGAGGCTGCGGTGCTCTCGGCGAGAGTCGCAACGAAGGCCTCGATGTGGGCAGCTACCTTGTTGAGGCTGTCGATGATCGCGGTGAGGTGCTCGGGGGCGATGATGGGCGTGTTCATGGTGGCGTCTCCTTGGTTGCTGGTCAGAAGGGGGGCTCGGAGGGTGCGCCCCACGGGTGGCCTGTGTCGGCTGGGGGCGCCTGGTAGCCGGACGGGGTGAGGGGCGCGCCCTGGTTCTGGGTGCCCTGCTGGGGGCGGCGGGGGATGACGCCGAGGAAGTGCGGGAACCGCAGCTCCAGGGCCTCGCCCGTGCTGCCGTCCTTGCGCTGGTAGGTGCGGCGGATGAGGGTGCCGTCAACGGTGACGCGGGCGCCCTTGTCGAGGGCGTCGGCGAGGTAGGTGTGCTCGTCGCCCCAGAAGGGTGCGCGGATCCAGAGCGGGTCGCCGTCGTCGGTCCACTGGCCGGTGTTCTTGTCCTGGCGGGTGGCGGTGCAGGCGATGCTGAGGGTGGTGACTGGCTTGCCGGTGTTGGTGTAGGCGATCTCGGGCTTGCGTCCGAGGTTGCCGGTGACGGTGACGTGTGCGCTCATGGCGTGTCCTTCATGGTTTCGCGTGTTCGGTTCTGCGGGCCTCGTAGGGTCCGCCTGGTATGTGGGGTGCTTGGCGGGCTGTGCGCCCGCCTCCGTGGACGCTGGGAGGCTTCCCGGGGTGGTTTCCGCCCCAGGGTTGTCGCGCCGCCACCGGTCCAGTGCCCGCCAGTAGGCCTTGCGACCCTCGTAGCCCAGCGGGTACCTGTCCCTGCGCGGACGCCCGCTCACGGCACCCTCCCGGCAGGCAGAGCGGGACGCCCCCGGCGCGTGGACGCCTCAACGGCCGGCGGAGTGCGCCCGACCGCACGCCACGCGTGCGCCGCGGCCTGGTCCCGCGTCGCACCCGCCCCGATCGCAGCCGTCGCCGCCTGACGCCAAGCAACCTCGACGTCGACGTCGGCGCCCAGCCCCTCGGGCAGGAGCAGGCCGTGACGCTGCGCGTCTGCCTGGATGCGGGCGTTGCGCGTCGCCTTGTCGCCGGCGCGCAGGTCCTGCACGGCGGCCGCGAGGTCGGCGGCCTGCGCGAACCTCGCGCCGAGGGTCGCCATGCGTGTGGCGGCGGGCATGACCTCCCGGTCGGCGGGGTTGAGTGGGACCGGGATGCCGCGCTCGTCGCACACCGGCAGACGTTCCCTGGTCTTCTCGTCGGTGACGGTCAGGGCTGAGGCGTTGAGGATGGCCGCCCACGTGCTGGCGGTGGCGTCGCGCATGCCGCTGACGCAGGCGGTGCGCAGCAGCTCGATGGCGTCGGCGACGACGGATTCGGTGACGGTCATGGTGTCTCCTCGGCGAGGATGGTTCTCAGGTCGGTGGGGGTGAAGATGCTGGCGACGAGGGCGGCGTTCTCGGCGTCGGTGGTGGGTTGGGTGATCTCCAGCGGTGACGGTCGTGGTCTTCCTCTTGCCGCTTGGAGGCTGAGGCGGTCGTATTGCCTGCGCAGGGCGGGCAGGCTGAGGATGTTCGCGCGCCAGAAGTCGTCGTTGGCTGACCAGTTGATGGCGGCGATGATGTCGGCCTCGGTGCGCTGGTCGCGGTCGAGCATGAGCCGGGCGGCGGTGCGCCAGGCGCGGGTGATGTTGGGGCGTCGGCCGGTGCGCTGGTGGACGGAGTCGGCCATGTGCTCGCAGACGCGGTTGACGTCGTCCCGGTCGGCCTCGGCGTCGGTCGTCGTGCTGTCGCCCGATGGGGGGTGTGATTCCTCGTCCGAGCGAAGCGAGGATGAGGGGGCCTGTTCCTCTGTTCCTCTGTTCCTCTGTTCCTCTGTTCCTCTGTTCCAGTCGCGAGACTGTCGCGAGGGTGTCGCGAGACTGTCGCGATTGGCGTCATACCGCGGAAAACGCGGCTTCTGTGGGCGGTCGACCCGCTGATGCTTTTCCCATGCCGCGACCTGGAGAAATGCACGCCCGTCCATCTCGTACCTGTGGATAAGTCGACCGTCGGAAAGTGTCTGCAACCCTCGCGACACTCTCGCGACAGTCTCGCGAGGGTTGTCGAACATGTCGCGAGCGAAGAGGGCGGCGATGATCAGGTGCACCTCGTCGCGCCCGACGCCGTTGTCGTCGACGTAGGACCACAGGCCGATGAACAGCAGTCGAGTCTCGACGTCGAGCTTGGCGATGTCGTCACTCGTCCAGAACTCGGGCTTGATTGTCCTGATCCTCATCGTCCTTCCTCCTTGGCGTTGGCGATGTCGAGTAGGAGGTCGGCGTGGCAGGGCTGGTCCAGCGGGCACCAGCAGGCCAGGTCATGGCCTGCGAGCTCGCGGCGGATCATGTCCACCGACCACGGCGCCCGACCCTCTGCCAGGAGGTGTGCCAGGCGGTCGACGGCGTAGGCTCGCGCCTCCCGCCCGGTGCGGGAGTAGAAGGTCTGGAGAAGGACTCCGAAGCCCTCGACCTCCCACGTCACCCGCCCGTACCGCTGGATCGCATAGGGGTTGCCCCACACAGAGGGGCGACCGACGTAGACGGCCCCCTGTGGCATGCGCCAGCCGCGGGTGCGCCGACGCTGGATCCGTGACGGGCTCATGCGGCAGCCCCGTCCTGGTAGAGGTGGGTCAGGCGCCAGGCTGGATCCCACACCTCATCACCGGTCGTGAACGTGTCTGCCTGGCACACCAGCGGCACCACCTGGCACTGACCGGTCTCCTCAGCCATCACCGCCCGAAGGTTGTCCACTGCCATACGGCAGGCAGTGGCATCGATCTCGACCATGAGTGACCGGGCGGCGAGCCGGATCTTGTCGTTGGCGTCGAGCTCGACGGTCTGCATGAGGCGGGCTAGGTAGATGCCGGTCCCCCCGAACGGGTCGAGCACCCGGACGCGGGTCAGGTCGGTACTGGGCCCGTACTGCTGGCGGATGGCCGTGACGGCGGCGCGCACCTGGTGGTCGACGACCTCGACGGGGGTGACGACGACGCCGTGGCGCTTGCCGCGAGCACGCTCGCACGACTCCTGGTAGGCGAGGGCGATGCGGGTCTGCTCTGCTCTCTTCTCCGCGTCGGTCCTCATGTGAGTCGACCTCCCTTCATCTGATGGCGGGTGTGGCGCTGGCGCTCGCGCCACGCCTCGTGCTTGCACACGCGGCAGTCGCGCTCGACCGTGACGCCGCGGCCCTCAGCACGCCGGTCGCGCACCCGCACACGGGCGGTGGCGATGGTCCACTCGTGGCCGTGGGCGCAGGTGGTGGGGCGCCCCTGCGCCGCCAGACGCTCCAGAAGCTCGTACGCCTCAGAGGAGGGGACCACGGTGGACGCGGGCCCCTCCCTCGTCCCATAGGTACTGCTCATGACTGGTCTTCCTCGGTGATGGTGATCGTCAGTCGGTGCCAGCCGGTGGGCTGGGTGGGGTCTGGTCTGCCAGCTCGGATGTCGGGGCCGAGGAGCCTGGTCGCGTCGTCGTCGGCCCACACGCGGGCGTCGGTGAGCCCGTCGATGAGCGCCTTGACCGTGGGCGCCACGTTCAGCGGGTCGATCCGCCGTCGGGTGCGCTGGTGGATGGTCACGGTGACCCGCACGCGCCCCTGGTAGTGGGGCGTGTGCTGCCGTCGGGCTTCGAGGGCGCCGATGGCTCGCAGGCGGGCTGTGCGCTTCGCCCGGGCTGCCCAGTGGAGGCGGCTGTTGGAGGTCATCCACAGGGCGGGCGGGACGTCGATGGTCAGCACGCTGCTCATGCGCCCTCCTCCAGCAGGTCCAGCAGGGACGGCGTACCGAGGCTGTCGTCGTCGGCGGCGGCGGTGTGGGTGAGCCTGCGGTAGTGGTCGGCGCAGGCCCGGCACATCGCCGGTGCCGTGGCCGCCGCCTCCAGGTCGCTCGCCGTGGACGCCGGCAGCGTCATCGGGTCCCACGGGACGGGGTCCTCTGGGCGGCACAGGCGGGTCACCACCCAGCAGGAGTGCCCCGGTGGTGGCGGCTCCACCGTCACGATGTGGTCCACCGGCACGTACACGCCGGGGAGCACGGCCAGCACGGGCGCGCTCATGCTGCGCCCCGTCCGTCGACGTCGAGGGTGGCGGCCTCCTGGGCGAGGTAGTGGGCGATCTCGCGCTCGACCGCACCCGATCCGGGGAACAGGTCGACGATGGTGTCGCCGGGGCGGGCGCCGAGCAGGGTCAGCACCCACCTGGTCCACGCGGGCGGCTTCGAACCGAGGAACCCGGTCCGGCGCACGGGCTCGACCAGGACGTCGGACACGGACACGCCCGACCCTCGGCCGATGCGCGAGTCAGGCACCCGGATGATCACCGGCTCCCAGCGGTTGACGATCCTGCCCCCGCCCGGCATGGCGTTGGGGCGCACCCACACGCACATGCGAGCCCGGGCTGGCGCGGACGCCATCAGCTCGTGGACGCGGTCGGCGTGCGCGGCCATCGCCCACCCGTCGAACTGGTCCTCCAAGTTGAGGATCAGCCCGACGTGGGCCTCAAGGTTGTCCCAGTAGGCGGCGTCGGGGTGACGGTCAGGCTTGCGCCCGTTGCGCCCCGTGCCGGGCGCCGTCGTCGAGGCCCGGCCCGGGCCGCGCCCGTCCCCGTACCACCGGTCAGCGCGGCCCAGGTAGGGAGGGTCGGAGATCGCCAGCCTCATGACGCGACCGCCCACTGTGCGAGCCCACCGACGGCGTAGGCGGCCTGCTGCGGCACGACACCATTGCCCAGCATCCTGAGCTGAGCGGCGCGCGAGAGCCCGATGTCGGGGCTCGTCACCCAGCCGTCGGGCAGACCCATCATCCACTCCACGAAGCTGGCAGCGAGGCGCGAGTTCCCCCTCGCGCCCGGCTCGGTGGGAGACGGCGCGACGGTGCCGGTGACAGCCTCCCAGCGCCGCACCGCGTCGGCGTAGGCACCGAACTGGACGGGCTGCGCCTCGATACTGAGAGAGCGGCCGTGCCCGTTACCGTTTCCGTGGCGCTCACGCATCCTGGCGGTCCATGCCTCCCACGTCTCCGTCGTGTGCCCGGCCCCCATGTCGCTGACGGTGGGTGTTGGTAGGAGCACGCTGACCTGGTCCTTGAGGGATACCGCGTGCCCGCCCGCGCGGCGCACAGCCGGGTCCTGTCCGCCGCCAGTCGACCCAAGGGACGCCGACGGGGTAGAGAACATGCTGCCCGTCGCGGGGGCTGTGGCGGTCATGCTGTGGGCGAGGCGTGCGGCAGACCCGCTGCCGCCACGTCGGTGGGCGAGAACGAAGATGCGCTCCCGCCGGTGCGGGGCGCCGACGTCGGAGGCGGACACAACCTGCCATTGCGCGTCGTACCCGAGCGTGGCCAGGTCCCCGAGAACACGTCCTGCTCCTCGCAGAACAGGTCCGCCTGGCCGGTCTCCCACACGTCCCGGTCCTGATTCCAGACGACTGAAAGCTGGTGCACTGAGGGCCCCCTGAACGTTCTCCCAGACGACGAGGCTGGGCTGGAGGTGGTGGATGGCGTGGGCCATGGACTCCCACAGGCCGGAGCGTGTGCCCGGGCGCATGCCAGCCCGCTGGCCGGCGACTGACAGGTCCTGGCAGGGTGACCCGCCAGTGAGCACGTCGACGGGCTCGACGTCGTCCCAGTCGACGGCGGTGACGTCCCCGAGGTTCGGGGCGTCAGGGAACCGGCGGGCGAGGACCTTGCAGGCGCCCTTGTCGACGTCAGCGACCCAGGCGGTGCGCACGTCGGTCAGCAGGCTCAGTCCCAGGCCGATACCCCCGTATCCGGCGAAAAGCTCGCCCACGGTCAAGGCGCTCATGCTGCTGCCTCCAGGGGCGTGAGCTGGTGGCGCTCGGTCTTGGTGGTGGGGCGCACGGTGCACGTGATGGTCATGACCGGGCGCGCGCCGCGCTGGATGCTGGTGGTGGGCTCGCTCAGGATCATGAGCCCCTCGCTGCGGAGGGTGTCCATCAGGTCGGCGATGGCCTCACACCGCTGGTGGGCGAGCGGGATACCGTCGGGGATCATCGCCCACCGGAACGTGTACTTGGTGGGGTGGTTGTTGCGGATCATCGGGCGCCCCTCACCGTGAGTCCTGGACGGGCTGGCGGCACCAGATGCCGCCGCGGTCGGTCACGACGCACTCGGCCACCAATCCGTCAGAGGTCGGGATGCCGGTCCGGTAGAGGGTCACCCCACCGACCTCGCCGATCTTGGCGTGCGAGGGCCTATCAGCCCAGACCGCCGTCAGCGTGTAGACGGAGGCGCCGGCGACGGCGAGCAGGAGGGCGAGCAGAGCAGCCAGGAAGATGGTCGCGCGCCGGGGGGACAGTGGCTTGTCGAGCATGTTGGGGCCTTTCGGGAGAGCTGGTGTGGCGCTGGCGGTCACGGGCGCGGGTCCTTCGTGACGGCGGTGGTGGCGGTGAGCGCGGCCGGGGAGCCGTGCCACACCCGGTAGCGGATGCGGTCGACTCGGATCAGGCCGACCTCGGACAGGGCGCGGTCGATCCAGGAGGCGAGCGCGCGCTTCTCCTGCCTGACAGTCCGGTCCTGGCTCATGCGGACGACGGCGGTCGCCAACCTGCCCTGGACGGTCATGACCGCACCCCGCCCCTTAGGGATGGCCGGCATCCCCTCGGGGAGTGACGCCGGCACCCGCCGACGGCGGTGCTCCGGCACGGACGCGCCCTTGTGGGTCCGGTAGTGGTCGCGCTGGTAGCCCCTGTAGCTGTCGGTGCGCCTGTAGCAGTGAGCACACAGGCCCTTGCTCTGGTGCACTCTGGTGCCATCCCACATGCCATCCTCTGTCTGGCCGCTGGGGCGCATCGGGTGCCCGCACTGCGAGCACGGGCGCGGGCCGGTCCACGGGGCGCCCATCAGCGCACCTCCAGCTGGCCGGCGGACCGCTGGTAGACGCTGTGGCACCTGTCGCAGTACTCGTACACCCCGTAGGAGGCGAGCGTGTCGGGGTGTGACAGCAGGCACCACTCGCTCAGGAGCGCCTCGATCGGCTGCTGGTCGCACAGCCTGCGCACCCGGAAGAACGCGCCCCTCTCGTCGGCGGCGGCGAGCTCAGGATCAACCTCTGCGAGGTGCGGCCATCCGGGGGCGCCACGGTCGATGACGGCCACGAGGGCGAGCCGGTCACGGCCCAGGATCTCGTCAGTGGACGCCATCGCGGACCACCCCCTCAGCGGGCTCGTGCCCGGTCGCCTGGGGCGGGTAGGTGGCGTGCAGCCACCCTCCGAGCGCCTCGGGCGTCATCTCGACACCGGCGGCCGCAGCGTCAGCGAGGACCGTGTCGACGTCGGCGGTGACACCGGCCTGCTGCAGGTGGGCGCGCACCAGCCGGTGGCGACCCGACTCGACCGGCGCCGCGACGTCAGTGAGGGGCTGGACCGTGTAGGGGCGGCGCTTGCCCCTGGTGACGGTCAGCGAGACGGTGCGGGGCTCGCTGAGCCCGGTCATGTGGCTGATACGGATCCCGCCGACCTTGTCGCGCCCGAATGTCACGTCGGGGTCGCGGTAGAGAGTGACACGCTGGCCGATGTAGGTGCTGGCGTCCGGCCCCCAGATGGCGACCAGGACCCGACGCATGCTCTTGGACGGCTTCCAGGGGCGTCCGGGGACCTCGGCGAGGTGGATGTGCACCGGCTGCTCGGCGCTGCCGACGGTGACGTCGGTGATGGTGACCGTGCGCGGGCCGACGAGGAGGTCGTCGGCGTTGAGCTGGTCACTTCGGGGCTCGATGGTGATGGAGATGTCCATGTCAGGCCACCGCCATCTGGATGTCGTCGAGCCCGTTCTCGCTCACGTACCACGAGGGTGCGTCCACTGGGTGGATGATGGGCGGGTAGCCGGGCCAGACTCCCTCGTCCAGGCACCGCCGGTAGGTGTCGAGCGCCCTACGCGCCCTCAGGCGCCCGATCTCCTCGAAGTCGTCGCCGAGCTCGACGACGGCGACGAGGAACGGCTCCTCCTTCTCGACGAGGACGTGCTGGAAGCGGGGCAGGGTGCCGGTGACCGCCTGCCAGATGGTGCGGTACCACTCGCACTGCAGGTCATAGCCGTAGGCGGCCACAGCCCGGTAGAAGCTGGCAGGGTTGGCGTCGCGCGTGGTCTTGAGGTCCACGAGCAGGGTGCCGTCGTCGGTCGCCCAGTCGACGCGACCGCGCATCCACACGCCGGCGTGCTCGTCGATCGCGTACACGGACTGCTCGGGCTCGCCCGCCTCGAAGAACGGGCCCGCGACCGGGTGGGTGAGCACAGCGTCAGCGACAGCGCTCATCCGCTCGAACTCGCCGCGCGAGACAGGCACAAGCCCCTCCTCGCGCGCCCGAGCGACGTCCTCGCGGGCCACCTTCGTCCTCAACGACTCGTGGTCGTGCACGTACACGCCAACGCCCTTGCCGAGCACGAGCCGGTGCACGACGTGACCCAGGTCGAACGTGCCACGTGCCGGCTGGGGGTTGTCACGCCACCACCGGAAGACGGCGGGCGCGCGCAGGAGCCTGTTGGCCTCGGTCGACGACAGGCTGTCGCCGGGCCCGAACGCGCGGGAGTGGTAGGCGTCCTCAGGGACGTCCGAGTAGATGCCGGGCTCGAAAGCGGAGGTGGTCACTGGACGACCTCCCCGTCCTCGATGATGATCGCGCCCTCGTCGGAGTCCCCGACACGCTCGATCCACAGCTGGTAGTCACCAGCCGTGACCTGCTCACGCAGCGCCGCCATCGCTTCGTCGTCAAGCAGGGAGCCGTCCATGACCCGCAGGACCCGCAACTCGGGGTTCATCGCCATGGCCATCGCCACGGCGACCCTGATCTGCTCAGCGGAGGACGCCTGGGCGAGGGGCACGCCCTGGTAGGTGACGCCGTCGGCGTCGAAGCCGAGGCCGTCGACGGGGAACGAGGCGGCCGCGAGCGTGTCGCGCATGCGCTGGTCGAGGGCGTTGATCTGCTCGGTGAGGTCCGTGTACTCGTCGCGCAGGGCCCTCTTGCGCTCCTGGGTGGCGCGCGCCGTATTGTTCTCACGGATGCGCACGTTGGTCTGCTCGACGTCAGCGAGACGCGCCTCAATGGGGGCCGTGTCCACCAGGACGCCCGCCGCGTTGAGGGAGGTGCGGGCAGCCTCCATGGCGACGAGGGCAGCGGAGGCGGCCTGCTCGGCGGCGATGCGCTCGGCCTCAGCCTGCATGTAGCTGGCCTCGGCGATGGTGAGCTTGCGCATGGCCGCCTTGATGGTGTCGTTGTGCTCCTGCGCCTCACGCAACTCGGCGAGGACGGTGCTGACGGATGTCTCCACCTCCGGGAGGGTGTCGTCGACGACGGGGTCGCCGACAGCCTTGCCCTGGCGCCCGACCTCGGTGCGCCGCGCGTACAGGTCAGAGCGCTCGGCGTCGAGGGCGTCCAGGTCCTCGCCCAGGCCCGCGAGGTCGAGCAGTGCCTCACGCTGCTCGCGGGCAGACAGCCGCGTGAACGCGAGCGGGTCGAAGGAGATCGACCCCACGAGCTTGTCGAGCATCGCCTGCGGCGACGGGTATCTGGCGCCGTCGGCGCTCGTGACCGCGAGCGCGCTCTTGCTCGCGGCGTTCCACCGTCGGGTGACCTTCAGGTCACCAAGGTCGAGGGTGACGGTGGCGTGGTCGGTGCCGTCGCGCACGGGCCGACTGTTGGCCTTGGCGGCCTTGGCGCCGGTGAGGGCCAGCCAGATCGCATCCAGCACAGAACTCTTGCCCTGTGCGTTACGGCCTCCGATGACCTGCATGTGCGGGTCCGGCGTGATCTCGATGGCCTTGAGTCGCTTCACGTTCTCGGCCGTCAGGCCGATGATGCGCATGCTCATCGCATGGTCTCCTTCTTGGTGGTCTGGGGGTGGGTGGCGCGCCACTGTGCGAGCCACACGGACTCACGCCGCGCACGACGGCGGCCAGCGAGGTCCTGGAGGGCGGGGACGAGCGCGCACGCACCCACCGGCACGGTGAGCACGACGGCGAGGACGGTCAGGATCAGGTCACGCACCGCCCTCACCCGCCTCTTCGGTGAGCTCGCGGGCGTCGTCCGGCACCCGCAGGCTCTCCGCCATGGCGGAAATCCCGACCGCGAGGGCATGAGCCGACTCCGGGATCCCGAGGCACAGCGCCATCGGGGTCCTGTCGTCGGTGTAGATGACGAGGACGACGTGACCGCCGTCGTCGACGCCGATGGCGGCGCTCTTGACGCGGATGATCTCGTGCTCCTCGACCCGTCGGATGGCGGCCAGGCCCTGAGGCATCGGCTGCTCGCCGTCGGTGCGCGTGTCGGTGGGACGGCGGTGGGTGAGGGCGTACAGCCCCACCCCGACGACGGCACCCACCAGGACGACAGCGACCATGGTGACGATGACGGTGATGGTGCTCATCGGGCGCCCCCGTCCTCGCGGGCGCCCTCACGGGCCAGGAGGACCCACATGACGAGCCCCCACCCCTCCATCAGGAGGGCGGCCGCGTTCGGGACGCCCTGGGCGGCGGACAGCACGCCGCCAGCCAGCCCCAGGATCACGGCGGCCACGGCGGTCAGCGACAGCAGTTTCGGCGCCACCATGGTCACGCCTCCGGCAGGGAGGCGTGCCACGCCTCCAGGTCGGTGCGGGTGATGCTGTAGCGGGAGCCGACCCTCCGTGCGGGCAGGGGCGGCAGGCCGCCGTTCTTGCCGTCGGAGTGGATCGCCCGTCGGAGCGTCGTGACGGAGACGCCGACGTAGGCGGCAGCCTCCTCGATGGTCAGTGCGTAGGGCGCCGTGGCCACGTTCATCGGCTGGACTCCTTCTTGTGCTTGGGGGTGTAGGGGTGGGTGAGTGCTCGCCACAGGTCGGCGAGCAGGAAGGTGGGAGTGGGGGACAGGTGCGAGCTCACAGCCGCACCTCCACAGATCCGTCGGGGCTGGGGGGCACGCAGTCGCGCACGAACGCGGCCGACGGGCCGAACTCCGCGGCCTGCTCCCACTTCCGACTGGTGCACGGCCACTCCTCTCCGCACACCGAGCACGTGGCCCCGGCGACCTTGACGTTCATGGGCAGCGGGTTCCCGAGGTACTGAGGGCTGTGGCCCAGGTCCGAGGTCCGCACGAGGTTCCCGGTGCTGCGGGTCACCGTGACCTCCGCACGCGCCTTCCGCGCGTCCGACGACACGGCCGCGAGGTCGGCATCGACCAGGGACGCGACAGCAACAGGCGGGTCAACGACCAGAATCGCGCTCATCGCCGGACCTCGTGCCTGCGCATGCGGTGCCCCGGCAGGGGCAGGTGGGCGGGGCAGTACCAGCGCCGACCGCGACTGAGCCACAGGGACCATCCCTGCGTCTGCGCCTCGTACTCGAACTGGCGCTCCGCGTCGTAGTCCCAGTTTCCGACGATCGTCGAGGACACCAGCCGCTCGCGGCAGTCGCGGGCGCTGCACGACAAGACCAGCCGGTAGACCTCGACCTTCTGGTACTCGCTCATGCCGACTCCCCTTCGACGTCGGCGACGTGCGCGTTGACGTCGGCCATCCAGGCCTTGAGTGCGGTGCGCGGGTCGGCGGCAGCAACCTCGATCATGTAGTCCGCACCGAAGTCCAGGACCTCGACCGCCCACTTCTGGGCGCTGTCGGTCCAGATGGCCATGAAGTCGGCCTGATCGTTCTCGTCGGCTACCTGGACCTTCAGGCCGACGCCGGCGTCGAGGCTGCATGGGGCGCTGAAGACGGTCAGCGACAACACCAGGGAGGGGTGCCTCGCGTACTCGCTGGTCGCCTGTGCGACCAGGTCCCTGATGATGGTGGTGATACTGTCGTGCATGACAGTTACTCCTTTTCTGTCTCGCCCTCGTCCCGGGTCCTAGCCGGGCGGGGGCACTTCCATGTGGGGGGGGGGTTGGGGGAGAGGGGTCAGGAGGCGGCGTCGTCGCCGTCAATCCGTGCGCCGAGGCGCCGCAGCTCGTGCAGGCCCGCCTTGCGGCACGCGTCCAGGAACCCAGCGCTGGGCGGGATGTGGGCCGCCTGGTCGGACGCGGGGGAGGACGCTCCCGCGTCCGACCGGCAGCCGCCAGAGCACGAGCACCGGGCCGAAGAACCCCGGCACGCGCCCCCGGCGTCTCCTACGGTTGCGTCACCGGGCGCCAGGGTGACCGCCCCACCGCCCACAACCGAAGGAGAAGAACCATGAGCAGGTACGCGCTGCACGTCCTCGGCGAGAAGTTCACCGTCGAGGACGAGGCGGAACTCAACACGGGAGTCGTCATCGAGGAGGCGGAGGACCTGGCGCGCGCCTTCAGGAGCGGCGGCGTCCTGACGGTGCCCACCACCCGCGGGGACGTCACCTTCGCGGTCCCCGACGGCGGACTCGCCGTGTGGGTGAAGCCCGTCAACAGCACGCAGGGCCCTGCGCAGGTGTGGTGAGACGACCGCCGCGACAGCAGGCACGTCCTCCTCGCACGTCACGGCGTCGAGGAGGGCGGCCTGCTCACGCAGGACGCGGACGATGGCGTCAATGCCGGTGGCCTGGTTCAGGTCCTCGCGGCGGGCGTCCAGCGCCTCATAGGCGTCGGACACGGTGGTGCGGTGTGTGGTCACGGTGGTGCTCCAATCAGGCGGCGGCGACCGCGTGCTTCTCGGCGTCGGCGACGAGAGCCGACGGAGTCGTCCCCAACGCGGCAGCCAGGGCGGAGAGTTCTGCGACCGTGAACGGCGAGGCCCCGCTGAGGCGGCGGGCGAGGGTTGTTCGGGGGATGCCGGTTTCCTCGCTGATACGGAGGTGGCTCTTTCCGGCGGCGTCGATGCGGTCGGTGACGACCGAGGCGACTGCGGTGGTGTAGCCGATGCGTGTGATGTCCACGTGGACATGCTAGGTGCCCAAATGGGCACCACGCAAGATCAGACACTGTGGCACCCGACACTGGCACTAAGGGTGCCCAATGTGGCACATTTGAGGTATGAGCCCCATCGAGAAGGACCCCTCAGCAGGATTCAACGCCGCCGTCGCAGCCGAACTGCGCGCCGAGCGCGCCGCACGTCAGATCACCATCGACGAACTCGCCGCGCGATCCGACGTCCCCAAGCGCACCCTCATCCGCCTGCTCAACGCCGAGCGCGCCGTCAACGTCGAGCACCTGCACGCCATCGCCCACGCACTCGGGTGCTCAGCCCGCGACATCATGGCACGAGCGCAGCAGCGGGCAGACAGCACGCCACCCGCATGGGAACTGGCCGCGCAGCACGAGCCGGGCATCGAGGAGGACGAGGCCGCCCTCTGATTCGTGTCGGTGCCCGCCGCTACCCTCCCGGCCGTGAGACCCACCCTTCCCCAGGCCGTCGCCGAAGCCCGCGCTGCTGGCGCCACAGTCGAGTGGGGCCGCCTACCCGACGGCGTGCGCGGCACCTACCACCACCCCACACGCACCATCACCCTCGCCGAGGGGATGAGCGACACCCTCGCCGTGCCGACCCTCATGCACGAGACCCTGCACGCCATCCGGGGCGATGACGGCCCCCAGCCCGCCCACGTCGAGCGCCGGATCGACGAGGCCGTCGCGCGCCGCCTGCTGACCGTCGCCGAGTACGCGGCCGCCGAGCAGGTGACCGGAGCCCGAGGGTCGGGCGCCCTCGCCGTCGAGCTCGGCGTGCCCCGCTGGGTCGCGGCGGCGTTCCGGCGCACACTGCGCACGACGGCAGCACGCACCGCCCCCCACAGCACACCATCCATCCCTACAGAGAGGACCCACCCATGACCCGTACGCAGACGAAGCGCGTCACCATCGACATCCGCCGGCGACGCGGCGCGCGCAGGCTCGCCGCCCTCCTAGACGACGGCTGGACCGTCGTCAGCGAGCACAAGCGCGGCCTCCTCCAGTGGAAGCCCGGGCAGGTGGACTACGTGCTGACCCGCGAGCGCCAGGACCGGCGCGCTCAGTGAGGCCGTCACTGGATGCAGTGACGGCCTCACTGAGGAGACGAGAAGGGCCCCCGCACCAACCCAGGTGCGGGGGCCCTCCTGTGCGTGGCGCAGGCCACTTCTCAAGATGGCTACACAATGGCTACACCGGCAGGGGCGCCAGCAGTGCAAATCGTTGGTATCGTACGAATTGTGGCCCTCCAGAGCGACTGTCTTGTAAACAGCAGGTCATCGGTTCGAGTCCGATACGCGGCTCCACTGTCCGGCGGGACACCGCCGCGCCGCACACCCCGCCAGGGCGCCAGTGCAGGTCGGCGTACGCTCCGATCGGCTATACCGACGGCTGCTCGGCCCGGCTCAGACGGGTTCGTGGCCGTGCTGACCGGGGGTGAGTCCCAGGTGCATACGGGTGCCGACGCCGATGCTGCCGTCGGTGGGCAGAAGCTCGGGGTGCTCGGCACGCAGTCCGGCGTCCGGGACCCACCCTGTGACCGTCTCCACCCCCATCTCCAGCCACAGGGGGTGCATGGGTGTGGACGGACCCACGAGGACGGTGTGAGCGCCGCCGTCGGCCGCCAGGGCCACGAGCCGCGGCGCGGTCTTGTTGACCAGCGACGAGGAGGAGATGAACACGTAGTCGGCCTGGGGCAGCAGGTACTCGCAGGCGGTGTCCGGGTAGTCGTCCGGGCGCAGGCTGCGCTCAAGGATCTGTACCTCTGCCGCCGTCGACAGGGCGGCGCGGGCGAAGGGGAAGTGGCCGACGATCGCCACCGTGAGCCCGCTGACGAGGCCGCGGTAGGGGTCGAAGACCTGCCCCCAGGTCAGTCCCGCGCCCGTGGGCTCGAATCCGTGGAAGGCAGCGGTCTCGGGCCGCGAGTACCAGGAGTTGATCGCCGCGAGCCCCAGGGAGGCCTCTTCGAGGTTCCAGCTGCGCACGAGCGCGGCCACGTCACGCAGGGGGCGCCCCTGGGCGGGCGCGTCGGCCAGGGCAGGGCGGGAGGTGACTGCCATCGTCCAGGCCGTGCCCATGCCCGCGGCGGCACTCGCCTCCTCGGAGGCGCTGCTGAACACGCGGGTCCACCGTGCGTCGTGGTGGGTGGCGGTGACCGTGACGTCGGAGGGGAGGTCGTCAATGAGGGCGTCGTAGATCT
>ERZ772971.388-NODE-388-length-28290-cov-4.678024_pt1 | contig 28290 bp, 21 predicted proteins | sample MGYA00511943_ERZ772971 | MGnify/ENA primary metagenome ERZ772971 (study PRJEB29015, sample SAMEA2737929) | human oral metagenome | biome: human oral; feature: human-associated habitat; material: dental | place: China | collected 2144 ... | reverse complement strand
CTATGTGTTCACATTTTCTTCACTTCGTCTTCGCTATGTGTTCACATTTTCTTCACTGTGTCTTCACTTCGTCTTCGCTATGTATTCACATTTTCTTCACTGTGTCTTCACATCGTCTTCACTATGTATTCACATTTTCTTCACTGTGTCTTCACTATGTATTCACATTTTCTTCACATTCTTTCCACCTTGTTTTCACGGTTGTCCTTCGCTATCTCTTCGAGTGTGATGTGCAGCAAAAAAGAGAATGTCGAACTATTTTTCTTTTTTTGACGAGGTAAAACTATCACTTATTTTTATAACTTCCAAACTTTTTTTAGTTTTTTTCTTGTTATTCCAATTATTCTTTGTACCTTTGCAGCGAAAATAGTTGATGAGGGGACGGTAAGTCCCCTCTTTTTATAAGAAAATGAATTTAAAAGATAAGGTTAAGGCATTAGTTGATAGCGAATTAAGCCAACAAGAATCGTTGTTTTTGGCAGACCTCAGCGTAGGGGCAGACAACAGCATTCGCATTACCATTGACGGTGATCATGGGGTGGGGATTGATGATTGTATCCAACTGAGCCGCGCTGTAGAGGGGGCATTAGACCGTGAAGAGGTGGATTTTTCTTTGGAAGTTACCTCATTTGGTGCTACTGAACCTTTTGTAATGGCACGCCAATACGCCAAGAATGCGGGTAGAACGGTACAAGTTACGACTACTGATGGCCACGTGCACGAGGGTACCCTGAAAGGTATTGCAGAAGAGCAGGTGGTAATAGAGGTAGAGCGTCGCGAACCGAAACCTGTAGGAAAGGGAAAACACACGGTACGAAGAGAACTTAGCTTTCCCTTATCGGACATTAAAGAAACAAAAGTAATCATTAAATTTTAATTGAACGTATATGAATAGTCTTGAACTAATTGAATCCTTCTCGGAGTTTAAAGATGACAAACTGATTAACCGCGAGACCTTAATGGCTATTTTGGAAGAGGTTTTTCGGAACACTCTGAAGAAGAAATATGGTTCTGATGACAATTTTGACATTATCATCAACCCCGACAAGGGTGACCTTCAAATCTTTCGCAACCGCATAGTGGTGGAAGATGGTGCCGTTACGAACGAGAATCAGGAGATAGCGCTTTCGGTAGCGCGCAAAATAGAGCCTGACTTTGAGGTAGGCGAAGACGTTTCAGAAGAGATTAAAATTAATGATTTAGGACGCCGAGCTATTTTGGCTTTGCGCCAAAACCTAATTGCGAAGATTCACGAGTACGACAGTATGACTATCTACCAACGTTTCAAGGATTTGATAGGACAAATACACGTAGCGGAGATTCACCATATTCGCAACAAAGCCATCATCTTATTAGACGATGAGGGGAATGAGATTATTCTTCCAAGAGAGAAACAAATTCCGTCGGATTTTTTCAAGAAGGGCGACCACGTGCGTGGTGTGATAGAGTCGGTAGAGCTAAAAAGTACGAAGCCTACTATTATAATGTCGCGCACCTCTCCGCTATTCTTGGAGCGCCTTTTTGAGCAAGAGATTCCAGAAATTGCTGATGGTCTTATCACTATCAACAAAGTAGTGCGCATTCCTGGTGAGAAAGCTAAAGTAGCGGTAGACTCGTTTGACGAGCGCATTGACGCTGTAGGTGCGTGTGTGGGAGTTCGCGGGGCTCGTATTCACGGGATTGTTCGCGAATTGGGCGATGAGAGCATTGATGTGATTCCGTTTACTAACAATATGGCTTTGCTCATCACTCGTGCATTAGCGCCTGCGCACGTAAGTTCGGTAGAGCTAAACGAGGAAGAGAAACGCGCTAATGTATACTTGCCTAACGAGGAGGTATCTAAAGCGATAGGCAAATCGGGGTACAACATCCGCTTGGCGAGCCAGCTATCTGGTTATGAAATAGATGTATACAGAGAAGGCATTGCGGAAGAGGATATTGAGCTAAGCGAGTTTGACGATGAGATAGAACACTGGATCATCGAAGAACTGCAAAAAGCGGGCTTGGACACCGCAAAGAGTGTGCTTGAGCTAAGCCCTGAGGAGCTGATGCACCGCACAGACTTGGAAGAAGAGACCGTAAACGAGGTGCACCGCATCTTGGCAGCGGAATTTGAATAACGAGAAGCACATAAAGGAAGGAGGCTATATGCCCCTTCCCTTAGATTTCTAACGACCAACTACCAAAAAAGAAAATAGGAGCATAAACATATTCCGCACTTTTGGGAAGAATCGAGGAAGTGGGGGATTTTAACAAATATATATGAGCGAGGGAAAAACATTAAGAATAAGCAAGGTTTTAAAGGAAGTGAACATTTCGCTAGCAACGGCGGTTGAGGAACTCAAGAAGCACAAGAATATTGAGATAGAAGCAAGCCCCAACACCAAAATCAGCGAAGAGGCGTTTCAGTTCCTTTTGAGCAAATTCAAAGCAGACAAGAGCAAGCGCCAGGTGTCTAAAGAGATAGTTGCGGACAAGAAGAAAGAGCGCGAGGCAATTCGCTTGGAACAAGAGAAAGAGACCCAAGAGAAACGCAAACAGCAGGAACAAGAGGTCATTCGAGCTAAAGGACATTTGGCTGGACTAAAACCTGTGGGCAAAATAGATTTGGACGGCAGCAAGAAAGAGGAGAAAGCTGCTGCTCCTACCCCCCCCGTGAGTACCGAGAACCAACAAGAAGAACCCAAAACGACTCCAAAAGTGGCAATACCTACAAAAGAAAAGGACACTTTAGCCCCACAACCTAAGACCAAAGAAAAGGAGAGGGAGAAAAAGAAGGATAAACAAGACGCTCCTAAAATTAAATCGGTTTATCAGAACCCTCTTACCCAGCCTACCGCTCCTTTGAAAAAGAAGGAACAACCCAAGCTCAAGGAAGAACCTACCCCTGAAGTTCCCAACGGGGTGGTGGAAACCAAATACCAAAAGCTCAGCGGCCCTAAAATAGTGGGCGAGAAGATAGACTTGAGCCAATTTGAGAAAAAGAAGAAGAAAAAGAAACGCAGCCGCCATAAAGACAAGGAGAAAGAGGCTATTACAGACAAAGCTACCACAGGCAACAAGGAGGCTAACGACCTAGAAAAACGCAAGCGCAAACGCATTCGCAAAGATGAGACTGCGCCTAATGCTAAATCTGATGCGCCTAAGAAAGAGAAGCGCACGAAGCTGTTGCCTAAAATAGAGCCTACTGAAGAGGAGGTACAAAAGCAAGTACGCGAGACCTTGGAACGCCTACAGGGTAAAGCTACCAAATCAAAAGGAGCTAAATATCGCAAAGAGAAACGAGAAACGCACCGCCAAAAGGCAGAGCAAGAACTCGCACAACAGAAAGAAGAAGAAAAAGTACTGAAACTGACCGAGTTTGTAAGTGTGAACGAGCTTGCAGCGATGATGGATGTACCGAGCAACAAGGTTATCGGTGCTTGTATGTCGCTTGGCATTATGGTTACACTAAACCACCGATTGGATGCGGAGACGCTTTCTATCGTGGCCGATGAGTTTGGTTTCGATGTAGAATTTTCTACTGTAAATATTGATGAGGCTATACAAATAGAGGAGGATCAGCCAGAAGATTTGGAACCTCGTGCCCCTATCGTAACTGTAATGGGACACGTAGACCACGGTAAGACCTCGCTATTGGACTACATCAGAAAAGAGAATGTAATTGCAGGCGAAAGTGGAGGTATCACGCAGCACATAGGTGCCTACAGTGTGAGACTGGACAGCGGAGAGCGCATCACGTTCTTGGATACTCCTGGACACGAAGCTTTTACAGCGATGCGTGCCCGTGGTACCCGCGTAACGGACATAGCCATTATAGTAGTGGCTGCCGATGACGATGTGATGCCACAAACCAAAGAGGCTATTAGCCACGCACAAGCAGCGGGTGTGCCTATCATATTTGCTATTAACAAGATTGACAAACCTAACGCCAACCCTGACAAGATTAAAGAACGCTTGGCTGGAATGAACCTATTGGTAGAAGATTGGGGTGGTAAAATACAATCGCAAGACATTTCGGCCAAACAGGGTATCGGGGTACAAGAGTTACTCGAAAAAGTACTCTTGGAAGCAGAGATTCTGGAGCTGAAAGCGAACCCCAAGAAGAATGCTGTAGGAACGGTAGTAGAGGCCTCGCTAGACAAAGGAAGGGGTTATGTTTCTACTATCTTGGTAGAAAACGGTACGCTACACGTGGGCGACTATGTGCTAGCAGGTACCTACACAGGAAAGATTCGCGCTATGCACGACGAGCGCGGCAAGAAAGTGAAAGAAGCTGGCCCTTCGACCCCTATTACTATCTTAGGATTGGATGGTGCTCCTCAAGCAGGCGATAAGTTCTACGTTTTCGAGGATGAGAAGGAAGCTAAACAAATAGTAGCGAAACGCACCCAGCTACAGCGCGAACAAAACGCGCGTACTCAACGCCACATTACCCTCGATGAGATAGGCCGCCGCATTGCCTTAGGAGACTTCAAGCAGCTGAACATCATCTTGAAAGGGGACGTAGATGGCTCGGTAGAAGCACTGACCGATGCTTTCCAAAAGCTATCGACCGAGGAGATACAAGTATCTATTATCCACAAAGGTGTAGGTGCTATTACGGAATCGGATGTACTCTTGGCTTCGGCTTCGGACGCTATCATCATAGGCTTCAACGTACGCCCAATGAGCAGCGCACGGGCTTTGGCAGAAAAAGAATCAATAGACATTCGCACTTACTCTATCATCTACGACGCTATTGACGATCTGAAAGATGCGATGGAAGGAATGCTTTCTCCTGAAATTAAGGAAGAAGTAACCGGTACAGTAGAGATACGCGAGTTGTTCAAGATAAACAAAGTGGGTACCATTGCGGGCTGTATGGTTACCGATGGAAAGATTTACCGCACCTCAAAAGTTCGCCTTATCCGCGAGGGTGTAGTAATCTACACAGGCGATCTGGCCTCTCTGAAACGTTTCAAAGACGACGTAAAAGAGGTGAGCAAAGGTTACGATTGCGGTTTGCAAATCAAGAACTACAACGATATTCACGAAGGCGATGTTATAGAAGCTTACCAAGAAATCGCTGTAAAGAAAAAGCTGTAAGCCTTTTCTCTTCGCCCCAAGAGAATATTAAATACCAAAAAACCGTTCAAGTGTTAAAAACTTGAGCGGTTTTTTTTGTTAAAAAAGCAATTTTATTTGGAGGCAATCTAAAATAGTAGTACCTTTGCCGCGTCAATACTATTTTTATAAGATATAAATAAGAGACTGGTGCAACCCGAAAAACCACAAAAGAGTAGGGAAATAATTCTAAATTAAATCATCATCAAACGTACAATGAAAAAGCTATTTGTATGCGCAATGGCTTGTTTTTCTGTGTCTTTAATAGTAAGCTGCCGAAAACAAGTTATTGAAGAACGTACCGAGGTACAAAGCGGCTCGGACATCATCCGCCAAAACCGTCCTCCTGAAGAAGCCGACGGCAAGATAGGGGACTACTTCATCAACTCGCTTACAGCAGAGCTCTATGGGCCTAAGGGCGAAAACGGCTGGGGCGCTCCTATCCAATTTGGCAACAATAACACTCAAGAAGCTAAAATCCACTCGGGAGCAGGTGCCCCTTCTCCTAGGACAGGTAATGAAGGCGACTGGTACATTGACCTGAACACTCGTAAGCTATATGGTCCGAAGACTAAAAACCAATGGGGTGAGGGCATTGTTTTAGGAGGTAATCCTAACAACGGCTCTAACGCTGACCCCGATGCTTCTCTTCCAGACTACCACCTCAACACGATTGGGCAGCCTACTCTTCTACTTTGGGCTAACCCTAAGACGGTGGAAGTGAATATGAACAAAGACCCTAAACTAAAACTAGTAGAAGTGATAGGCGATGAGGCTTTTGCACAAAAACGCTCTTTGGAAAAAATCCTAATTGGCGATGAGGTGCGCGTAATTGGCGCACAGGCCTTTGAAAACAACTTCGGGTTAAAAGATATTCTATTCACAGCTAACAGCAAGCTAGAAAGCGTAAATAGGGAGGCTTTCACGAAATGTAACTCTCTAAAAACGATTGCTTTTCCAGAAGGATTAACGGTTATCAACCAAGGAGCTTTCTTAAAATGCGAAAACTTGGAAAAGGCTATTATCCCTGGCAGTTGCGAGCGTATTCTCCAAAACGTATTCCAAGAGTGCCCTCTTCTAAAAGATGTTGTTCTAAATGAAGGTATTAAACTGATTGACAACGAAGCATTCCAAAAATGTGCCTCCATCACCGAAATTACCTTCCCCAAAAGTCTTCAAGGGTTAGGGGAAGCACAGTTCAATGAGACAAGCCAGAAAATAAGTGTTACTTTCTTAGGCGATGTGCCTACCATAGAAGGAGACCCCTTTGCTGGTGCTACTATTGAGCATATTTATGTCCCTTCTCAATTCTTGCAAAAATACCGAGAAGCCTTTACAGAATACACTGACATTATAGAAGTTATCAAATAAGCACAGACTGATGAAAAAGATATTAATAGGTTTTGTGGGCATTCTGATAGCTTTTGCCACAGCTGCTTGTACCCAACAAACCATTGAACACGTAACTGTAAAAAGAGCTAGCGTAATCCACCTAAGAGATGTTCCCCCTAGCATTGATGCAGGCAAAATAGGCGACTATTACATCGACAAGAGTACAGGATTGCTCTATGGCCCCAAAACAGACGAACGTGGCTGGGGGAATACCCCTATACGAATTGTTTCGGAAAAAGGCATTCAGCCAAACACTATCCGCTCGGGAGAAGGGTACCCTAAAAGCGACTTGGGCAACTTAGGCGACCTCTATCTCGACACCAAAGGGGCTAAACTTTACGGCCCTAAAACGAGTGCTGGCTGGGGTAACGGTTATGCCTTAGGGGACAGCAACCCTTGGATACCTACTGATTTGCCTAACTACAAAATAAGTGATGATGGGACAAAACTTCTTTCTTGGCTGAACCATCAGACCTTGCACATAGATATGCGCAATGATGTGAAACTAAGCCGCATCAGCGCTATCAAAGAGAACGCTTTCAGCTATACCTACGGCAGCAGTGGCCACGAGGGTGTTTTTTACACCGACCGGTTTGCAGTGAAATCAATTATCGTAGCTCCTACCGTTACAGAGATAGGGCATCACGCTTTTGAAGGGCTTTCGTTTTTGGAAAGCATTACCCTCCCGAAAGGTATTCGCCTATTGCCCAAAGGGGTTTTCAATGGTTGTATCCGCCTAAAAAGTGTGAATCTGGAAGAAGGCATTGAAGAGATAGCCGACTTTGCCTTTGGCGGTTGTAAAATTGAAAGCATTCGCATTCCGCGCTCTGTGAAAAAGATTGGTGGGTATGCTTTTGCCAGCTGTACAGAACTCAGCGAGCTGCAATTGCAAGAAGGACTTAAAGAAATAGCTAATCTTGCTTTTGTAGGCTGCACAGGTTTGAAGGAATTGGAAATACCAGAAAGCATCAGTAAAATGGGAGACTTCTGCTTTATGTACGCTCCTGTGGAGACTGTAGTGCTACATTCGCGCACTATTCCTGAATGGCCTTACTACAATGTGTCGTTCGTAGGGTCGCTCAAGACGCTATACGTGCCCGACGAGAGTTTAAGTCTCTACAAGAGCTCTAAATGGTGTCCTGACACTTTGAAAGCCAAAATGAAACCTCTTTCTGAACGCCCTAACAAATAATATGCGATGAAACGATTAGCCCTTATCATACTCTTTGGAAGCCTGCTATTCACAGCTTGCCAAAAAAGTAATGAAGAACCGCAACCAGCCCCTACCCCCGAGAAACCAGTTCCACTTACCCCTGCCCAACTGATAGTAGGCGAATGGCGGCTTGTAGACTTTAAAGATGCTTCGGAAGAGCCATTGTCTAACTGCACTCGCCAGAGCAGTTTGGTATTTAGTGCAGCAGGCACAGCTACCCGCACTCTGTACTACTATACGCCTACCCCCGTAGCCGATGAGCCCAAGGACGCTTGCAACTTTGTAGCTGAAGCTATGACCTACACTATTACCAATGAGCAGATAGTACTAAGCAAAGTTTCTAAGACAGGTACTGTTACCGAGGTACACAGCTACCGCTTGCAAAGCGACACCCTGACGATGGTCTATACTTACGAAAATATCCAAGGACCCCAAAGTACTACAGCTACCTACCAAAAGAATTTTGTGTACGACCCTGCAAAAGAAATCATAGGCACGTGGTACATACACAGCTTGTGGCGCAATGGTTCGTACGACTACAGCGAAGACTTGGTAAGGTTCAACGGTTGCCGAGGACAGCAAAAGGTGATCATAAGCAAGGATTCCATCATCATTGATCAATGGAGATACACCAAGAAACAATGCCGAGAAACTGTGTACAGAGGCACTTATAGTCTATCGGATGGCAAAGGTATCCTAATTGTTAAAAACCGACTCAAAGGCAAAGAGAATATCGGGCTAAAAGAGTTTCGCGTAGGCAATGGCACCTTAGAGTTCTGGGGGTTCGTTAATGGCTTAGGCGGTGATTACGAAAACGAATATTACAAACACAAGCCCAAGTACTAATGACTACTCTACACTTCAACCCTACCTACTTAGTAATTGCGCTATTGGTGCCCTTGTTCTCATTCGGACAGGACGACAAGAAAGTGATAGACTTAGAAGAGGTGGTTGTCTCAGGACAAATCAGCCCACAGTCGGTAAAAAAGTCGGTGAAGAACGTGCAAGTAATCAGCAAAGAGCAAATCAAGTCGGCAGGAGCTACCCACTTGGGCGATGTGATCAACCAATACGTAAACATCAGCGTACTTCCGGAAGCCAACACGGGAAAAGAGAAAGTATCGCTGTATGGATTAGGAGCCAACTACTTCAAGATTTTGGTGGACAATGTGCCCTTAGTGAATGAAGATGGAGTAGGTGTAAATACCGATCTATCGCAAATTAACATTGACGATGTAGAGCGCATTGAGATAGTGGAAGGTGCGATGGGAGTAACTCACGGGGCTAACGCCGTAACAGGGATTATGAACATCATCACCAAGAAGTCTGCCCAAAACAAGTGGGATATTAACTATTCGCTGCAAGAAGAGTCGATGACCAAAGAGTACAACTTTTTGAACAAAGGCAAACACTACCTGAGTTTTCGTGCAGCTACCAACCTGAGCAAACATTGGTATGCTTCGGTAGGAATGAACCGCACGAACTTCAACGGTTTTTGGGGCAAGTACAAGGGTAAGAACCACCAAGCTCTCGATGGGCTACGGGGTTTTGAACGCGCCCCCTATCAGTTGTACCAAACTACGCTGACTACCTACTATCAGACGAGTAAGTTTAAGCTATTGTACAAGTTCGACTATATGCACGACCAGTACAATGCTTACGACCGCACCCCCGAACGCAACTTCAGTCAGCGCTATGGCGACTACACTTTTGGCGATGACCGTCGCGACTACTATCTGCGCAACTATCATCATCTGAATTTAAACGGGCAAGGGAAGAACCTAAAGTACAATTTTTCTTTTTCCTATCAGTACCAAGAGCGATTGGAAGAAAAGTACAGATACCTGATAGACTACCGCACCGAAATCAACAACGAGAAGAACAAAAACCAATCGATGAACGTTTTCTTCTCTACAGGGGCTGTAAGCCGTGTTTTCGGTGCTCAAAAGCATCAAGTAGAAGTAGGCTACGAGGCTACTCGCAACCAAGGTTTTTCGATTCTGAAGGATGAGGGCTCAACCCTAAAAGCGGTAGACAAGGCTATTGACAACTACGATGCTTATGTATCTACGGAAATCAATATAAGCCCTAAGTTTTCTTTTCGCCCAGGGATGCGCTATTCTTTCCAACAGTTGTTCGACAACCAATACGCCTACTCCTTAGGGGCACGGTACTTATTGCCTGAAAATATCGAATTGCGCGCCTCGGCAGGGCAAGCCTATCGGACACCTGCGTTTCACGAACTGTATGTGCGCAATACCTTTGTAGGGCACGTATTCTTAGGCAATGAAAACCTAACGCCCGAACGCAGCTTTTCGGCAGAACTGAACTTAAAAAAACTCACCTCGTGGGGAGCTAATGGGCAAATAGTGCTGACTAACAATCTAATGTTCAGCGCTAACCGCATCAACGATAAGATTGAAAACCTATTGCTGGAAATAGAAGGCGGAATGCCCCGCACCAAGTATATGAATGTAAGTAGGTTTAAGAACAACAACATCTTGAGCACCAACACTCTCCACTTAGGAAAGCTCGACCTCAGCCTCAATGGTTCGTTCGTATGGGTATCGCAATACGATGATATGTCGGTAGTTAAAAGAGATGACCGCTACCTGCTAAACATCAATGCCAACGCAGGAGTATCCTATCGGTTTGACAAAATGCAGAGTATCCTAACCGCCCGATATAAGTTCACGGGCAAATCGCAAATGTGGATGGCAGCCTCCGATGGTGCTGCTTTGGGCAACTTAGCCCCCTATGGACATCTGAACATTTCGTGGCAACAGTGGTTCTTAAAAAAGAGAATAGAGCTTATCGTAGGAGCGCGCAATCTGCTGAATGTAATTGATGTACGCTTGACCCAAACTTCTCTCTTAGGCATCACTACCGAAAAGAACTTCCCTGTAGGCAATGGGCGTATGTTCTATTTCAAACTGTCGTACAACTTGAACATCAACTATTAAAAGAAACTAATAATTCTATTGACAAATTAAATATTCATCACACTATGAAAAAAATCATTCTAACACTGAGTATTCTCATCGGGCTATTAGCCTCTTGCCAAAAAGAAGACGAAGGAGGAAAACAATTACCTCCCGAACCAACCCCTACTCCCACTCCGACCCCTACTCCCCCCTCTCCCGGCACTTCTACGAACACCACCCAAAGTGGCACTACTACAGTAGTTGCTGGAACCCCTTACCTTATCAGCCCTGAAGTAGGAGGCCCTAACGAACCTAACCAAGTATACGTAGACCTCTCTACCGGAAATACCAAAGTGGTAAAACGCGATGCTTGGGACATTGCCCTCTATTGCGGCGATGACTTTCGCGTGATTATCAACCCCGCTATCGGGATGGCCGTAAGCCCCACCGATTTAACCAGTATGACTACCAGCGTTCCTAAGAACGATTTCCTATTGTTAAACACAGGAACAGGAGAACAGTCTTCGCAAAAACCTATCTCTTCGCATATCATTGACGACCCTCGTGGACACTTAACACCTACTGCCAATGAACCCGGCTCGGGCACTGCCATTGCCGAAATATCGGCCAACGACAGCGAGAACAAAGTGTATTTAATGAGTATGGGCTTTAACATCAGCACAGTAACCCCTGTAAGAGGCAGTGTAAATGTATTCGGAGACCACCGCGGATGGGCTAAAATAAGAGTCTTGCGCGAAGGAAATGGCTATAAAGTACTTTTCGCCCCCAACACAGCTACACGCGAGGCAAGTGTTAAAACTTATACAGTAGCCAAAGACCCTCAGTACAACTTCATTTTCCTTAAGCTTGACACAGGAGCCAAGGTAGAGGTACAACCTAAAAAACACGACTGGGATTTGTGCTTTACTACTACTTCTGGCTGGTTTTCTCAGAAGTACAGCTTCCAAAACAGCATTACCTTCTACCCTGACTTTATTGTGAATAACCTATTAGGAGGCACAAGAGCAACCTTTTTCAACCCTGCTGCATCAATAGAAGAGCGCGACAAACTCTACAGTCAATACACCTTTGAGAACACTAAAAAACTAAACCTTTCAGCTGAAAGATACAACAGCCAAATCATCATCGGAAAAAACTGGCGCAACCTTATAGATGGAGGTATCCCTCGAAATATTTACTTTGCTATTCAGGATGGCGATGGCAACTTCTTTAAGCTAAAAATCAAAGCCCTTAAAAATGATGCAGGCGAACGCGGGTATCCTACCTTTGAGTACCAACTGCTCAAATAAATCGAAGATTCATCATTAAACATTCATTACTAAACACAAGAAATGTCTAAACATCATATTATATTCCTATTGTGCTGCTTGCTGGGGTTAAGTGCTCAAGGACAAAACTATTGGAGGCAAGCCCAACACACCAGCCGAAGTGCTGCAGCTGCCGAGGATACAGGAAAACATCAGGAGTACTCTCTTGATCGCAAAGCTTTTAGCCGTGCCCTCCATAACCCTACAGGGCGCCCCTCTGAAGAAGGTGTCAGCATCGTTCTGCCCAATGGCGACGGCGTATTAGAGAACTTCATCGTAAAGAAAAGCCAAGTGATGGCTCCTGAGTTAGCAGCTCGCTACCCTGAAATTGAAACCTACGTAGGATATTCAGTAGAAAATCCTAACAAAGAGGTAAACTTCACTTGGGGAAGCAATGGCCTATCGGCCATCTTCAGCCTGAACAACGCCTACACTTTTATGCAACCTTCTAACCACAGTGGGGTGAAACACATTGTGTACCATCGTGCCAATGCGGTAGACAAGATGGAATTTTCCTGCGGAACAGCAGCCAAGCCTAACCACTTGAGCGCACAGAGCGCACGCCCCTCTGAGCTCACTCAGCGGAATACTTTCGAAACCCAAAAATCATTGCGCACCTTTCGCATCGCCATAGCTGCCACTAGCGACTACACCGCTCAATTTGGCAGCAAGCCTGCAAAAGCTCTGGAAGAGATCGTTTCTACTATCCAGCGCGCCAACCAAGTGTACCGAACCCAAATGGCTATACAGCTTCAGTTGGTTTCAGGGGTAGAGACCATCATCCGCAACCGCAAGGACGACCCTTTTAGGAATAATTTAAATATGAGCTGGCGAGGAGACCCTCTCCAAAAGTTCTTAGACGAAACAATAGGCAATGACAACTACGATGTCGGACACGTTTTTCACCACACCTTAAAGCCCAACGGAAATGCGGGCTGTATAGGCTGTGTGTGCGAGAAAAACGAAAAAGGACGCGCTTTCTCTGCTGGAAACCTTAAAAACAAAGAAAAAGACATTTTCGACATCGACTTCTTCTGTCACGAACTCGGACACCAAATGGGGGCCAACCACGTACACAACCTCCAAAACGAAAGCTCCGGTGCCCAAGTAGAACCCGGTAGTGGCTCCACCATTATGGGCTATGCAGGTATCTCTGGCAACGATGACGTACAAGCTCGCACCGACCCTTATTTTAACCACATCAGCGTGTGGCAAATTATGCGCTACGTCTCATCTCAAAGCTGCGCCACCCAAACACCTCTTGCCAACACTCCCCCCGAAATAGGCGAACTGAAAGACTACACCATCCCCCGCAGTACTGCTTACCTTTTAGTGGGCAACGCCACCGATGCCGATGGCGACGACCTCTACTACGCTTGGGAGCAGCACAACAGCCCACAACCAGGGCGTATCACCGTTACGGCCGACATCTTTGGCGACAATTTGCAAGAAGGCCCTATTGCCCGTGTCTTGCCACCTACCCGCTCTCCCGAACGCTACATTCCTCGCCTGAGCAGCATCTTAGAAGGCAAGCTGAGCGACCGCAACCCTAACCGAAAAAGCACCTGGGAAACAGTTTGTAGCGTGAAACGCTCTCTCACTTGGGCTTTTGTAGTTACCGACAGAACCTTAGGAAAACGCTCCGACCGCGAAACCGACCACAGCTCCGGAAACACCAGCTTTGCTACTATCAAGGTGAACGTAGTAAACAATGCAGGTCCTTTTGAAGTAACTTCTCAAAAAGAAAAAAGCTATTGGTTCATCGGGAAAACGCACACTATTACTTGGGCAGTGGCCGACACCGACAAAGAAGAGGTAAACGCTCAAAAAGTGAATATCCTCTTCGCTGCCGATGGCGAGACTTTCACCCATACCTTGGCTGCCAACATTCCTAACAACGGTACCTACACCTTCACCGTAGATGCTAGTCTTACCACCAATAAAGGTCGCTTTATGGTGCGTCCTACAGATAATATTTTCTTAGCAGTAAACTTAGGCAAGATTATTGTGAAGAACGATGAAGATATAGACGGAGACGGAATCCCCGATAGCCAAGACAACTGTATAGAAACCGCCAACCCCGACCAAGCCGACTTAGACCACGACGGCATCGGAGACGTGTGCGATGACGATCGCGATGGCGACGGCGTGCGAAATAACTACGACAACTGCCCTGATACCCCCAACACCGACCAGCGAGATACCGACAAAGACGGAAAAGGCGACACTTGCGATGATGATATCGATGGCGACGGTATCCTAAATAGTGCCGACAACTGCCCTTACCACGCCAACCCAGACCAAAAAGACACCGACGGAGATGGCATTGGCGACATTTGTAGTGGCGACCGCGACTTAGACAAGATTCTAGACGAAAAAGACAACTGCCCCGATATGGTCAACCCCGACCAAAAAGACCTTGATAAAGACGGTATTGGCGACCTTTGCGATGACGACCGCGATGGCGATGGGGTTAAAAACGAGGTAGACAACTGTCCAGATACCTCCAATCCTGACCAAAGCGATGTAGACAAGGACGGCAAAGGCGACAGCTGCGACGAAGATATCGACAACGACGGTATCCCTAACGAAAAAGACAACTGCCCTTACACTCCTAACCCAAGCCAAAAAGACACCGATGGCGACGGCATAGGCGATGCTTGCGACAAAGATTTGGACGGCGATGGTATCCCTAACGAAAAAGATAACTGTCCAGAAACCTACAACCCCGACCAAGCTGATACCGACCGCGATGGCATTGGCGACACTTGCGATGACGATGCTGACGGAGACGGCACCCCTAACAGCAAAGATGCCGATTTCGATACCGTGCTTATAGCCAACGCCTTCACACCCAATGGCGATGGCGTAAACGATGCTTTTATCATCCAGCGCATCAGCTTCTATCCTAACAACATCCTACAAGTGTTCGATCGCAACGGGCTACTCATATACGAAGCCAGAGGCTACCACAACCAGTGGAAAGGCGAAGGCTTAGACAACAAAAAAGTCCCTCAAGGTTATTACTTTTACAAATTCACCATAAAAAACAAAGACACCCAAGAAGGCTGGCTTTACATCAATTATTAATTTAACGAATGAAAAAACTATTCCTATCTATCGCCCTACTGGGCACAAGCTATCTTGCCGCTCAGAACCACATTTTCCATTACCAATACCTGAATTTGGCAAACCCTGCAGCCGCAGGAATTGAAACAGGACATAGTATCTCAGTGAACTTGCGAAACCAATGGGGACAATCCTCAAATTCAGACAATCCCCAACAGCAAACCTTGAACACTACTCACCGCCTCACCCCTAACATTGGGGTGGGGCTACAAGTAGTGAACGAAAAAGTGTTCATCCAACGCCAAACAGCTTTCTTTGCCGACTTCTCCTATCGGCTACCTATAAACGAGAATAGCAACCTATACTTAGGCTTAAAAGCCGGCGGAAACCTCTTCAATATCGATGCCAGCCGTCTTAAAACCTACAACCCTTCTTTCGACCCCTACCTACAAGGCGTCTCTGGGCGTTTCCAGCCCAACATAGGGGTGGGTGCTTACTACCAACTCAAAGGGTTCTACGCAGGCCTCTCCGTACCCAATCTTTTAGCTTCTGACAAGACAAAAGTAAAAAACGAAGTGGTTACCTCTGTGTCCGAACGCATCAACTTCTACGCACAAGCAGGCTACCTGTACCCTATCAGTACCGACTTCAGTCTCCGCCCCAGCCTACAAGCCCACATCGACCAAAAAGGCGACTATCAAACCAGTGTCAGCGCTGCCGTACTCTATCGCGATTTCATAGAAGGGGGCATAGGCTATCGCTCAGAGCATAACTGCAACATCTTTGCCTTGTTCAAAATACCTCAGTACTACCTGAGTGTAGGATACGGCTTTGAGACCAACTTCGACCGCGATTTAAGAGCCAGTCTGCGCAACATCCACGAATTTATCCTAACATTCCATTGGTAAGAATATGAGAAAACTGTTACCCCTACTGTCCATTACAGTTGCTCTGCTCTCCTTTCAGTGCAGCTCCAAAGACGACGAGGTTCCTGCTCCTTCGCCCTCCCCTACCCCACAAGCCGAAAAGCAGCCTAGCTACCAGCTGAGCAAGGACGGACGTACCTTTGTAAGGCTCACCAGCTCTAACACTACTTCCCTTGACTTCACTGCTATCAGCGAGCTGAAGCGTGTAGAAAACATTGCCGATAGCGCCTTTGCTGGCCACCGCTCCCTCACTACCATAGTGTTGCCAAACACAGTAGAAAATATTGGAACAAAAGCCTTTAAGGGCTGTACAGCCTTAAGTAGCATCACTTTCCCTGCGAACGAGAAGTTTAAGTACATCCGCTACAAATGCTTTGAAGAGTGCAAAAGTCTCAACAAGGTAGTGTTGCCCAACACCGTGAGCGAGATAGAGTCTTTTGCCTTTGCCGATGCCGGTCTGACGAGTGTAAAGCTGTCTGAAAACCTCGTTTACATTAAGGAGCAAGCTTTTGCAGGAAACAAAGAGTTGAAAGAGATAACCATCCCTAAAACTGTAGGACAGATAGGCACAGCTGCCTTCATTGACACAAAACTCACCTTAGTGAATGTGCTCGCCGTCTATCCCCCACGTCTAAACCTCGTCCAAACAGCTCAAGGGTGGGTAGGGCCTTTCCCTTCTACCTTAAAAGAAATAAAAGTACCCAAAATAGCCACTGACGACTACCGGTACGAGGACAAGTTTTGGAGCGTCTATGCCTATTACATCAACCGAGAGATACCTTTCAAACCACTAAAAGTTTCCGAAACCAACATTAGTGTAAAAGTAGGCGAGCAATACACCATAAGCATCCTCTCAGGAAGCGATAAGTACGGACTTAAGCGCGCTGAAGAAACCAATGCGATAGCCTATATAGCAATCACTCCCGACAACAAAATCTTAGGAGTGCGCGGCATAAAAGAAGGAAACTTTCAAGCTACCCTTTACGACCGCGTCAGTCGCGAAGAAATTACCCTGAGCATTCACGTTACAAATTAACCCTCACAAAAACTAAAACCACAAATAGGGCTCCCCTATAGCCGCTAAGGTCGTAGCACGACATCCCATTATACAATGGCACTCGTACTACGACCTTAGTGCATAATATCAATTCACCTTCTCCCCTACCCTCCATTGTCCGCACATCGCTTAGCTGTTTTCTTCTTTGGCAGAAACAAAAATTTTTCTACCAAACACTCCTCACGCAGAAAAACGCTTCAATTCCACTTTCCCTCTTCATAGTGAACACAAAGCGAAGACATCCCGAACACGTAGCGTACTCTCCCAATTTCTGAACAAACTGCCTAAGCTCTCTTTCAAAGAAAAAAAAGCGGCTTCAGCCCTCCTCTTCCTATCACCCCCACATACCCAGCTGCGCCTGTTCTCTCACCTTAGCTCGTACTCCCACCCGTCCCACTAGCTGCCAGTCTCAACACCTCAGAACTTATCAAATGCAAAGGCGGCAATTTTATAACAAAAATCATTGTTCATTAAAAAATATTTCGTACTTTTGCATCAGCTAATTATGTTTTTAAAGAAAATATCCGTCGTAAACTACAAAAACATCCCCTCGCAAACCTATGCTTTCAGCCCTACCATCAACTGTTTTGTAGGCAACAATGGCGTAGGAAAAACAAATTTGCTGGATGCTATTTACCATCTCGGGATGGGGAAAAGCTATTTTACGGCCTCAGCAGTGCAAAATGTACAGCACGGAGAAGATTTCTACCTCATAGAAGGCGATTTTCAGCGCGACGACCGTCAAGAACAGATTCTGTGCAGCCTTAAAAAAGGACAAAAAAAGCTGATGAAGCACAATGGCAAGCCCTACGAACGCCTTGCCGACCACATAGGCAAGTATCCTATGGTGCTCATCTCGCCCGCCGACCGCGACCTAATAGTGGAAGGCAGCGAAACACGCCGCAAATTCTTAGACAGTGCCATTGCTCAAGCCGACCGCGAATACTTAGAACTCCTCCTCCGATACAACCGCACCCTCTTACAGCGAAATACACTGCTGAAACAGATGGCCGAACACAACCAATTCTCAACTGAAACACTCAGCATTTACGACCAACAGTTAGCTCCCTTAGGGCAATTGCTCTACCAAAAGCGACAGACTTTTATGGAGGACTTCCTCCCCATTTTCCAATACCAATACGCCTATATTGCAGGTGGAAAAGAACAAGTAACGCTTGGCTATCAAAGTCAGCTACACCAGTCCTCTTTAGCCAGTTTGCTCGCCGAAAGTCGCGATCGCGACCGTGCAGCCCAATACACCACAGTAGGTGTCCATAAGGACGACTTAGAGTTTGAAATTCAAGGATTCCCAATAAAAAAATACGGAAGCCAAGGACAACAAAAATCACTGCTGATAGCCCTTAAGCTCTCCCAGTTCGAGATGCTAAAAAAACAATTAGGGGTAGTGCCTATCGTACTATTAGACGACATTTTCGATAAGTTAGACGACACTCGGGTAGCTCAATTAGTACAGCTAGTTACACAAAACCATTTCGGACAGCTATTCATCACCGATACCCATTGGCAGCGCACCGAGGACGTAGTAAAACAAACAGGCCTCCCCTACCAAATAATCCCTTTTTAAAAGCAATGTGCCACTTGGCACTCTATAACATAACATACTAACTTTTTTTAAGAATCTCTAAACACAGAAGATGAAAAACAAGAAAAAAGCAACGACTCCCAACCCAACACGTACTACTACGCCTCCGGCCAGCAGTCCAGTAGCTCCTGCGGCAACCTCTTCGCCTGCCCTGAACCTGCTGTGTAGCATCCTACTGATAGCTTACGGATACGTAACCGTGCTAACTCCTAACTGGATGGCTTTTGACTCCAATGCCACAAAATTCTACACCTTTGCTATCTTAAACCTAATAGTAGTAGCAATGGTATTTACAATCAAAGAATTCAGAGAGCGCACCGAGGTGCTTTTTGGCTTTTTTACCAATAAAATAGGAATTGCCTACAGCTTGATAATGGTCTTTGCCCTGCTATCTTTCACCAAGGCTATAGATATTGAAGAAGCTATCTTGCACTTCTTCAAGATATTCACAGCCTTTTCTGCTGCTTGGATGGTTTCGGCCTTGGTCATCTACAACAAGAAAGCCTTAGTGCCCTTAGCCGTAGCTATGACGATACTCTTGTACTACGACTTCATCGTTACGATGGAAGGGGTGAAAGGCATCATCAAAGGAGCTGGTAGCAACTTCAGTTACGACATCAAAGGTACCTACTCGAACAAGAACATCTTAGCTTCAGCAATGTTCATCAAGATACCTTTTGCTATCTGGCTTTTCTACTTCCGCAAGGAGAATATCTTGCGCACCATTGGTGGTATAGGCATCTTGGTTGGCACCTTGGCTATCTTCTTTATGAGTACTCGTAGCTTCTACTTGGCTACCATATTGACCCTCATCATTTTTGCTATATATGGAGCCATCAGCTACTTTGTCTTCAAACGCCGCGACATCGCGGGCAAAGTACTTACCCACATTGCTTTAGCCATAATTGCCTTTGGTGTCTTCACCTTTGTGCAGAACTACCTCTACCCACAAAGCATCCGCGAAAGCACAAGCTTCGGAGCACGTCTATCCTCAGTAGCCAACCAAGAAAACAGCAGTAACAATCTGCGTAAAACAGCTTGGACAATTACCGCTACCGATATGATTCCAAACGACCCTCTACTGGGGGTAGGCATAGGCAACTGGAAAGTGCGCTTCTTGGAGTATGAAAACTCCTATAGCCCACACTACATCTATATGTACAAGAACCACAACGATTTCTTGGAACTCACTGCCGAGGTGGGAATCGTAGGCGGATTGGCCTTTGTAGCCATCTTCCTACTAGCTGCCTACTACTTTTTGTGGAGCACCTATCGCCGCAAAAACGAAGAGCAAGAGCAGTGGTTTTTCTTGCCTCTCTTTGGTCTTTTTGCCTATTCGTTCGATGCCTTCTTCAATTTTCCTCAAGACCGTCCCGAAATTCAAGCCCTCTTTGGCATCTATGTAGGGATAGCTGTAGGGTTGGCTGTATTGTATTTCAGCAAAAAAGACCTCAAAACTGTTAGAATCCCTATTACTATCAACTCTTTCATAGGTATCGTAGCTTTGATAGCAATGTTCTTTGGGGTAGTTGTGGAAAAAATGTACTTCGAGTCTTCTAAAATACAACGCCGTGTGAAGGAAGAACAACAAGGGGTACGCACACCCAAATCATCGTCAGATTTCTTGATACGCGAATACCCACGCATCCCTAACCTAACAGCTGTTGCCGAACCTGTAGATGTTGAAAAAGCTCGTTACTTGATAGATGAACAGAAATTCAAAGAAGCTCGAAAAATCTTAGCTTCTATTCACTATCACCCTTACGATGCACGACCTGAGTACTTCACTGCTGTTTCCTATTTTATGGAACCCGAAAAGAACAACGACAGCATCTACAAGTATGCCCACAAAGCCCGTATGATTAAACCTAACTTCTTCGGAGCGCTCAACTTAGAGACCTTTGCTTTGAACAATATGGGCAAAGAACTAGAATCTATCAAACTGCTAAAACGCTATTTAGGTCTTGAAAAAGATAGTGTACAAGCTCCTACCCCTCGATGGAAAAAATTCTTGAAACGCCTCCGCATAGATGTAGACCGCGAGGCAATAATGGGAGGCAATAGGTTTGAGGCACAAGCTTGGAACTCCTTGGCTTACCTACAAGAGAAAAACAACCTGCTACAAGATGCCAAAGCCACCTTGGACAGTGCTATCGTGTACTTGCCCAACCAGCAGGACATTATCAATAACCGGAACAAAATCACCTCTCGCGTGCAGGTAGAACAATACTCTCCGCTTTACACCGAAGCGATGCAACTCTATATGCAGCAACGCTATTCTGAAGCCGCTCTTGCCTTCAGTCGTTTCTTAGAAAAAGTCCCTGCTCATATTGATGCACTCCGCTACCGCGCTTTCTGCTACTACAATTTGCAGCAATACAAGAATATGCTTTCCGACATAAGTAGTATGGAGACCTTAGGCACAGTCATCGACCCTGTGATGAACAACTACCGCGCCTCTTGTTACTATATGTTAGGCGACCGCGTCAATGCAAAAGTCTTTTTCCAAAAAGCAGCTCAAGAAGGCAATGCCGATGCGCAAAAGAACTTACAAAACCTTACCTTTTAAAAAATGGAACCTTACAGAAAACAGATTCTTACCGGAAAAGAGATAGAAGTGATGTTGCACCGCCTAGCGTGCGAGCTGATAGAAAACCACAGCGACTTCTCCAACACCGTTTTCATAGGCATACAGCCTCGGGGTACTTTCCTTGCTCAGCGCTTGGCACACCTGCTCACCGAGGAGTATCATATTGCTAACATCCCTTGCGGGCTTTTAGACATCACTTTTTTCCGCGACGATTTTAGGCGCAATGCCCGTCCGCTAGAAGCCAACTCTACAGCTATCGACTTCATTGTCGAAGACAAAAGAGTTGTATTCATAGACGATGTGCTCTACACAGGGCGCAGCATACGTGCTGCATTGAGTGCCGTCCAATCTTTTGGAAGGCCTGCCGAGATAGAACTCTTGGTGCTTATCGACCGTCGTTTCAGTCGGCATTTGCCCATCCAACCCGACTACTTAGGCAAGCAGGTAGACGCTATCAATGAGGAAAGGGTGGTAGTACACTGGAAAGAAAACAACCAAGAAGACGCAGTATACGTCGTCAGCAAATAAATTTAAAACTATGGTAATAGCTATTCTCACTGCTTTCATCGCCCTAAATGTAATGCTGAAACTCAGTTTCTGGAAAGTGTGGCAAACTGGGCTGTTAGGAGTAGTTGTCGTTGGCTTTGTTTGGCTAGCTACTGATTTTGCTTCAGAGCAATCGCAAGTAACAATGGATACTATGCTCTCTGACCCAACAGTGTTGAGCAACATCACAGTACTGCTGACCATTGAAACTGCCTTGTGTATGGCGTTTTGCTTTTCATCGCTTCGTCTGCTGTTCAAGGGCAAAGAGAGTCGCTGGCAAAAAGCACTCCATTGGTATCCCCACTTATTGCTGTTCCCCGCCTTGTTCTACGTGCTCAGCCAGAGCATCTTCTACTACACAGGCGTTCCGTTTGAACATATCGGTATAGGGGTAGGATTGGGAGCCGCCCTACTGATAGTAGTAGGAGCTTGGGCACTGAAAGAGCTACTTCCAGAAAAGGATTTGCGTTTGGAACTTCACTTTTTGGTGAGCCTTCTCATCACACTTTTAGGACTGATGGGCACTGCCAATGGGCAAATCATCTACGTGCCACAAGCTGAACCTATACAATACAAGGTGCTGGGAAGTATCTTTTTATTCTTCTTAACACTCTTTGGAATAGGATTTGTATGGAACTTTCTGTATTGGAAAAGAAAGAAGTTTAAACCTTAAATATTTTAGTAATGAAAAAACTACTGATAGCTGCCTCATTGGGCATTTTTGGACTTGGTGCGCTACAAGCACAAGTTACCTTTAACCAAGAAAGCAATATTGCTGAGGCGATGGAACTGAAAAAGGAGGTCGCTCGTACCGAGAGTGCCTTTCAAGTCCAAATCTACAATGGCAACATCACCGAAGCTAACAAATCTCTGTTGGAAGTAAAAAACACTCTGAAGCAGTACCCTGCCCTACTGAGTTTTGAGTCGCCCAACTACAAAGTGCGCATAGGTAGCTTCCGCACGCGTATGGAGGCTGAAAAGCACTTAAACGAAATCAGGAAAACCTACCCTGCTGCGTTTGTTGTCGGACACAAATAGCACCAATAGCCAACCAAACTAAGGAAAGTTATGTTCCAGAAAAACTCCCTCCGATTTCAAATCTTTTTGAGTATGACCCTCTTGGTGGTAGTCTCGTTTGCCATTCTGGCCTTTGTGCTGGTTGGGCAATACCGCAAGCAAGCCCTCGAATACCACGACGAACGGCTGATTGACAAAGAGAACCAAATCAAGATGCAAATTCATTATGTGTTTTCTCAAACTACTTTCCCTGTAGAGACGCTCTATCTTCCTCTCATCTTTAGGGAGGATATCTATACGATTGCCAACATCCAAAACCTAAACTTTGCTCTGTACGATCTTGATGGAGTACTGCTGAAAAGCTCAAAAGCCTCTCTCTCTCCCGACCAAGATGCACTTTTCATTCCTCCACGCATTCTTGAACAGCTATCTAGCACCTTAGACAAACGCATTGCAGAGCAACACGAATTTGCAGGACGTGGCTACCAAACCTCCTATTCGTACCTCACTGACTTGCAATTCAAACCTATTGCTATTCTGAACATTCCGTACTTCGAGAACGACACGTTCAACGAGCGCGCGTTGGAAGGCTCGCTCTACAATCTAGCGATAGTTTACTTCTCACTTCTAATCATTGCGCTATGGGTAGCCTATTTGATTTCAAAGTTCATCACTAAGTCGTTAAAAACTATTGAACGCCGCTTGGTAAAAACGCGACTGCTCTCTAGCAATGAGAAAATCATTCTTAAATCAGCTCCTACCGAGATTAGCGAGCTGGTGAATGCGTACAATGGTATGATTGACGAGATAGAGAACAGCAAAGCACTCCTTGCACAGTCAGAAAGGGAACAGGCGTGGCGAGATATGGCCAAACAGGTAGCACACGAAATCAAAAACCCACTGACCCCGATGCGCCTATCGGTACAGAGCTATCAGCGCAAGGCTAACCGCGAACCCCAACCCACAGAACAGACTAACGAGTTCTGCGAATCGCTCATCCAACAAATTGACATTTTGAGCAACATCTCCACAGCCTTTTCTGCCCTTACAAATATGCCAGCCAAGAACGACGAAACATTCAACTTGGTGCCCGTCATCAAACGAACACTAGACATTTTCAACACCAGCTACCTTCACTTTAGTGCTTCGCAAGAGGAAATTGTTTACACTTTTGACAAAGACCAACTGGGGCGTATAGTTACTAATCTGGTGAAGAATGCCCTTCACGCTACCGAGAAAACAGCATCTCCGTCTATCAAAGTAAGCCTTGTACAAACCGCTACAGAGGTAATTCTTTCTGTAGCCGACAACGGTATTGGCATAGAGAAATCCTTCCACGACAAGATTTTTGAACCCAAATTCACTACTAAAAGCAGCGGTAGCGGACTAGGACTCGCAATGGTAAAGAACATTGTTTTGTCGTACAATGGGCATATCCAACTAACTTCAGAAGTGGGGGTTGGGAGCACCTTTATTGTGAGCTTACCACGCGTAAAAAAGAAGTAATACTTTGTTTTCTCCTCCGTTTCTTCTTAGATCCTTCTTCGCTAAAATGATGATGAAAAAGAGGAAAATCTATTTGATTTTTTACCGTTCTTCATTCTTCATTAGCGTTTAGCTTTTCCTTTTCTTCTAAATTTTCTTAAAAATATTACTTCCAAAATTGGTAGTTTAAATTATTTGCCGTATCTTTACGCCCCAATTTAAAATTTAACCTATCAATACCAATGGATTTAGTACGTCTTTTCTTAAAAAGAATTGCCTACAACCAATCCCAAAGCGATAGTTTTACACTGATTATGCACGAGTTAGAGTCCGATCTAAAATTGCCCATCATTATTGGGGCTTTTGAGGCTCAGTCTATAGCTTTGGAATTGGAGAAGAGAAAAATTATACCTCCCCGACCTCTGACCCACGATCTTTTTAAAACGCTGGCCGATAGCTTCAGCATTCACATTAAACGCGTGGTGATTTACAAATTGGAAGAGGGTATTTTCTTCTCAAATATGCTTTGCTCCCAACACGGAAAAGACTGTACTATTGATGCCCGCACTAGCGATGCTATAGCTCTTGCCCTGCGCTTTAATGCTCCTATTTACACCTATAAGGACATTATTGAAAAGGCAGGAATTTACATTCCGCTGCTGAACGAGGAAAAACACAATATAGTAAGCCCTTCGCTGGACGAGATTGAAGAGGAGTCAGACTCTACACGGCATTTATACTCTAAATACTCGGTTCCAGAACTCAAAAAGATGCTAAACGATTGTATAGCCGATGAGGATTACGAAATGGCAGCCCTCTTACGCGATGAAATCAGCAAGCGAGACAATACTTTTTAAATCGAAAGCAATTAATTTTTAATTTAGATGAAAGAAATAATAATCACTTTGGGAAGTGCTTTCTTCCTTTCAACATTTAGCGCTAATGCACAAGAAGTGCAGACGGCGAATACAGAAACCTTAAACATTGTTGCTAGCCAAGGATTTACTTTTGAAGGCTTTGGGAGGGGTGTTTTAGGAATGGTTTCTCTACTACTTATCGCCTACCTATTTAGCAACAATCGTCGCAATATCAACTGGCGTACGGTGGGCATAGGGTTGCTACTACAGCTTACTATTGCTATTGGTATTCTAAAAATAGGATGGATACAATACGCTTTTGATGCTATAGGCAGTATTTTCGTACTTATCTTAGACTTTACCAAATCGGGGAGCCAGTTTTTGTTAGGCAGCCTATTAGACACTCAACAATTTGGCTATATCTTTGTTTTCCAAGTGCTGCCGACTATCATCTTTTTCTCTGCCCTCACCTCTCTTTTATTCTATTTAGGGGTGATTCAGTTCATTGTTCACGGAATGGCTTGGGCACTGACCCGATTGTTAAAGATTTCTGGAGCAGAAAGTCTTTCGCTAACAGGGAATATTTTCTTAGGGCAAACAGAAGCGCCACTAATGATTAAGGCCTATTTGCCTAAAATGACGCGCTCAGAAATTCTTTTAGTGATGATTGGCGGAATGGCTACAGTAGCAGGTGGGGTAATGGCTTCTTATATACAATATCTAGGAGGCGATAACCCAGAGATGCGTTTGCTTTTTGCGCGACATCTTTTAGCAGCTTCGGTAATGGCGGCTCCTGGGGCGATTGTAATTTCTAAGATTCTTTGCCCAGAAACAGAACAGTTCTCTAACGACTCACACGTTTCGATGGAGAATGTGGGCTCTAACGTATTAGACGCTATTGCCAACGGGACTTCTGATGGGCTTAAATTAGCGTTGAACGTAGGGGCTATGCTATTGGTATTTGTAGCAATGATTGCTATGATCAATTGCATCTTCGGTTTTATAGGCGATTTGACTTCTTTAAACGGTTTTATAGCAGCTAATACTCCTTACCAATCAGGACTTTCATTAGAGATGATTCTGGGAACTATTTTTTCACCCGTAATGTGGCTAATAGGGATAGCCAAAGAGGATGTAATGCTAATGGGGCAACTCTTGGGGATAAAATTAGCCTCATCAGAGTTTGTCGCTTATACTCAGTTAGGTATTTTGAAAGATATGAGCAGTACTCCCCACCTGATGTTTAACAAGTCAATTATGATAGCTACCTATATGCTTTGCGGCTTCGCAAATTTTGCTTCAATAGGCATTCAAATAGGAGGAATAGGTGCCTTAGCTCCTAACCAACGTAAAACTCTCTCAGAATTTGGATTACGGGCTGTTTTAGGAGGCTCGTTAGCTTCACTTATGTCTGCCAGCATAGCAGGAATGATTATAGGGTAATTATAAGATAATTATACATTAAAAACAAACCGAACCAAAGAGGCCGCCGAGAGGTGTGCCTCTTTCTTGTTTTAAAGAGGTAACAAGGTTGTAACCTGTGGTTACAACTTTTTGCAAAGGTGCCAAAAAGGGTGCACCTTTGCAGCGTAAAACAAACGACAAGCAATTGAGAGATGAAGCGCGCCATCTGCTTAATGGTAAGTCGCCTTTAAAACAGAATTAAAATGCAAAAAGAAAGAACACCAAGGGTATTTTCGGCCTTGCAAAAGGCACATCAGAAGAAATTTGCGCAAGCTATCGAGTATGCTAAGCGCGCAATGAAGGACGAAGCTCTGAAGTCCTTTTACAGCGAGGAAGCCCATAAGAAGCCTAGAACTTGTGCCTTCGGAATGGCTATTTCGCACTTCTTCAAGTTGCACTCTCAAGAAGGTACAGGTAAAAGCTCTGAGGAAGAATAGCCAAAAAAAGCAGCCCTCCCACAAGTTGTTGCGGGAGGGCTGCTAAAATTTAGTATCTATTGTCTTATTCTGCTGATTCAGTTTTTGCTTCAGTTATCACAGCATCAACTTTTGGATCGGAAGTAGTAGCTTTTTTTCTACCACGACGAGTAGTTTTCTTCTTAGCATCTCTAGCTGCTACATTGTAGGTAGTGTTGTAGTCTACCAACTCGATAAGAGCCATTTCAGCATTATCACCCAATCGATTTCCTAATTTGATGATACGAGTGTATCCACCTGGGCGGTCTCCTACTTTCTCAGCAATGCTTTTGAAGAGTTCGGTAACAGCATACTTGTTGCGCAAACGAGCAAAAGCAATACGGCGATTCGCTGTAGAATCGCTTTTAGCTTTTGTAACCAAAGGCTCTACGAAAATTTTCAAAGCTTTTGCTTTAGCCAAAGTAGTGTTGATACGTTTGTGCTCAATTAAAGAACAAGCCATATTGGCAAGCATAGCACTACGGTGTGCTGATTTTCTTCCTAAATTATTAATTTTATTTCCGTGTCTCATTGTTTCTTAATTAAATACGCGAAGAGCGAGTTAATCTTTGTCTAATTTATATTTTGATGTGTCCATTCCGAACTCTAAGTTCTTGCTTGCCACCAATTCATCTAATTCGATTAATGACTTTTTACCGAAGTTTCTAAACTTCATCAAGTCGGCTTTGTTAAAGGCCACCAAGTCGCCAAGAGTTTCTACTTCGGCAGCTTTTAGACAGTTAAGAGCACGAACAGACAAATCCATATCTACCAATTTAGTTTTAAGAAGTTGTCGCATACGCAAAGATTCTTCGTCGTAAGCGTCTGTTTGAGCTATTTCATCAGCTTCAAGAGTGATGCGCTCGTCAGAGAATAGCATAAAGTGGTGGATAAGGGTTTTAGCAGCCTCGGTAAGAGCTAACTTAGGGTGTATAGACCCATCGGTCTTGATTTCAATGACTAATTTCTCATAGTCAGTCTTTTGTTCAACACGATAATTTTCAATGGAATACTTTACGTTTTTGATAGGTGTAAAGATAGCATCGGTAGCGATAACACCTATTGCAGCGTTTGGTTTTGCATTATCTTCTGCAGAAACGTACCCGCGTCCTTTTTCAATGGTAATTTCCATATTGAAAGAGGCGGTAGTTTCCATATTGCAGATAACCAAATCTGGGTTTAGTATTTGAAAACTTGATAGGTTTTTTTGAAAATCACCGGCAGTCAATTGTTTTTTACCAGAAACAGTAATGGTAGC
>ERZ772971.387-NODE-387-length-28333-cov-4.971179_pt1 | contig 28333 bp, 22 predicted proteins | sample MGYA00511943_ERZ772971 | MGnify/ENA primary metagenome ERZ772971 (study PRJEB29015, sample SAMEA2737929) | human oral metagenome | biome: human oral; feature: human-associated habitat; material: dental | place: China | collected 2144 ... | reverse complement strand
TCATTTAGAAGAGAATAGGATTTAAGTGTTAAAAAAGGCATAAAAATGTTAAATCTGAACATTTAATAGGTGAAAAAGTAGGGTGGCAAAAAAAAAACAATTATATTTGCTGAAAATTTTGGAAGGCTATACCTACTCCGCACTATATAGGTGTGGCAGCTAATTCTCTCTTCCAACAAGCAAATAGTATAAGTTAATTTTTATCGACAATGAAAAGAATAGTATTGTTCATTTTAGCAGTATGTGCGTGTGGCACCAAAGCCTTTTCGCAAGAGCTGACATTGCCTCAACAAAATCAATATTTGGCAGATAGCGAATTCTTGATAGCTCCTACCTACGCAGGGATAGGAGACTTTGTGCGCCTTCGTCTTTCTGGGGTAACCCAATGGGTGGGCGTAAAAGGAGCTCCCGACTACCAATCATTGGCAGGCGATATGCGCTTGGGCGAACGAAGTGGCGCAGGATTAATGCTTTACAACGACCGCAATGGTCATACCACCCAGATGGGAGGAAAAGCTACCTTTGCTCACCACTTGACCGTGGATAGATATGATAACCACTTTATCTCTTTTGGTATCTCCTACGTATTGAACACTTTTAAAATTGACATTGACAAGTTTAATCGTGCGATTCCAGACCAAGCAGTAACTAATGACCGCTTTACGGTAAACCACAACTTCGATGTGGCAGTGCTCTACCGCTACAAAGGATGGTTTATGAACCTTTCTGCCTTGAACATATTGAATAAAGATATTGAGCGTTTTTACAAAGAAGAGCCTAAAGCTTTGCGCAACTATCTTGTTTATGCAGGCTACCGATACAAAAAGGACAAACGCAGCAACTTTGAAATTGAACCTTCATTGTTGTATCAGTACTACGAAAGCGATGGGCGTTCAACCACCGATTTTAACATTAAGTTTCGTTGGATGGATATGCAAGACTACTATTGGGTAGGGGCAACCTACCGCTCTCTAAACGATCAAATCTTGCGTCCTTTGAATATTGGCCCTATGGCAGGACTAAAACGCGGAATGCTTTACTTTGCTTATTCTTACGAGCTTACACTCAATGAGATTATAGGCTACAACTCAGGTACCCATATGATTGCTTTGGGCTTAGACCTCTTCCAAGGAGTAAGTAACTGTAAATGTGCACAAAGGTAGTATGCAGCAAATTATTTTAGAAAACATAAGAGTTTATGCCTATCACGGTTGTCTTGACGAAGAAGCTGCCATAGGTAGCGATTACAGAGTTGATCTGACTGTGTGGGCAGATTTGAATAAGGCCATACAAACAGATGCTCTTCAGGACACTGTTGATTATGTGCACCTCAACAAAATAGTGAAGGACGAAATGAAGGTACGTGCCCGCTTGTTAGAAAATGTAGCGGGGCGTATAGTGGATAAAATATTTGAGGAACACGCACTTATAACCAAGGTCAAGCTCTCTATTGCTAAACTAAATCCTCCCATAGGTGGAGATGTAGCTAGCGTAAGCGTAAAGTTAAAATGCAAGCGCAACGGCTAATCGGCAAAAGAATATTAACCATAAATTATTTATAGCGATGACAAATGTTTTAGACAAGTTCATTCAGGATGTAAAAAACAATGTTCCAGGGTTTATTGCAGTATCTATCACCGAGGTACGCTCAGGGGTTCCTTACGCAGCCACTACTGTTGACCCTGAATTTGACCCAAACTTAGCTTCCGCCTACAACCTTGAAGTAGTGAAAGCAATGCAAAATGCTTTGCAAGTGTTAGGATTGGCAGGAAAAGAACGCGTAGAGGATATTGTAATTACCCTCACCAATCAAATCCACGCTATCGACGTAGCTAACAATGGTAGTTATTTCATCTATTTGGTAATGGATGCCAGAAAAACCAACGTAGGGTTGGCGCGCGCTTTTGTGTCTAAATACAAAAGAGACTTGGAATCAGTATTCTAAAAGGCAATAGTAAAGGGCTATTTTCCGAGAAGTAAGAGGTAATATTAGTGAAATATAAAAATAATTGCAAAATATTTTGCGAATAAGAAAATAAGTATTACTTTTGCGCCCAGAATACAAAAAGGCATCATGGCCGAGTGGCTAGGCTAAGGTCTGCAAAACCTTCTACAGCGGTTCGAATCCGCTTGATGCCTCCATTTTATTTAAATAATTAAACTCGTAAATCTTACAGAAAAAATGACAAATGTTTTAGACAAATTTATTCAGGATATGAAAACTAACGTGCCTGGATTTATTGCTGTTTCAGTAACTGAGGTGCGTTCAGGTGTTTCTTATGGTTCAGAATCAGTAGACCCAAGTTTTGATCCTAATCTTGCCTCAGCATATAACCTAGAAGTAGTAAAAGCAAAACAAAACGCCCTTCAAATATTAGGTTTGGCAACTAAAGAAAGAATCGTCGATATCTTGATTACTCTTACTGACCAAATCCATATTATCGACATTGCTGCAAGCGGTTCTTACTTTATCTACTTAGCTGTAGATTCTACTAAAGCAAATTTAGGTCTTACAAGAGCTTTGCTTGCTAAATACAAAAAAGACTTAGCTTCTATTTTCTAAAATAGAAAGAATGTAATAATTCATAATACGGTTAAAAGGATATCTGATGAGAATAGGATATTCTTGTTATTGATTTTAAATGTTTTTACCATAGGTTTGTTCTTGATGGGAATCAACAAACAAACGTGTAATCCTGAATATTTTTGCAAAACAACTTACAAAAATGCAACTTCAAGGATTCGATAGAAGTGTAGTGGTTTCGCCCTACACTTCTTTTTTTATAAATACACCACAATGAAACAAACATCCTATACAGTAGCCGAAGCTAAATCAAGAATGGAAGCTTATTGCGCCTACCAAGAGCGTTGCCATCAAGAAGTCCGGCAGAAGCTCAGAGCTATGGGAATGATTCCTCTCGCGATTGACGATGTCATAGCTCACCTCATCACTCAAGGCTTTTTAAACGAGCAACGCTTTGCGCAGAGTTTTGTGCGTGGAAAATTCCGAATTAAAAAGTGGGGGCGCCTACGGATAGAGCAAGCACTGAAAATGCACGGTCTCTCTGATTATATTATTCAGGAAGCAATGCAAGAAATAGACGATGTTGAATACGAGGAGCTCCTCTTGCAGTTAGCCGAAAAAAAACAAGCTGCTATCAATGAAAAGAACCCCTACAAAGCAAAAGCTAAGTTGGTACGATTCCTTTTGTACAAAGGTTTTGAACCTGATCTCGTATTCAATCTAGCGGCCGACTTATGTTCCTGCGATTAACTACTGACTTTTTACCTTTTATCTTTTACCTTATGAAAAGTAGAGCACAAGAATCAACAAACGCTATTGAGCGTATGTACGTAACAATGAGGCACTTGTTCACAAGAGGCTTCTATAAACCTATGGGAGTATCTGGCGAAACCCTGCGCGAATCGCTATTGGTCTTGCGCCCCGAAATTTATGGCTCTATAGCCGAAACAAAATCAGAACTCAACGGACTGATTTATGTCCTCGACCGCTTGCCCGAAGGTATTGAACAGTGCAAGTTCATCAATCTCATTGCTGACGAAGGATACCGAAAATCTCATTTTAAACCCATCATCCCTCCGAAGCGTCGCCGCAACTGCTATCGCATCGATGCACACCAGATGAATGTTGAAATTACCCGTGGGCGGTCAGATATTTACGATTTACTTACCCATCTGACTTTTCTCTTTGTCGAATCGCATAAGATTGCAAGTCATATCCTATTGGACGACAATAAGATTTCGCACGATTGGGAGAAAATAGAAACTGCTGTAGGGAAAAGTAAACTCTCTCTTGCCGAGCGCGAGGCCACTTTCATTCACATAGGTAACTTGCTTGGCCGCACTTTTGAGGAAGTGCTCAATGCCTACCAAGCACTTGCCACCCCTGCAAACCCCGACCGTTTTATTCACATCGTCTACTGGTTAGGCAAAATAGCCCTCAACGAGCTCCTCAACGACGACAAGCGCATCATTACCTTCAGTACCGTGTTGCGTGAGCGTATAGGGCACCATTTGCACGGCGAAATATGGGCTAAACACCTCAAAGATCACCTCTACACACAAGGTTGGTTAGAGCGCCCTTTGCACATCATCAGTGCGAACAAACACAGCGTAATGAACAGTCTCTTCGCTGAAAAAGCTCTTGCCGATGAACTGACTGTCGCAAACCGAATGGAGCTTTTTGAACTTTTGAGCCTACCAGAGAACGAGGCGCTGCGCGAGAAAGTGAAAAGCTATGCCCATCAGAACGGGATGCTCTCTGTAGACGATACCTCAGGCACCAATATCGATGTCCAACTTTTTGACACTGCACAAATAGACTTTTCAGGAACTCCCTATGCCCTCAACACCGAGAATCCTGCCGAAAAACCCATCCTTCTCGTGATGGATTATGCTTTTGGAGAACAGGCCTATGAAACAATTGATGAGTTGCTAAAGCCTTATCATAAAAACGGAGTAACACACTTCCTAAATGTTTTTTCTCTTTCTATTATGGGCAAAGCAGGAATCTTGGAAGGCGAAAAAGGAGACCTTATGATTCCTACGGCACACATCTTTGAAGGAACAGCCGACAATTATCCTTTCCACAACGAATTTTCTACAGCCGATTTTGAAGGCCACGGTTTAAAAGTTTTTGAAGGCTCAATGATTACCGTTTTAGGCACCTCTTTGCAGAATAAAGATATCTTAAAGTTCTTTTTGCACTCTACTTGGAATGCAGTAGGATTGGAAATGGAAGGGGTGCACTACCAAAAAGCGATACAAGCAGCCTCTAAGATACGCAAAAGTATCCGCGAAGACGTGAAAGTGCGTTATGCCTATTATGCATCTGACAACCCGCTGGAAACAGGCAGCACCTTGGCCTCAGGCGGCTTAGGAACTACGGGGGTAAAGCCTACCTACCTGATAACCTTTAAGATTTTAGAACAGATATTCAATAATGACTAATTCCACTTCCCGCACTTGATGCTATGCAAGTGCGGGGATTTTTTTCTTTGCAGACCTATACATTTCGAACATTACCCGAAGAAGAAACAAAGGATTGTCCAATTAGAGGTGTTAAAGTTTTGCAATTCATCGAATCAATTTGTATCTTTGTCGCATCAATCTAAAAACGCAACGCTATGAAAAACATTCTTTATACACTATTGGCTGGAGCAGCACTTCTTGCTGCTTGCACCCATAACGGTACCGAAGCCGAGAGTGGGAAATACGATGCTTCACCCAAAAACGAAGGCAATGGCAATGGTACGCAGCCTTCTTCAGGACTGGTAACTGCAGGCGAGTGGAATGACCTTGACCATTGGGACTTCTTTCATAAAACCCTTGCCCAAAAGGACTTTGCCGATTTTCCCCAACGGTGGAAACTCTTTACCAATCACCGCGTAGCAGTTCTCCTAACGGCCAAAGAGAAACCTGTTGTGAATGCTACTGTGGCACTCTTCCGCAACGACCATCTCCTTTGGACTGCTAAAACTGACAATTTTGGCAAAGCAGAACTTTGGGTAGGAGCCTTTCAAAAAGAAGAAAATATCGATACATCGCTGTTACGGCTCAAAGTAAACGATTCTTGGATAACACTCCAGCAGCCACTCAGCGAAACAAGCCTCAACCGCATCACTCTTTCTCAGCCTACTACGCCTCCTCAAAACGAGCTACAATTAGCTTTTATGGTGGATGCTACAGGTTCTATGGGCGACGAGCTTGAATTTCTGAAAAAAGACTTGCAGAAAGTCATTGCTGATGTACAGCAAAACAATGCCAGCCTAAAAATAAGCACAGCAACCGTCTTTTACCGCGACGAAGGCGATGAGTATGTAGTAAAAGAGAGCTCATTTACTCAAGACCTCAACAGCACTCTCGATTTCATCGGTCAGCAGCGAGCCGAAGGTGGTGGTGATTTTCCGGAAGCTGTAGATCAAGCTTTGGAACGCCTCAACCAACTTCAGTGGAATGCTCAAGCCCGTACCCGCTTAGCTTTCTTGCTGCTCGATGCCCCTCCTCACGAGAAAGAAGCGGTGCTGAAAAGCCTACAAGCCTCTGTTAAAGCGGCAGCTGCTCAAGGAGTAAAACTCATTCCCATAGTGGCTAGTGGCATTGATAAATCTACCGAGTTCTTAATGAGGTTCATCGCTATTCAGACCAACGGAACCTATGTTTTTATCACCAACCACAGTGGTATTGGCAATCCTCATTTACCGCCTAGCGTAGGCGAGTATCAAGTGGAAAAGCTTGTAGACCTGATGTCAAGGCTTATCAAAAAGTACGCAACACTTGAAGAATAAGATAGAGGAAGAGCTATTGTGCAAAACAACTAAGTTCAACTCCCTATCCTAACACTGACCAATGATGAAAACAAATTTATACTTTTCTTTGTGGCTGCCTACAATAGGTCTGCACGCACTTCACCAAATAGAAGAGAGCATTTCTTTTTGGCAGTGGTACCTTGAAAATGTTGCTAAGATACCTCTTTGGCTACAGTTTTCGCAGGTCTTGAAAAGCGCACAAATGGCACAGGCACATCCTTCTTATTTTGTGTTAGCTTCTGTAGGGCAAATAGCATTAGTTAGCTTAGTTGCTTTTTTGTTAAGGAGGAATGTAAAGGGAACAAGAATAGCTTTGTTTACATACCTTGTTGGGCTCGCTTTCTTTTTTGTGTGGCATATTTTAGTGAGCTACTTTGCCCATTCTTATTCTCCTGTAATGGTAACCTGCCTTTTGGGAGTTTATCTAATTCCTAAATGGATAAGAGAGGTGCTGAGCCACGGCCAATTAGCTTGTTGAAAAATTGCTAATTAGCAAATTTATTTTTATCTTTGTCCCATTGTTTTACCAATCTATTTAACACCCAAACAAAATGAGAAAATATGCTATCATTACAGGAGGCTCTCGAGGCATAGGCCGTGCTATCACCGAGAAGTTAGCGAAAGATACTGATTATCACCTTCTGATTACTTACCAAAACAACGAAATTGCTGCTCGAGAAACTCTTGGGCACGTGAAGAAGCTTGGCAAAGAGGGAGAAATCATCCGCTTTGATGTCTCCGACCGTCAGAATACTCTCAAAGCACTCACCCAATGGCAGGAGGACAACAAAGATGCGGTAGTAGAGGTGATTGTCAATAATGCAGGCATTAACCGCGATGGTCTGTTTATGTGGATGCCTCCTGAGGATTGGCACAAGGTGATTTCTACGAGCCTCGACGGATTTTACAACGTAACAAATTTCTTCATTCAGAAGATGCTACATAATCGTTTTGGTCGAATTGTCAATATTGCCTCTGTATCAGGGGTGAAAGGGACTGCAGGCCAAACCAATTACTCTGCAGCTAAAGGTGCTATCATCGCTGCTACCAAGGCTTTGGCTCAAGAAGTCGCTAAAAGGCACATTACGGTTAATGCCATAGCTCCAGGGTTTATTCGTACTGATATGACCTCTTCTCTGAACGAAGCCGATTTGGTGAAGCTGATTCCTGTAGGTCGTTTTGGCGAAACCGAAGAAGTAGCCGACCTTGTTTCCTTTTTGGTTTCCAAGAAAGCTTCGTACATCACAGGCGAAGTGATTAACATCAATGGAGGAATATACTCCTAAGATTCCAAGAAGCAGGAGGATGGCGTATTTTTGCTGTCTCGTCAGTTTGAGAGGGAGAAAGAGAAAAAGGGATGTTATCTCTTGTTGCACAGCAATTTGTTTCTTAGATTTTGCGTCTTGGCACTTTCTCCTTTCTCTCTGAAAATCAAATGGGTGAAAACTTTATCTTAAAAAAAACTGTTAAAAGCATCGCAGTGTCAAAAAAAAATCTTAATATTGACGGCTCAAAAACCTATCTCTAACAAAAAAGCAATGAGATTTTTCATTATCCTATGCAGCCTATGGGCGGCCTTTGCTAGTGCTCAACCCACATCTCTCAACTTAAACGACCTCTGGACGAAAGGCACTTTCCACACCCAGCGGATGGCCAACCTCAAAGCTCTTAAGCACTCTCTTCAGTACACCGTATTGGAGTTCAATCGTCATACACATACTCACGAAATTAACCTTTACGACTTTGCTACGCTTAGCAAAGTCAAAACTCTTTTTAGCGGAGCTGAACACGGTATTACCCGCATAGATAGTTATGCCTTTAACGAAGCAGAGAATGTGCTGCTCATTGCTACCCAAAGCGAGCCTATCTACCGCCACTCTTTTGTGGCCAACTACTACTTGTTCGACCTCAGAACAGGTGTGCTTTCAAATCTTACTGATAAGAAGATTCAGGAACCTCTCCTTTCGCCCAATGGCAAGCAGGTAGCTTTTGCCTACCAAAACAATCTCTATTTGTACGACCTATCCACACAACGTGAAACTCCTATTACTACCGATGGGCAACCTAATGCTATCATCAATGGTACTGCCGATTGGGTATATGAGGAAGAGTTTGGCATCGTGCGCCTCTTCCAATGGAATGCTGATGGCTCTCAGCTAGCTTTTGTACGCTTTGACGAACGGGCAGTACCAGAGTTCTCAATGGACATTTATGGGCAAAACCTCTATCCTACCCAACAGCGTTTCAAATACCCCAAAGCAGGCGAACCTAACTCGGTTGTGTCGTTGTGGGTTTATACATTGGCATCAAACAAAAACCAAAAAATAGCTTTAGATGCCTACTATCTGCCACGCCTTCATTGGACTCCTAGTTCCAACAAGCTTTGTGTACAGACACTCAACCGGCATCAGAACCATTGGCAACTGCTGCAAGTCAATACCCTTACAGGGCAGACCACTACCTTGCAGGAAGAGAAAAGCAACACCTACATCAGCGTGGCTACAGACCTCACTTTCTTGGCAGATGGCTCTTTCATCAGTCCTTCCGAAAAAGACGGTTACCATCACCTCTATCATTACAATGCTCAAGGCAAACTTCTCTCGCAACTCACTCGTGGTGCTTGGGAGGTAACTCGATTTTACGGTTATAACCCCAAAACAAACGAAGTTTTCTTTCAATCAACAGAAAAAGGCAGTACTTTGCGGACTCTTTATGCAGTGGACATCAAGGGGAAGAAGAAAAGATGTCTTGCTGACTCTGAAGGTACGAACCACGCTACTTTCAGTGGTGATTTCAGTCTGTTTATACGTTCTTTCAGCAGCCATACCACTCCTCCGCAATACACTTTGCATCAAACCCGCACAGGCAAGGAATTGCGTACTATTCTAAACAACCAATCTTTGACAGAGCTCTTGCAGTCGTACGCTTTGCCACAGAAAGAGTTCTTAACTATTGAAACTGCTAATGGCACTTTCAATGCCTATATGCTCAAACCTACCGATTTTGACCCTCAAAAGAAATACCCCCTACTGATGTATCAGTATTCGGGGCCTGGTTCGCAAGAGGTAGCCAACCGTTGGTGGGATATGAATGACTATTGGCACGCGATGCTCACTCAAAAAGGGTATATCATATTGTGTGTAGATGGGCGTGGCACAGGCTATCGTGGCGCTGATTTTAAGAAGTCAACCTACTTGCAGCTTGGCAAATATGAAGTTGCCGACCAGACAGAAGTAGCTAAAACAGTAGCCCGCTATCCTTACATCGATGGCAATCGCATAGGTATTTGGGGGTGGAGTTTTGGAGGTTTTATGGCTTCTAACTGCCTCTTTCAGCATCCGGAAGTCTTTAAGATGGCTATTGCGGTAGCTCCGGTTACCAACTGGCGTTTTTACGATACCATCTATACCGAGCGTTTTATGCGTACTCCACAAGAGAACCCCCAAGGGTATGACGACAATTCGCCTATTACTTATGCATCAAAATTGCGTGGCAAATACTTGCTCATTCACGGTTCGGCTGACGACAATGTGCACGTGCAGAATGCAATGGTACTGATTAATGCGTTAGTGAGTTTCCAAAAGGATTTTGATTGGCGCATCTACCCTGACAAAGACCACGGTATTTATGACAACACAGGTAGCACCCGCTACCAGCTCTACACCCAAATGACGAACTTTATTCTTAACAATCTTTAATTCACACGTAAAACTTTTAACTTTAATATTTCATAATGGATACAAATGTAGAAAATGCGAAAAAGAAGCACCCTAAGGGGCTTTACTTGGTGTTTCTCACAGGGATGTGGGAACGTTTCAGTTACTACGGAATGCGCGGTATTTTGATGCTCTACCTCACCAAGACCTGGTTGGAAGGCGGTTTGGCTTTTGATCCTCAAACAGCCAGTTTGATTTATGGTTTTGCCACAGGACTTACCTACTTTACGCCTCTTATTGGGGGATGGATTGCTGACAATTTCTTGGGGCAACGCAAATCGGTGTTGTTAGGGGGCTTCATTATGTTCCTTGGAGAGTTTGTGCTTTTTGCCTTGAACACTCATATGGGCTTGTATTTAGGACTCTTCCTGCTCATCATAGGTAACGGGTTCTTCAAACCCAATATTTCTGCTTTGGTAGGAGGGTTGTACGAGTCTGGCGACAAACGTTTGGACTCAGCATTCTCCATTTTCTATATGGGTATCAACTTAGGGGCTTTTATGGCACCTCTTATCACAGGCTTGCTTACCGATAATATCTTTGCTACCCACGGGGTAGATGCCGAAGGCAATGCTGTGATTCTTTCTTATGGCTACAAATACGGTTTTGGGGCAGCTGCTATCGGAATGCTTATCGGTGAGCTAATATTCATCTTGTTTGCTCAAAAATACCTTGGCGACCTTGGTTTGCATCCAAAGGGAGGTAAGAAAAAAGTAGCTGAAACTGCTGCTGAGACTTCTAATGCTCCACTTACCAAAGAAGAAAAAGAGCGCATAACTGTGATTTTCATCTACTTCTTCTTTGCTATTTTCTTCTTTGCAGGCTTTGAGCAAGCAGGATCTTCTTTGACACTTTACACTGATAACTACATCAATAGGACGGTACTTGGTTTTGAAATTCCTACTGCTTGGTTCCAATCAGTGAATCCGTTGTTCATTGTGCTTTTGGCTCCTGTATTTGCTGCTTTCTGGGGTACTAAGATAGGGCAACGCCTCACCACTCCGTTCAAGATGGGATTGGGAATGATACTCTTGGGGGTAGGCTTCTTCTTTATGCTTGGAGCTGTGTACGAACGCGGCGGTGCCATAGGGGTAGACCCTACCGATGTGGCTATAAAAGCTAGCTTGGCTTGGTTAGTACTCACCTATCTGACCCATACTATCGGTGAGTTGTGCTTGTCGCCTGTAGGACTTTCTACTGTTACCAAACTTTCTCCACCACGCTTGGCCGGTATCTTGATGGGAGTTTGGATGATGGCTGCTTTCTTTGCCAATGCTGCAGGAGGAATCATTGCATCTTATGTACAAAAACTTGGGGCAAGCGTGGTATTCGCTGCCGTATCAGGTTTTGTGATTCTTTGTGGTTTGGCAATGATATTGCTCAACAAGAAACTACAAGCAATGATGCACGGTGTAAAATAAACTACCAATAAACCAATTTCTCAGTTAGCCAATTAGCAAATGAAAACTTCATCTGCTAATTGGCTATTTGATGTTAGACGAATTGAGAAGTTGTCAAGACAATATTTTTAAATCTATGAATTTCGATCGTATTAAAGAGAAGTTGGCCATTCTTGCCGATGCTGCCAAATACGATGTTTCTTGCTCCAGCAGCGGTAGTCATCGCAAAGGGGTGGCAGGTGCCTTAGGCAGTACTGCCTCTTTGGGTATTTGTCATTCTTTTACAGAAGATGGTCGTTGTGTTTCTTTGCTGAAAATCCTTCTGACCAACCACTGCATTTACGACTGTGTGTACTGCGTTTCGCGTAGAACTAACGACATTGCCCGTGCAGCTTTCAGTGTGCAGGAGGTGGTAAACCTCACAATCAACTTTTATAGACGAAATTACATCGAGGGGCTTTTTCTCAGTTCAGGGGTTTTTAAAGACCCTAATACGACAATGGAACGCTTAGTGCAGGTAGCCAAAAAGCTGCGCACTGAAGAGCGCTTCAATGGTTACATCCACCTGAAAACTATCCCAGGTGCTAGCCAAGAGCTCATTAGAGAAGCGGGGCTTTATGCCGATCGGCTTTCGGTGAATCTGGAGATTCCTACTAAAGAGGGACTCAAACTCTTAGCTCCTGAAAAAGACCATCAGCAGATGATGGCACCTATGCAGTACGTGAAAAATGAATTGGCTATTCAGCAGGTAGAGAAAGCCAAGTACAAGCATACTCCCACTTTTGCTCCAGCTGGTCAAACTACCCAGATGATTATTGGGGCAACCAACGAAACTGACCAAAAGATTATTCAGGTGGCCGACTATATGTACCAAAAACTACACCTTAAGCGGGTGTACTATTCTGGCTATGTGCCTGTTATTACCGACCAACGCTTGCCTTCTATCCATACGCAAGTGCCTGTGGTACGCGAAAATCGCCTTTACCAAGCAGACTGGCTAATGCGCTACTACGGTTTTGCGCCTGATGAGATTGTAGATAGCCAGCAGCCGTTCTTGGATTTGGAAATAGACCCCAAACTGTCGTGGGCTTTGAGGCATTCGTATCTTTTCCCCATAGATGTAAACACGGCGCCCCGAGAGATGCTTTTGCGCATACCTGGGGTAGGAGTGCGGTCAGTGCAAAAGATGCTTGCAGCACGGGCTTTCCAGAAGCTGACTTACTACCACCTCAAGCAGATGGGAGTTGCCTTGAACCGTGCTAAATACTTTATTACTTGTCAAGGGGCTACTCCATTGGCTGGTACAATGGAGCCTCTGCGCTTGCGACAATTGCTTCTAAACCAAAGCCTCAGTAAACACAAAGCTCTTTTTAGCGGACAACTCACGTTGTTTTAATTATTTTACTTGTTTTGACACTTCTTTACGACGGCTCTTTTGAGGGGTTCTTATCGGTTGTTTTTGCTGTTTTTGAATATCGCTATGCCCAAGTGGACATTGTAGCGCAACAGCGTTTTGCTCCTTCGCTTTTTGGAGGAGAAGAAACGGTGTATACCGATGCAGGCAAGGCAACCCGCGTACTCACCAAGATTACTGCATTGGGAGGAAAAGAGGGGAGTAGTATGTTTTTGCGCGCTTTCTTGTCGGAAGAACAGGGGATAGAGAATCACCTTTTGGCGGTTTTTAGAGAGATGCTGAGTGCACCTGACCAAAAAGTGCTTGAGAACTTTGGGCACTCTTCGGTGCTTGCTGTTCGCAAGGCAGCTAAGAGCGTTAGTCGAGAGGTGCATAGGATGAAAGAGTTTGTACGCTTTGAGCAGGTAGGAGAGCTCTATTTTGCTCGCATCGTCCCTGCTTTTGATGTTCTCCCCTTGATAGTTCCCCACTTTAGAGCGCGTTTTTCTGACCAACAATGGGTGCTTTATGACCCACAACGAGGCTATGGCTTTGCTTATAATCTTCAAACGGTAGTACCCTTTACCCCTGCTGATGCTCACTTTGGCAAAACTTCTGCTACTTCTGATGCCTACGAAAAGCTCTGGAAGACTTATTTTAAGCACATCGGTATTGCCGAGCGTAAGAATGCGGCCTACCAGATGCGCAATATGCCCAAACGCTATTGGCAATTCTTGCCTGAAGTTTATGGAGAAAAATAGCCAACCTGTTAGTGGTATTCAGAATGCGGATAGGGGAAGAAATACGCATAGAGGCAATCAAAGGTGAGTTGGGTTGTGGTGTTTTTCTAATTGGATATAGCGAAAAAGTTGTGCATTTGACCTATTTTGAGGGGGAGAATTCTTGACTAATCATTAAATTATCTGTATCTTTGCCGCTGATTTTTTTAACCTTACTGCAATGAAAAAATGGATTGGTGCTTTTGCCCTTTGGATAACAGGGTGGAAGGTTGTTTTGCAAGGCGATGTGAATAACCTAAACCGCTGTGTGCTGGTGGTGGCTCCGCATACCTCTAATTGGGAGTTTGTTTTAGGTATTTTTGCTTATTGGAAGCTGGAGAAACCTATTAAGCTGATTATTAAAGATGCACATACTAAGGCATGGTACGGATGGGTAGTGCGCAAGTTGGGAGGGATAGGTATTGATCGCTCTCAGCGCAACAACTTAGTGTCCTTTGTAACTAATCTGTATGAGAAAGAGGACTTTAGTTTGGTAGTAACTCCTGAAGGGACACGCTCTAAGGTGAACAAATGGCGAATGGGCTTTTACCACATTGCTCAGTCAGCTAAGGTGCCTATTGTTTTGGGAGCTGGCGATTTCAAGCGCAAGACCATCTTTATTGGTAAAAGTTTCTCGATAGCAGAGGTCGAAACGCGTCCTATAGAGAGTATAATGGAGGAGATTCAAGATTACTACCAAGATATTACTCCTAAGTATCCAGAGCAATGGAATCCTAAAATAATGTAATATGAAAATACTTCGTTTAATCTCTCTGTTAGGTATTCTCTCTTTCTTGGGTTGCCAAGAGACTTCGCAAGGGGTAGCTGCTCAAGAAGTGGGACAAAAGCCTTTTACTGACTATGTAAATCCTTTTATAGGTACCGATGGCCCTGGCAATACTTACCCAGGGGCGATGACCCCTTTTGGGATGGTGCAGTTGAGCCCTGATGTGGGAATCCCTGGGTGGGATAGAATTTCGGGGTATTTTTATCCTGATAGTATCCTCACGGGCTTTTCGCACACCCACTTGTCGGGTACAGGTGCTGGCGACCTCTATGATGTGTTGCTGATGCCTACCAATAGCAGGTTTGACAAACGCATAGGAGAAAATAACCACAAGCCTTTCTCTTATTTCTCTCACGAACACGAAGGGGCTACTGCGGGTTACTATTGGGTAGATTTGCAGAGCTACGGGATAAAGGTAGAGCTGACTGCTACCCCTCGAGTAGGCGTGCAACAATACACTTTCCCTAAAGACTCGCTCTCTAAAATCACGGTAGATTTGGGGTACCATATCAACTGGGACAAGCCGACAGAAACACAGCTGAAAGTGGTAGACAATACGACTATTGAGGGCTACCGCTTTTCCACAGGCTGGGCTCGCAACCAAAAGGTGTATTTTGTAATCAAACTTTCTAAGCCTTTTGTGCGCTATGAGCTGGTGGAGGAAACTATTGAAGGCAAACAGCAAGCCGGTCAGTTGGTTTTGCACTATCCTACCGAAGAGGGCGATCAAGTAGTGGTGAAAACAGCGCTTTCTATGCACAGTATAGCAGGGGCAAAAGCTAATATGGCAGCAGAGGCTACCCATTTTGACTTTGCTAGTTACCGCGAAGCTGCCCGACAGCTATGGGAACAGCAACTCCAAAAAATCAGTGTAGAGGGAGGTACTGAAGAACAGAAAACGATTTTCTACACGATGTTGTACCAGACAATGCTTGCTCCTAACCTCTATAGCGATGTGGGTACACCTGTGCGCTATGACACTTTCTCTCTTTGGGATACTTTCCGCGGAGCACACCCTCTTTACACTATTTTGCACCCTAAGGCTTCGGCAGACTTCATTGCTAGCTTTTTGGCACACTACAAAGAGAATGGAGAACTGCCTGTATGGAGTATGCAAGGAGGTGAAACCAATATGATGATAGGTTATCACGCAGTGCCTATAGTGGTAGATGCTTACCTGAAAGGTATCCCGATGGATGAGGACTTGGCTTACGAAGCTTGCAAAGCTAGCGCAATGAGCAACCACCGAGAGATAGACCTCTACAAAAAATACGGTTATGTGCCTTTTGATTTGGACAAATCTGATGAGAACTGGTCGGTATCCAAAAGTTTGGAATACGCCTATGACGACTACTGTATGGCGCAATTTGCTTATGCCCGTATGGAGAAGAATATCAATTATTTGACAGATGCAAATTACTTTGAAGCTCGGTCGCAGAACTGGAAAAACCTCTTTGATGAGCGCACTCAGTTTTTCCGTCCTAAGGATTCTAAGGGTAGGTTCCTGACACCTTTTAACCCTAAAGACTACAGTAAGTATTTCTGCGAGAGCAATGCTTGGCAGTACCGTTTTTTTGTGCCCCACCACTTAGAGAATTATAATGGATTGATTGCTAAAATGGGGGGATGGGTAGCCTTTGAGCAAAAGCTTGATTCTCTCTTTACACTCCCTGTAACACCAGATGAGAAGCTACCAATCTTCAGCACGGGGATGATAGGACAATACGTACACGGCAATGAGCCTTGTCACCACGTGGCTTATTTGTACAATCTGACCCCTCACCCTGAAAAGGCAGGGCAACGCGTACACCAAATACTCAACAGCCAGTACAAGAATACGCCTAATGGGCATTGTGGCAATGAAGACTGTGGGCAGATGAGCAGTTGGTATGTGCTTTCGGCTTTAGGATTCTATCCTATAAATCCAGCTGATGGGAAGTATTACTACGGCAGTCCATTGTTCAAAAAAGCTGTTATCCATTTGGACAATGGCAAGACTTTTACCATTCTAAAAGACCCTAAAGCAGGGGAATACTCTATGGCCAACGAAGAACCTCCTACCTACATAACTTACAAGCAGATAATGGAAGGAGGAATGATAGAAATGAAGTAAGAGACAGCAAAAAACAAAATATTAAAAGCCCTGTGCAGCACTACTGCACGGGGCTTTTGTATGAGATGGGAGGATTAAGGGGACTAACTGTGTTTGCTGGCTGCTCTTTGGCGTTTGCAACTTTGAAAATATTTTGTACATTTGCAAAATCAATTAGAATAGTTTTATGAAAATACCATTTTCTCCTCCTTATATCACTGAGGCTGTGATAGATGAAGTTACCAATTCTCTGCGTTCGGGGTGGATTACTACGGGGCCTAAGGTGAAGGCATTGGAAGAAGAGATTAAAAAATTCTCGGGAGCCACTGAAGTATTATGTGTGAACTCTTGGACATCGGGGGCTATGCTGATGCTGCGTTGGTTAGGGGTAAAGGCAGGCGATGAGGTAATTGTTCCAGCCTATACTTATAGTGCAACGGCCTTGGCAGTGCTACACGTGGGGGCAACCCCTGTGATGGTGGATGTAAATGATGATTTTAATATCAGCGTAGCAGCTATTCGCCAAGCTATTACTTCTAAGACGAAGGCTATTATTCCTGTAGATATTGCAGGTTTCCCTTGCGATTACGATGCGATTATGCAAATAGTAAAATCTCCTGAAATAAAATCTCTTTTTACGCCTACAAGCGAAGTACAAGCTCAAATGGGAAGAATTTTGGTGCTGAACGATGCCGCACACTCTTTGGGGGCATTCTATCAGCAAGGGGTGCGCACAGGAAGTGAAACCGATGTGGCTATTTTCTCTTTGCATGCTGTAAAAAACGTTACTACGGCTGAGGGTGGTGCTATCTGCTTGAATTTGCCTGCTCCTTTTGATAATGAGGCTCTGTACAAAGAGCTCCGCCAGATGAGTTTGAATTGCCAAACGAAAGACGCTTTTAGCAAAAGTCAGGCAGGGGGATGGCGCTACGATATAGTAGGCTTGGGGATGAAGATAAATATGCCTGATGTAAATGCGGCTATTGGGCTGGCGCAAATACGCGTTTACAGCGAGATTCTCAAAGAACGCAAGCGCATTTTTGGCTTATATGATGCTGCTTTTAAACAATGCCATTGGGCTATTTTGCCTCCTTCGGCCAAAAATGGACGTGAGACGTCTTACCACCTCTATGCTTTGCGCTTGAAAGGATTCAGCGAGGCACAGCGCGATATGGTCATCAGTAAGATTGCTGAGAAAGAAGTAGCGGTGAATGTACATTTTATCCCGATGCCTATGCTTACGCTCTTCAAAAACTTAGGCTATAAAATAGAAGACTATCCACAGGCTTATGAGAACTTTAAAGGGGAAATCTCTTTGCCTATCTATCCTCAACTCACAGACGAGCAAGTGCAGTTTGTAATAGATTGCGTCAAAGAAGCTGTAGAGGAGGTAGCAAAAAGCAAAGCATAATAACAAGCTCCCAAACGTTCATCGTTTGGGAGCTTGGTTATTTTTCTGTTTTGATAACAGGAGGAATGAGGCAGTACAAGAAGAAAGGAATGCAAATAGGATACCCCATTACGCCTTCGGTACTGTTGAAGATAGCAAAAGCTAAGAGTACGTAAATGCCTAAGAGATAGCGGTGTTTGAGTCCATAGACAACTACTAAGGCGTGGAAGAGCAACAACAAGCCTAAGCCTAAGACACCTTGGTCGGCAAGGGCTGATAGGAAATCGTTGTGCAAGGTTTTTAGGTCGATATTTAGCTGGTGAATCATTTGGGTTTCGTAGCCTGCGCCTCCTCCTATTAGAGGGTGCTCTATGAAATGGGAGAGGGTAGCTTCGTTTATTTGGGCACGTCCTTCATCTTTAAAGAAAGAATTGGTAGCTATCAGTTCTTTGGTGAGCCAACTGCCCACAGCAAAAGCCGATAGGGTGAATATTGCTATTAATCTGGGTTTACCTATCCACTTCATTAGGGTAACCCAACCAAAGAAGCCTACTATTATGAGAGTGCCTAAGAGGGCAACGCGAGCTTGCAAGACAAGCATTACTACAAAGAGCAAAAGGGCGTAGACCAATAGTTGTACAGCGCTGATGGTTTTTTCTCTTTCTTCACGCCATAGCCAGCAGGCCATTGTCCAAATAACAAGGAACCCCCAAGCTACTTTGCTTGGGTGGAAAGTGTAGCTCCAGCGAATAGGTTGGTAGTAGGTGGCGAGGGCTGTATTGCCATACAAGCCTAAGTAGGTCTTGTCTAAAGTCAAGAAACTAGTAAGCGGTTTGCCTATGTGTTTCATTAAGAAAACGTAGTCTATTACTGTGAGTAGCAAGAGGAGTAGAGAGCTGATAAAAGGTAGGTAGATGAAAGTGCGCAAAGCCACTGCTTTGGGGCGGTAGAAGCTACTCACTATTGGCAAGAAGATGAAGAGCCAATAATCGTCAATATGCTCAAGTGCGGCAGCCTTGTCGGGCGCCCACAAAACGCTTACCAATTTTACGGCACTGAAACAGAATAGGGCAAGCATTATGGGGTGGGGTTTGTAGAAGGTGCGCTTGTAAAGGCCATACCCCAAGCAGAGTAGGAGCAAGGCGATGCTGAGACCTAAATTTAGTTTAAACTTATAGACATAGGTAGCTGCAATAGCAGCAGCCACTACACCTATAACCCCTTCGACAAACGACAGGTTTGAGAAGAGGTTTTTTCGTTTTAAAAAGACTTCGACAGCTGTTATCCCACCTGTGAGGTACACTAATCCTTTGAAGGAGTGTAGCTCCCACAGGTTTTCTTCATTCAGCAAGCTAAGGGTATAGGCTGTCGCGCAGGCAAGCAGCAGCATGCCGCTCCACCAAAAGTGATTCTTTACGATTGCTCCCATTATGATTTCTGGTGTTGGTTTTGAACTCTTTTCAAAGAAGTGAAATTCTCGTATACTGATAGCGCATCTACTTTGCTGAGCAAGAAGCCCTCCTTTCCATCTAAGAATCCTAATTTGAGGAAGTAGGTTTTAAAGAAATGGAAAGCCATTTTGGCATACATTTTAAAGGCACTGTAGCGTTTTCCTTTCAGAAACATTTCTTCGCCTTTTAGTCGGCCATATAAAGCCGCTTTTTGTCGATAGGAAGGATAGTCGGCTACGGAATAGTGCAGCAGCTGTTGTTTGAGCACTCCCACACTGCCCGTAACGGCCAATGTTTCGTGCACTTTGCGTTCAGGTACATAGTGGCATTTGCTTTTGCGGAAGAGACGAAAGTTTTTGTCTCCTTGAGTGCCCGAAAAATGAATGGGTTTCCCAGCAAAGAAGAAGAGGCGTCGGAAGTAGTAGGCATCTTTGGCCTCTGTACAGGTAAGGGTACTGATGATTTCGGTACGCAGTTCGGGGGTGATGCGCTCATCGGCATCTAAGAAAAGCACCCAATCGTTGGCCGCGTGTTGCAAAGCCAAATTGCGCTGCTTAGCAAAATCTTCAAACTTGTTCTGTATTACTTTCACCTTAGGAAAAGACTTGGCAATCTGAACTGTCCTATCGGTACTAAAAGAGTCAATGACGATGATTTCATCGCAGAAGTCGAAGCATTGCAGCACTGCAGCGATATTTTTTTCTTCGTTGTAGGTGATAATCAGTCCGCTTATTTTTTCGGTTAAAGGTGGCATTTTATTATTTTTTTGCAAAGGTAGTATTTTTTCTATAACTTTGCATTTCAAATAGAAACTATTATGCCCAACATTGGTTTTGTTCACGGAAGATATCCTTATGGAGGGGGGGAGAAAGTAACCTCAAACATTGCTCCATATCTTTCAGCCTTAGGCTATAAGGTATTTGTGTTTTCCTCGCGCATTGCTCATCAGCAGCTTACAGAGGAAGACAAACAATACATTACTTTTGTAGATATCGGCAAGACGCGGCTTTTTTCGCGCCCCAAAGTGTCGTTAGCTGATCAAGTGAATGCTTTGGGCATTGATGTATTGGTGTTTATAGGGAAAAGCTTCAGTGCTACACGTGAGGGCATCTTTCAGAAAACATCGTGCAAATGTATTTTTGCCCATTATGGCATTACCTTTTGGCAGGCAGAGAACAAACAGAACGAGCTGAAAGCAAAGGCCTCTAGAGACCCCTTTAGCTTTCTTTGGTACCAAGGGGTTAAGATTCCTCTTTTCCACATAGGCAAACAGATTAAGATAGCTAAATACAAGCTTATCTACCAGCGTTATCACGCTTTTATGGTGCTGTGTGAGGCCTACAAGCAAGAGCTCATAGAGGCTTTGCAGTTGAAAGTGAACGAGAAAATAGTAGCTATCCCGATAGGCATTCAGCCTGCTCCTATTAGCTATTCGATGGAGAAGAAGAAGCAACTGCTATACGTAGGAAGGATGACTCATACTGATAAGCGCGTAGAGCGTTTGGTATTGGTGTGGCAACAGCTCTATCAGCGTTTTCCCGACTGGGAGTTTTTGTTTTTGGGCGAAGGTGAAGAGTTGCCTAAACTCAAACAAATGGCTGCCGATTTGCATTTAGAACGCATACAGTTTTGTGGTAAACAACAGACCCCACCATATTATGACCAAGCGGCTATTAGCTGCCTATCATCGCAGATTGAGGGTTTTCCATTAGTGCTTATTGAGGCGCAACAGGCAGGAGTGATACCTGTGGCCTTTGCTTGTTCGGCAGGAGTGCGCGAAATTCTATCGCCCAACGGCAAGTGTGGGGTGTTAGTTCCTCCATTTGATTTAACAGCCTATGCAGAGGCTTTAGCCCAGCTGATGAGCGATGCCTCTTTGAGGAAACAGATGCAACCTCAAGTGCTAGAAAAGGCTGCCCAGTATAACATAGAAAACATTGTAAAACAGTGGGATGCACTGTTTAAAAAGATACTATGAACACGCCTTCTAAGAAAATACTTATAGACTTAGAGCGTTTGCGCTACCCTAACACAGGTTTGGCTAATGTTTTTAAAAACCTTGCTAAGGGTATTTTGCAGTACCAACCCACTTTGGATATCACCTATTTTGGAACTCCTAAGACGGTTAGAAAAATCAGTGAGCAACTGCGCGTGCTTCCTTTTCGACATTGGCATAGGTTCTATGAATCGTTTAGCCAAACGTTTGATATTATCCATCTGAGCAATCAAGGTTCAGTTTACTTCCAACAAACTTACCCCCATACACAGAAGATACTCACACTACACGATCTGAACTTCTTGCATGAAGATCTCAGTAGCTATAAGCGAGACAGACTGCTCCAGCGTGTAAATGCCAATCTTAGAAATACACAGTACTTAGTTTGCATTTCTGATTTTGTAAAGCAAGATGTGCTGAAAAATGCTTCGCTATTGCACTTAGACAAACTGAAAGAACTCTTGGTAATCCACAATGGCATTGTATTACCAGCACCTCAAACATACTCTTTAGAAGGGAAGTTGGCTTTCTTGAAAGAGCGCAAGTACCTGCTGAACATTGGGGTGCTTTTTAACAAAAAGAATCAGAAGAGTTTGGTAGAGATGCTTCCTTACACCAACGAAGATTTGGTATTGGTAACCTCAGAGCAGAAAGACTCTTACGCCAGCGAGGTGAAGGAGGCTATTGCGCGTTTGGGGTTGGCGCATAGAGTACACTTTTTAAACAATGTTACCGAGGCAGAGAAGAATGCCCTGCTGCAACACGCTGTGGGGTTGTGCCAGCCATCTTTGGCTGAAGGTTTTGGCATTCCCCCTATTGAAGCAATGGCCTTTGGAAAACCTATCTTCTTGAGCACCTATACCAGTCTGCCAGAGATAGGGGGAAAAGAGGCTTTCTACTTTCGCAGTTTTAATCCTGAGGAGATGGCTGCCACGGTCCGACAAGGGTTGGAAGCCTTCTGGAGCAACAAGGAAGCCTCCAACCGACTGAAGGAGAGAGCGGCTGAGTTTAATCACCTTGCTATGGCGCAAAAGTACCTTGCCTTGTACAATAGAATTTAACGACAAAAAGACCATACATATACTATGAAAAATTTCAGAATTGCCGAATACAAACTGCTTGCCTACCGATTAGGTTTGGCCTACCTATTTTATTTTTTAGCGCGTGTGGCTTTCTACGCTTTTAATCACGCTCACCTGAGTGTAGCAGGTGTAGGGGAGTTCTTTCGCTTAGCTTTCTACGGATTGCTGTTTGATACTACCGCTATTATCTATGTCAACCTGTTGTTCATTTTCCTAAGTGTTTTACCATTGTTGCGCAATACGAAGCCTACTTTTCAGAAAGTGCTTTTTTGGGTGTATTTTGCGTTTAATCTTCCAGCCTACTTGCTGAATTTTATAGATGTGGCTTACTTTTCGTACAACAAAACCCGCTTGACAACCAACGATTGGGCTTTGGTGGAAAACGAACACAATCCCCTTACGTTACTTGCGGGCTTTTTGGTGCAGTATGCGGCTATTTTCGGAGTTTTCTTGTTCTTGGCAGGCTTGTGGGTGTTTCTTTACAAAAGGGTGAAAATAGTAGAGGAAGAAGTAGGGGAGAAGAAGCCTTATTTTGTCAATTCGTCAGTTGTCTTGGTCTTGTTAGCTCCTACTCTCATCTTTGGTATTCGCGGCTTCTCGTTTAAGGCAGGAGTTATTCCTCTTACAGTGATGGACGCTAGCAAGTATGCTCGCGACATTTCTCAGGTGAATATCCTACTGAACACCCCTTTTACTATTTTCCGCACAATGGGTAAGAACAAAGGTTTTAAGGAATTTAAATTCACCACAGAAGCATACATCGCTCAGAATATCAAACCTATCAAGCAGTACCAGCGCGAAGTGCCTACCAAGCCCAATGTAGTGGTGATTATCTTAGAGGGAATGGGAGCCGAGTACTTTGGGGTAATGAACCAAAAGACAAATATTCCTCAATACCGTTCGCACACTCCTTTCTTGGATTCTTTGGCACAACAGGGTTACTACTTTACAAATATCTTTTCGAACAGTATCCACTCTATAGAAGGGATTTCGGCTGTTACAGCGGGCATGCCTACCTTTCAGACAGCTTGGGTAAGGTCGGGCTACGCACAACGGAAAGTTTCTTCGCTGGCTGAGGTAGCACGCTCTTTAGGATACCAGACACTTTTTGCCCATGGAGCAACCAATGGCTCGATGAACTTTGATGGTTATACTCACCAGATAGGCTACGAAACCTATTTAGGTCGCACTGAATTTAACGACGATCGCTTTTACAATGGTAGCTGGGGAATTGACGATGAACCTTTTTTGCAGTACTTTGCCCAAAATATCAATACAATGAAACCCCCGTTTTTGGCGACTGTTTTTACACTTTCTTCGCATGGGCCTTACACGGTACCAGAGAAGTATCAGAACCGCTTTAATACCGGCGACATTCCAATGCACAATGTAACTGAATACACCGATTTGTCGCTGCAGAAGTTCTTTGAGACTGTTAAAAAAGAAGATTGGTACTCTAATACTATCTTTGCTATTATTTCTGACCACACAACAGACGACTATTATGACTACTACAAGCAGAAAATTGCTCATCACCGTTTGCCTATCATTTTTTTTAGCCCTAATAAGAATCTTATTCCACAAGGTAGCTCAGATGTGTTAGGTCAGCAAATAGATATTTTTCCTACGCTCGTAGATTTGATGGGGTACCACAAGCCTTTCCGCTCGTGGGGACGCAGCTTGCTATCTGAAAAAACTGACGAGACTCCGCGGGCATTTGTGACTCACACTCAGTTTTACCAGCTCATTCAGGGGAACTACATCTATGTTTTAGACCTCCAAGGGGAGTTAGTAGGTGTATATGACAAAACCGACCTTAATCTAACACAGAATTTGAAAGACCAAGTCGGTCAGAATGAAGAAATGAAAAAAGGCATCGCTGATATGCGTGCCTTCATTCAAGATTTTATGGATAGAATAATTAATGACAAACTTCAGTAATTATTGAAGTCCAAACAATAGATTTTTAAAGAGTACTAACAGCGAGAGTTGTGGTAAGGCTCCGATGCCCCAGCTGAGGAGTAATAACCACAACTCTTGTTGCGTTAAATACGTCTGTGCTGTAAAACTAGCCCCACTGAGGAAGATGAAAAAAGCTAAGAGGCAAGTCATATCTTTTTCAAAAGAGATGCTTAACAGTATTGCAAAAATGGTTAAGGCTCCCATTCCCATAGTGTACCAGTTGGTAGACCAGCCTAAAAACTGTAAAAATAGTAGTAAGAAGCAACTAATGATGAGGTTTAGCAAGTAAAAATACAGTATCGGGAAATTCTCCATAGGAGTAATTTTAAAAGCAACTCCTAAAAGAATAGCTATGTAGCCGTAAAGCAACCACTTTTGTTTTTCGATTGGCACCACAAAAGGGTCTTTAATCCAGTTTAGGACGAACAGTGTTAAATAGATGAGGGTAGGAAGAGCTACTGTAAAGATGAGCAGCATCAGCCAAGCCCAACGCACCTCCTCTATAGGCAAGAAAAAGGGAATGTTGAACAGTACCAACATCGCCCCATAAATGGGGAACCATATAGGGTGCGACAAGAAAGAGATGAGGTAACTAAAATGGCGCATTGTTATTCTTCAGGCATACTGTCGGCAGGCAGAGAGTCAGAGGCCTCTGTGTCGGGCATCTCGGGCTCTTCTTTAAAATATTCTTCTAAATCCTTTACGTTCATAAACGGAGCTACTTTACTTTTTAGCACTGCCCATTGCTGGTTGTAAAAGTCAGGGTCAAGAGGTGCGATGAGCAGCAAGAGCTCGCCATAGCGGTCTATGGTGTATTGTATGCGCATCGCATTGGCGTGCTGTTCATTGGCTGAAAGGTGAGCATAGTAGTTCAGTTCTTGCTGATACTTGCTGAACAATTTTAGAGCCAACTGGCGCGCTGTTTCGGGTTGTTTTACTTGGTAGTAGCCTTGCACAAAGGGGTCGAGAGTAAAGTAGTAGCCATAAGCGTCTACAGGCATATTTTTCATAGCTATGTCCAATATCTCTTTGGCTTTGTCTGATTTTCCTTGAGCGATGAGTTGCTCGTTTAGGCGAGCTAAGTTGCCGCGGAAGATGATACTGTTCTTGCGCGTTTCGGGGTCAAGGTAGATACCCTCTTTGCCCATATTGCCCCACGTCCATTGTTTTACAATGTTGTACATTAGGTCAGGGTCAATGCGCCCCATATCGTAAGGATGATTCTTGTCAATTGGGGTTTTGATGGGTACCAGTTTGTAGACCATTCCATCTAATTGCAAATAGTCTTTCAGCCAGAGGTATTCGGCGGCATCCATACTACCTCCTGTGAAATAAATAGGGCGTTTCCAATCGTTATTGGCAAGTATGTCTAACATCACTACTCGTGCCTTGTCAATTGCGCCAGGGAGGGTAATATCAATGTAGTCTACTATCTTGTCGGCGTCTTCAGGTTTTACAATTCCGCTTTTTAGCACATTCTCCTTGTTTACAGGGATGCGAATTTTGTTGGTAGGGTAATAGTAGAAAGTCTGTTGAAGCTCTCCTCTGCCGCGAGTTTCTTGGGTGTTAGGGTCGCCACTAGTAATCCAGTTTACAAAATCCTTGATATTCCATCGGTTGTCAGTACGCTTGCGGTAGTACACAGCCTCGCGTACTCCGTGGGCGTATTGTTTGTGCTGAATTTGACTCGGTATAGGGGTGCTTTGGTAGGCTTGACGCTTCATTTGGTCTATGTACCAATCGGTTTGCAAAAGGCTAGTGTTAATCACGCGCACATCGGTGCGGAAGCCCTCAATTTCTTGGGCATACCACAAGAGGAATGTATCGTTATCGCCTATAGTGAAAATCATAGCATCCTTGTCTTTTGCTACCGAGTTCAAGTAGGCATGTCCAATGAATTGGGCTGAATATTTCTGAGAGCGGTCGTGGTCGTCCCAGTTTTGGCTTGCCATTAGGACAGGTACAGCTGCCAAAGAGATGGTAACTGTGCTGATGGCTAGTATGTTGTGTTCCATTGTCTTCCTAAGATAATAGAACAAGGCATACACGCCTACACCTATCCAAATAGCAAAGGCATAGAATGATCCTACCAAGGCATAATCACGCTCACGTGGCTCGAAAGGCCGTTCATTGACATAGATTTTTAGCGCTAATCCAGTGAAGAGGAATAACATAAGTATTACCCACGTTTGTTGTTCGCTTTTCAATGACATAAATACGAGCCCTAAGAGCCCTAAGAGCAGAGGAAGAAAATAGTAGGTATTGCGAGCCTTGTTATTCAGTACATCGTCGGGAAGATGTTTTTGCGACTCAAGCCGAATACTGTCTATTGCATCAATGCCTGATAGCCAGTTACCGTGGTCGTTTTCTAACTTTCCTTGTACATCGTCTTGCCTACCGATGAAGTTCCAAGCAAAGTAGCGGAAATACATATACCCAAATTGATAGTCGAAAAGGTACTGCATATTTTTCCAGAAGCTTGGTTTTTCTACTTCTACGTAGTCGCGGTATTCGGTTAGGAATTGGTCGTAGCGTTCGGCAGGCATTGGTCGCAAGGCCATTTGGGCTTGCATTTGTTGCAAGAATTGGTATAGTTTGGGTTCTTCGTAAGCCTCTTCTTTTATTTTGAAAGGCAAAAAGCCTGTCAGTTTCATATAGTTCGCAGCGTGTGGAGTGCTCCACATCCTTGGTAAAAAACCTGAATGTTGGGAGTTGGGAGCCATTTGTGCGTTCTTGTAGGGATTCACAATCACATACTTGCCTAAAGTGTAGTCGCGTTCGTACTTAGGTTTAGCATCCTGATAAGGGTTCTCTTCGTCCATTCCAGCGTACTTGTCTGTAAACATAGGGCCATAGAACAAGTGTGTTTCGGGGTACTGCTCTAAATTGTAGTAAGCCAAGAGCAAGCGCGCATCGGTAGGACTGTTTTCGTTAATTACCACATCGGCATTGGAGCGAATAGGTACCATTAACCAAGAGGAAAAGCCTATGAACACAAATAGCAAACAGAGTGTGCCTGTTTGCAAGCGCACATTTTTCTTCTGCTGGGCGTATTGGAGAGTGAAGTAGAAGAAAGCTATAAGGCTTAGCCCTGCAATGATAGTTCCAGAGTTAAAAGGCAATCCAAAGGTATTCACGAAAAACACTTCTAAGTACCCGAAATAGGCCAAAGTGTAAGGAAGAATCAGTTTGAAGATGAGTAGCAAAATAGCAATGGAGACAACGTTGGCAATGACAAAATTCAGGGGTGTCTTTTTGTATTTGCTGTTGAAAAAGTACAACATCCCAATAGCAGGGATCGTTAGAAGTGCCATAAAGTGTACCCCAAAGGAGAGTCCTACTACTAACGAGATGAGCAGTAGCCAGCGATCGCCGCGCTCTTCGTGCAAACTGTCTGTCCACTTGATGCCTAACCAGAACATTACTGACATAAATAGCATTGCCATAGCGTATACTTCGGCTTCGACGGCATTGAACCAAAAACTATCAGAGAATGTGTAGGCCAACGCCCCTACAGCCCCGCTACCCATTACAGCGATACTTTGCCCTAATGAAAGGGAGCTTTGTTCGCGCAAGGCTAACTTTTTGGCTAAATTCACAATGATAAAGTACAAGAACAGCACTGTAAAGGCACTAGAAAGTACTGATAGATAGTTCACGAACAAGGCTATCTTATCGGCATTAGGTGCAAAGGCTGCAATGAAAGCCCCCATCATTTGGAAGAAAGGAGCTCCAGGGGGGTGTCCTACCTCTAATTTGGCCGAGGTAGCGATGTACTCGCCACAGTCCCAGAAACTAACGGTAGGCTCTACAGTAAGTGTATAAGTAAGGAGAGCAATAGCAAATACTGCCCATCCTACTATCAAGTCGTATTTCTTGAAATCTTTATCAATCATTTGGTAGTAAATTGTTTTGAGGGCAAAGGTACGAACTAATTTGGTAAATAGCAAGGGGTA